>Ga0209396_1000015_pt1 | contig 310412 bp, 262 predicted proteins | sample GOMGulsemesocosm_6_FD_184638 | JGI IMG/M metagenome (GOLD analysis project Ga0209396, IMG submission 184638) | Methane-oxidizing microbial communities from mesocosms in the Gulf of Mexico - GOM8C Gulf of Mexico (SPAdes) (version 2) | ecosystem: Environmental > Aquatic > Marine > Cold seeps...
AACTGTTCGTGGTGTTGCCATGAACCCAGTTGATCACCCACACGGTGGTGGTGAAGGTAAAACATCTGGCGGTCGTCACCCGGTATCCCCTTGGGGCGTACCAACTAAGGGTTACAAGACTCGTTCGAACAAACGTACTGATAAATTTATCGTACGTCGTCGTACTAAATAGTACATTTAACTAAAGCTCTATGCTGTTAAGCAGTTACTTAATTTAAGTACAATTAACAGCCGGAGCCAATTATATTAAGGAATCACCATGCCACGTTCCCTCAAGAAAGGTCCTTTTATTGACCTACACTTGTTGACGAAGGTAGAGAAAGCGGTGGAAAGCGGGAATAAAAAGCCAATTAAAACTTGGTCCCGTCGTTCAATGATCATCCCAACGATGATCGGATTGACCATAGCTGTCCATAATGGCCGTCAACACGTTCCTGTATTTGTAACCGAAGAAATGATCGGTCACAAATTAGGCGAATTTGCACCAACTCGTACTTATCGCGGTCATGTCGCTGATAAGAAAGCGAAGAAGTAAGGGGAAGTTAAATGCAAGCTACAGCTATACATAAATTTGCCCGCGGTTCTGCTCAAAAAGCGCGTTTAGTTGCGGATCAAATCCGTGGCGAAAATGTTGAGAAAGCACTTGAAATACTAACTTTTAGCAATAAGAAAGCTGCTGAATTAGTTAAAAAAGTACTTAACTCTGCTATCGCGAATGCCGAGCATAACGAAGGTGCAGATATTGATGAATTATTCGTTAAAACTATTTTAGTTGACGATGGTCCAACAATGAAACGTATTATGCCACGAGCGAAAGGCCGAGCCGATCGCATCATCAAGCGCACTAGTCACATTACTGTGATTGTGTCTGATTCTTAGGAGATATTAGTATGGGTCAAAAAGTACATCCTACCGGTATACGCCTAGGGATCACGAAACCTTTCGCGTCAACTTGGTTTGCAGGCAATAAAGATTTTGCTAGCAACTTAGACGGCGACCATAAGGTTCGCGAATATTTAAAAGAAAAGCTTAAACGCGCATCACTTTCTAAAGTGGTAATCGAACGTCCAGCTAAATCTATCCGCGTAACAATTCACACGGCTCGTCCGGGTGTTGTTATCGGTAAGAAAGGCGAAGATGTAGAGAAGTTACGTTTAGCTGTTTCAAAAATTGCTGGTGTTCCTGCTCAAATCAACATTGCTGAAGTACGTAAGCCAGAAATGGATGCGCAGCTTGTTGCAGACAGCATTGCTAGTCAATTAGAACGTCGTGTTATGTTCCGTCGCGCTATGAAGCGTGCAGTTCAAAACGCAATGCGTTTAGGCGCTAAAGGCATCAAAGTACAAGTTAGTGGTCGTTTAGGCGGCGCTGATATCGCACGTGCAGAATGGTATCGTGAAGGTCGTGTACCTTTACATACATTACGTGCTGATATTGACTACGCAATTGCGCGTGGTAACACTACTTACGGTGTTATTGGTATCAAAGTTTGGATCTTTAAAGGCGAAATCATTGGCAATATGCCATTGGTAGCAGAGCAACCAGCTGCTAAACCTAAAAGAAAGAACAACCGCAAAGCGAAGTAGAGGAATAAGTAATGTTACAACCAAAACGTACTAAATTCCGTAAGCAATTTAAACTACGTAACCGTGGCCTAGCCCACGTAGGTAGTTCAGTTAGCTTCGGTACTTTCGGTTTGAAATCAATGGAACGTGGTCGTATGACTGCTCGCCAAATTGAAGCCGCTCGTCGTGCCATGACTCGTCATGTGAAACGTCAAGGTAAAATCTGGATACGCGTATTCCCTGATAAGCCAATTACTAAAAAACCTCTTGAGGTTCGTATGGGTAAAGGTAAGGGTTCAGTAGAATATTGGGTTTGCCAAATTCTTCCTGGTCGTGTTCTTTATGAAATGGAAGGTGTTTCTGAAGAGACAGCACGTGAAGCTTTTGCTTTAGCTGCTTCTAAACTTCCATTCAAAACTTCCTTCGTAACTAGGACGGCATTGTAATGAAAGTTAGTGAACTTAAAGCAAAAAGCATTGAAGAGCTAAATGCTGAATTACTAGAACTTCTTCGCGAGCAGTTTAATTACCGCATGCAAGCAAGTACTGGTCAATTAGCACAAACTCATTTGCTAAGAATTGTACGTCGCAATATTGCACGTGTTAAGACGATCATAACTGAAAAGGCAGGTAAGTAATGAGCGAAGCAAAAATCCGCACACTACAAGGCGTTGTTATCAGTAACAAAATGGATAAGTCTATTGTTGTAATGATCGAACGTCGCGTTAAGCATCCTATGTACGGTAAATTTATCACGCGTTCAACTAAGTTGAAAGCGCATGACGAAGCTAACGTATGTAACGAAGGCGATGTAGTAACTATCACTGAAGTTGCACCTATTTCTAAGTCTAAAAACTGGAAATTAGTGGATATTTTAGTTAAAGCTTAATCTTTTATAGATTTAGTTTTTAACAAAGTGTTAGCTGAAAACCCTTATCATTAATTTGGTAAGGGTTTTTTATTGCCTTTCATTGGCTTTGTATGAAAAACAATCTATTCCTAAGTCTGCTCTCTATTAATGAAGTGGAAATTAGTGGGTATTATAGTTAAAGCTTAATCTTTTATAGATTTAGTTTTTAACAAAGTGTTAGCTGAAAACCCTTATCATTAATTTGGTAAGGGTTTTTTATTGCTTTTTTATTGACTTTGTATGAAAAACAATCTATTTCTAAGTCTGCTCTCTATAAAGGAAGTGGAAATTAGTGGATATCTTAATTAAAGCTTAATCTTTTATAGATTTAGTTTTCAACAAAGTGTTAGCTAAAAAACCTTATCATTAATTTGGTAAGGGTTTTTTATTGGCTGGCTTTTACTTTAGAAAAAACATCTCTAAGTCTGCTCTCTATAAAGGAAGTGGAAATTAGTGGATATCTTAGTTAAAGCTTAATCTTTTATAGATTTAGTTTTTAACAAAGTGTTAGCTAAAAACCCTTATCATTAATTTGGTAAGGGTTTTTTATTGCCCAAACTTATTGAATACAGTTAAAAAGCGATACGGGGTTTAATTTACTACGTTAAGCGAAGTCGGTTGTATTATGATAATCGATGACTAAATGTGGATGCCGTGTGGCCAAAATTTACGCCAACGATTGAATTTTATTGGCGATAGGTAACTATTTCTATTACGTTTAGCTCTCTGTTTAAGCAAGCGATGAATAGGCCAGTTCTTAGGATAAAGATGAATCACTATATTCAAGTAATTTGGGACATGAAAGTAGTGAATATTATGTTCTGATTGCAGTTGCTGCAATATGGTTAAACACAAGTTAATCTCTTCATCACTCACATCGGGTAAATTAATTGACAAACAGGATTGGCTATCGAGCTTACTCGTTAGTGTTTCTAATTGTTTGACTATGCTATTAAAACCAAATTCATCACTACGGTATACATCGCAGATCAGCCAATCAATGTTCTTCGCATCTTGCTGTTGTAACCAGTTTATACCGTCAGCAAGAATAATGTGCATAGTCTCTTGTTCAGGATTAAAAAAATCAGTAAAACACTCAATAACATCTTTATTGTACTCAATACTGTGAACATTAATTTCAGTCGATAAATGAGTTAAGAAACGTGTAAGATTACCACCGCCCAACCCAAGCTCAATAATATTTTTAGGGCGAAAAAGTAATAGCGGTAACAATAGTGCTATTTGATGAGGCAAGGTAAGTAAGTAAGGTTTACGTTTGTGCATAATACTTTGCACAACGTCATTAAAAGCCATCCAACGAAAGTGTTCATTTTCACTGACAGAGATTGCATCCCCGTGCTTAGTTAAATAAAGTAGTTTTCCTTGAGATAAGTGTTTTTCTAATTTCATATTTTTTACTTATAGATAACACAGTGAATAAGAGTAACAATAGCTAATGAATCTTTGTATCACACCCCAAAGTACCATTGAATTTGAAAAATATTACCGTTTACGTTGGCAAGTATTACGTCAACCATGGCATCAAGTATTTGGTAGTGAGCAAGATGAATTAGAGCAGCAAAGTTATCATCGCATGATTGTCGATAAAAATCAGCAAGTGCTTGCTGTTGGGCGGTTAGAAAAAGTATCTCAGCATTTAGGCAAAATACGTTATATGGCAGTAAGCCCAAAGGCACAGGGGCAAGGTTTAGGTCAAAAAATCATTTGCACATTAGAGCTATTGGCACAACAACTTGGTATTACCGAAATAGAATTAAATGCCAGAGAGATTGCCCTCGGTTTTTATCAAAAATTAGCTTATCAGCAGCAAGGTTTTTCGCACTTATTATTTGATGACATTAAGCACTTTAGCATGCGAAAGAAACTGTTATCACATACTCAACATCAGAAAAATAACGCTGATAAATTGCAAGCTATTTGGCATGATACAATTCCGATGAGTAAAGCGATGAATATGGAAATTAGTTATTACGATGAGGTTAAGTTATTTACCCATTGTGATGCTGATTTTAATCAAAATCTTCATCACACCATGTTTGCTGGTAGCATTTATACTTTAGCGACATTAACCGGTTGGGGTTGGGTTTATTTACAATTAAAACAAAACAACCTTAACGGAAATATCGTACTTGCTGACGCTAATATTCGCTATCATTCCCCGATAAAAGGTGTCGCTCATGCTTGTGTTGAAAAAAGAAATACAGTTGGTGACTTAACGACTTTACAACAAGGTAATAAAGTAAGAGTTAAGCTTAGTGCTCAGGTATATTGTGGTGATAAGGTTGCAGCAAGTTTTACAGGTACTTATTTTGTTTTACCTAAATAATATAAATCTCGACAATATAGCGCTAAATAATTAAACATTAACTAATCAGACTTAGGCATAAACTTAAACTCAAATGATAAAGGTTCTTCAATGAAATATGGATGTAGTGTAATGCTCTTCATGTTAATCACTTTTGTTACTCATGCAAAGTCAGAAAGTGATGAACAAGCAATAAACCAAATTTTGGATAGCTTTCATCAAGCGGCTGCTGATGCGAACGGCCAACGTTACTTCAACTTGATGACCGATGATGCTATTTTTCTGGGGACTGATGCAAGTGAACGTTGGACTAAAGCGAACTTTAAAGACTACGTTGAACCTCACTTTACTAAGGGTAACGGCTGGCTTTATATACCTCAGCATCGAAACATCAGTTTAATTAATAATACACAAGTGGCTTTTTTTGATGAACTGTTAAATAACGTGAATTATGGTTTATGTCGCGGCACAGGAATACTTGTTAAAACTGCTCAAGGATGGAAAATTAGCCAGTATAATTTATCTGTTCCATTACCCAATGCTATAGCTAAAGATGTAGCGCAACAGATAAAAGAACATCAGGAAAGTAAATAATATGACGCAAGAAAAACCGATTAACAATGTTGGTATCATTGGTTGTGGTTGGTTGGGTACTGCTGTCGCTAAAGCATTATTAGTTGACAATATTAATGTATTTGCGACTCGTAGCACGATTGACAATGTTGCGGTATTAGCTGAGCTGGGTATTAACGCAGAAGCTTTATTATTACCTGTGACAACGCCGAAATCAGTTGAGCAGTTAAACCAACACCGAGTATTCGAACAGCAGAGTTTAGTTATTGCCATTACTCCTCAGTTTAAGCAAGGGCGATCAGATTATGGTGAAAAAGTAGCCCAATTAGTTAATGCCGCTAAACATCAAGGGCACGTAAAGCGCATAATACTACTGAGTAGTAGTGCGGTTTATAATGGGCTTAACCAGGAAGTTAATGAAGATACTTGTTTAGATTTTTCCGCGGACAAAGTGCAGATACTGCATGAGGCGGAAAAAGTTGTTTTAGATTTTGCTCAAGAAAGTCAAAGTAAAAAAGCTTATGTGTTGAGACTAGCAGGTTTAGTTGGACCCAATCGTCATCCCGGTAAGTTTTTACTTAGTGGCCGCATGTTAAAATCTCCCGAAGCGCCGGTGAACTTAATTCATCAGCAAGATGCACAAAAGCTTATTCTTGAACTGCTTAACACAAATGTATCTACAGGTATCTTTAATGGCGTTAGTCAGACACACGTGAATAAAAAAACCTATTACCAGGCTGCGGCCAAGTCATTGTCTTTACCTGAACCCCAATTTTGTGATGCCGAAGAAATATCAACAATGCGAATAGTAAACGGTGATAAAGTACAGCAAGTTTTATCTTATCAATTTGTTTACCCTGACTTACTGACTTGGTTATAATAGTAGGGTAAATTTTCCCCTTATTTCTCAGGATTTTTTTTGAACCTCCTTCCAAAGCGCTTTATTAATCGTCATCAAACAAAGTTATTACTCTTTGTTATTTGGTTACACGTTTCTCTTTTAGACTTTCTTTATGTTTCTTATCGGGGACCTGTTTTTTTATTTAAAGAAAGCCTGCAGGTTAATACGTTATTAACTCATGCGTTTATTGCTTTACTTACTCTTTTTTTCTCCCTATTTGTTATGAAATTATTGGCAAATAAACCTGACAAAGTCAATGAAGGTAGCACCGACATTAAGGCAAAAATTAAAGCACATCCCCAATCTAAAGATAAAATCATAGTAGAACGATGCGAGTAGTCTTAGCCCCTATGGAGGGTGTGTTAGATTACAGAATGCGTGATTTAATTACCCAAGTAGGTAGTTATGATCTCTGCGTCACTGAGTTTATTCGTGTGGTTGATCAAGTACTTCCTGAACGTGTTTTTCATCGTTATTGCCCCGAATTAATTAATGCTGGTATTTACGGTAGCTGCACTAAAGCGGGCACTCCTGTTCGTGTACAGCTTTTGGGGCAAGATCCACATTATATGGCTGAAAATGCCGCTAAAGTGATTGAACTGGGTTCAAGTGGCATTGATTTAAACTTTGGTTGTCCCTCTAAAACGGTTAATAAAAATCGCGGGGGCTCCATATTATTAAAAGATCCTGAAAATCTTTATCAAATAATAAAAGCTGTTAAAGAAGCAGTACCGAGCGACACCATTGTCAGTGCAAAAATTCGTTTGGGTTATGAAGACAAAACTCTCGCCATAGAAAATGCTCAAGCGGTTGAAGCTGCGGGTGCCAATGAACTTACCGTTCATGCCCGTACTAAAGTCGAAGGTTACAAGCCTCCAGCGCATTGGCAATGGATTGCTAAAATAAAAACTGCTATTAATATTCCTGTTATCGCTAATGGCGAAATTTGGAATTTAGCAGATGCCATTAAATGTCGTGAAGTTTCCGGCTGTAAAGATCTGATGGTTGGTCGTGGCGCATTGACCATTCCGAATCTAGGACAGGTCATTAAACAAGAAAGTAATATTATGCCTTGGCTAGAAGTACTGACTATATTATCAGCCTATACAGAATTTGAAACTCACGGCGACAAGAGCAAGTATTACTGTAACCGTATTAAGCAGTGGCTGAAATATTTAAAAAATCATTATCAACAAGCAGATGAGTTATTTGGTGAAATAAGGACGCTAAAAACAGCAGAGGCAATCAAAGCAAAGCTATCAGAAGAACTTTAGTCACTTGTTCAGTTAATATGTTATTCCTTAATAATAAAGTTAGAAACTTGCATCCTTTTATGAAAACTATCGTCTCTATAGTTGAAATTGTAATTTAACTAATGAAAGGTAGGTATTAAAATGGATTCAACTCAAAACGAACAAAAGACACAAGTTAGCAATTGCTCATGCTGTAGTGATGATTGTAAGTGCCAAGCAGGTTGTCAATGCAACTGTAATAAAGGTGATGACTGTTGCAACGAACAATGTACTTGCAAATCATCAATCAATAACTGCTGTTAACTGGGCAAGGTAACCGTTAACCTCGGTTACCTTAACCCTAGCAATATCAAGGAGTCGGTATGATTGAACAAATATGGCGTCAGTTTCATCAGCAACTACTGGTTTTTATTCGCACTAAAGTTAATGACCATGCTATTGCCGAAGATATTTTGCAAGATGTCTTTGTTAAAGTTCACCAAAACATCGGCCATTTAACTAATCAAAGTAAATTACAACCTTGGTTATATCAAATTTGCCGCAATACAATTGTTGATTTTTATCGCAGTAAAGCGCTAATAGTTGTGAGTAGTAACTTAGACGACAGCTTAGTTAAAGACTTAAATGAAACTATTACAGCTAAAGAAAGCCACCAAGACCAAGAGCAATTGAATCGTTGTATCGCGTTACTTATCGCTGATTTACCGGAAAAATATAGTGATATTCTTGTGCGTAGTGAACTGCTGGAACAGAAGCAACAAATTATAGCCGATCAGGAAAAACTTTCATTGGCTGCGGTTAAGTCACGAATTATTCGTGGACGAGACCAGTTGAAGAAAAAATTACAAGCATGTTGTGATTTTGAATTTGATGAACTAGGTCCGCAAGCATCATGCAAAAGCCACTGCGGCTGTGAAAAATAAGACTATTGGACGAGTTGGCTAATTTTAAAAAGAATGGCAACGCTTAATTTCTTCTATCAGCGCATTTGCTAATGGTGAGATGATATTATTTTTTGAAGAAATCAACATAATGGGGATTTGATAAGAGTACTTCTCTGGAAGAATCGACTTAAATAAGCCCTTATCAACCCAATAACTGGCATAGTGCTCTGGTAAATAACCGATAAATTCACCTGATAAGATCAGATGAGCTATGCCTTCATCATGATAGGCGGTAGCACTGTTTTGATAATTTAAGCCATCATTCCTTACTTCTTTATCACGCATATAGTTACTGGTAATCACTTCAGCTGCTTCAAGTGATTTAGTTATTTCCGATGACTTACAGTCGAATAACTTGTGCCCTTTACCACAATACAAATAGTTAGTTTCATTGTGTAAGGGATAATAATCTAAACCGCGCAGGTGATGTCGACTCACCCCTAAGCCAACAAGTGAACGGCCATTGGCAACCGATGTTTCTACTTCACGTGCTTCACAGACATTAATATCAAACTGGAGGTTATCGCCCTTCGCCTTTAATGCTGAGATAACACGCGCAACACCACAACGAGGATCGCTGACAAAAGTATCAATAGTGGCAATAGTTACCCTGCCAGAGAGTTCATTTTTAGAGCTAGCAACGGTACTTGTAAAGGCTTCACATTGTTGTAGTAGCTCTAAAGAGGCTTGATAAGTAACTCGGCCTGTTTCTGTTATTTCAAAACCACTTCTACCACGTTTACATAATTTGATACCTAAACGAACTTCTAAATCCGATAAATGGGCACTTATGGTAGAACGGCCTATATTTAAACGAGACTCTGCCGCTGATAAACCGCCACATTCAACAATAGCGACGAATATTCTTAGTAAACGTAAATCGACGTCATGAACTTGCATGTTTGATACCTTATTCGTGTGAGTTTACTTAGTTCGGTATAACCGGAATAAATTACGATTATTATGTATTTATAAAACAATAAGGGCAAGGTAAAATAACGGTATAAATAGCACTTTGCTAAACAAAACAATTAGGATCTTTAAGATGACATTTAAATACGGTATTGATCGCCTGAATCTTGATATTGTCAATGGTATTGCTAACGGCAGTATTCAAGCCGAGCTTTGCCAAGAAGCGATAGATAAAATCAATACAAGCCGCCAAAGAGTTGAGAAAATGGCCGCTTCAGATAAAGCAGTATATGGTATCAATACGGGCTTTGGCCCGTTATGTGATACACAAATCTCCCCTGAAGATACTAATTTATTACAAAAAAACCTACTTATCACTCACGCCGTAGGTGTTGGTGAGCCAATTGAAAAAGCCATTTCAAAGCTGATGCTGATCACTAAGGTACACGCATTAAGTCAAGGTTTCTCAGGTATTCGCCTTGAAGTGGTGGAGCGTATGTTGACCTTCATCAAACTTGATTTGATTCCCGTGGTACCAGAGCAAGGCTCAGTAGGCGCATCAGGTGATTTAGCACCCCTTTCTCACTTATTCTTACCATTATTGGGTGAAGGTGAGTTTTGGGTAAGTGAAGAGGGGAAAAATGATAAAATAGTCCCTGCAGCGCCGCTACTTAGTGAACATGGTCTAGACGTTATGGACTTACAAGCAAAAGAAGGCTTGGCGTTAATTAACGGTACACAATTTATTTTATCGCATGGCATTACCGCGTTAACTAAAATGCGTTACTTATTAGACCTAGCAGATATGACAGGTGCAATGAGTATTGAAGGTATGCAAGGCAGCGAATCTCCATTTAGAGAAGAGCTACATCAAACACGTGCATTTAAAGGTAACCTTGTCGTTGCAGCGCGCATGAGATCGTTCTTTAAAGACTCACAAAACATGGCTGATCATGAAGAATGTGACCGTGTGCAAGACCCTTATTCATTACGTTGTATTCCACAAGTGCATGGCGCATCACGTAATGCTTATTATCACTTAGAAGAGTTAGTTGAGGTTGAAATGAACTCAGTGACTGATAACCCAATTGTTATCAGTAGCGAAGAAGCGATTTCAGGTGGCAGTTTTCACGGCCAACCGCTGGCAATGGTGCTTGATTATGCTTCGATTGCCGCATCAGAATTGGGTAATATTTCCGACAGACGTTGTTACCTATTATTGGAAGGTATACACGGTTTACCAAGATTATTAACCTCTGCAGGTGGCTTAAACTCAGGCATGATGATCCCGCAATATGCAACCGCTGCACTGGTAACAGAGAACAAATCGCTTTGTTTCCCGCCATCTGCTGATAGTGTGCCTACCTCTATGGGTCAGGAAGATCATGTCTCTATGGGTAGTATTTCGGGCAGACAGTTAAATCAAATCTTAGGTAATTTAGAGAAAATACTGGCTATCGAGTTAATGTATGCCGCCCAGGCTATCGAATTTAGACGCCCTAACAAATGCTCAGATATTATTGAATTAAATCACAAATTGATCAGAGAAAAAGTAGCTAAGCTTGAAGAAGATAGACTATTAAAACCTGACATCGATGCGATGATTAAATTAGTTAAATCACAAGCGTTTACCGTTAGCTTTAACGTTAATGACAGCAAATAATAAAGGGGCCATTCTTATGACAAAAGCAATGACAACAGCAATGACTTTTCAACAAGAAATTAAACAAGGTATTCCAAGTGACTTGCCACAAGCGAAGCCTTACCCAGCAGATGCGAACCGTGCACCTAAGCGTAAAGATATTCTTAATAGCGACGAAAAGCAGTTAGCGTTAAGAAATGCGCTGCGATACTTCCCTAAAGAATGGCATCAAGAATTAGCGATAGAGTTTGCTCGTGAATTAACCGATTTCGGTCGTATTTATATGTACCGTTTCAAACCTAACTATCATATGAAAGCTCGTTCAATCGCTGATTATCCAGCAAAATGTCAGCAAGCTGCAGCAATCATGTTAATGGTTGAAAATAACTTAGATCCTGCCGTTGCACAGCATCCAGAAGAGCTAATTACTTATGGCGGCAATGGTGCAGTTTTCCAAAACTGGGCGCAATACTTGTTGGCTATGAAGTATTTAAGTGAAATGGAAAGTGACCAAACTTTACACCTTTATTCAGGTCATCCGATGGGATTATTCCCATCATCAGCAGAAGCGCCACGTGTTGTGGTGACTAATGGCATGATGATCCCTAATTACTCTAAACCCGATGATTGGGAAAAGTTTAATGCCTTAGGTGTTACACAATACGGGCAAATGACCGCTGGCTCTTTCATGTACATTGGCCCACAAGGCATTGTTCATGGCACTACTATTACTGTGATGAATGCCTTTCGTAAGGTATTAAATAAGGGCGAAAGCTCTAAAGGTAAGATATTCCTAACAGCAGGTTTAGGTGGTATGAGTGGTGCGCAACCTAAAGCAGGCAACATCGCTAATTGTATTACGGTTTGTGCAGAAGTGAACGCCAATGCTGCAACTAAGCGTCACCAGCAAGGTTGGGTTGATGAATTAATTGATAACATGGATGAGCTTGTTGTCCGTGTTAAAGAAGCCCAAGCTAATGAAGAAGTTGTATCAATTGCTTACATTGGCAACATCGTTGATGTATGGGAAAGTTTTTTCGAAGAAGAAATTTTCATTCACTTAGGCTCAGACCAAACATCATTACATAACCCTTGGTCAGGCGGTTATTACCCAGTAGAGATTAGTTATGAAGAATCAAATCGATTAATTCGAGAAGAGCCGGAAGTATTCAAAGTTAAAGTACAGGAAACACTTAGGCGTCATGCCGATGCAGTAAATAAACATACCGCACGCGGCACTTACTTCTTCGATTACGGCAACGCTTTCTTGCTTGAAGCTTCACGCGCCGGTGGCGATGTAATGGCTGAAAATGGTATTGATTTTAAGTATCCTTCATACGTGCAAGATATCTTAGGTCCTATGTGTTTTGACTATGGTTTTGGACCATTTCGCTGGGTATGTGCTTCGGGTAAGTCAGAAGATCTTGATAAAACTGATGCTATTGCAGCCAGCGTTCTTGAAAAAATAATGCAAGAATCACCTGAAGAAATTCAGCAACAAATGCAAGATAACATCACTTGGATTAAAGACGCTAAGCAAAATAACTTAGTGGTTGGCTCACAAGCGCGCATTCTTTATGCCGATGCACAAGGTAGAATGGAAATAGCTAAGGCCTTTAATGATGCCATTAATAGCGGTGAAATTGGCCCGGTAGTACTAGGTCGTGATCACCATGATGTCAGTGGTACCGATTCTCCATACCGTGAAACGTCCAATATTTATGATGGTAGTCGTTTTACTGCAGATATGGCGATTCATAATGTTATTGGTGATAGCTTCCGCGGTGCTACTTGGGTTTCTATCCATAATGGCGGCGGTGTTGGTTGGGGTGAAGTAACCAACGGCGGTTTTGGTATGTTGCTTGATGGTACTGCTGATGCGGAACGTAAACTAAAGTCTATGTTATTGTTTGATGTTAACAATGGTATTGCACGTCGTAGCTGGGCGCGAAATGAAGAAGCTAATTTTGCCATTAAACGTGAAATGGCAAGAACGCCTAAACTTAAAGTCACGTTAGCTAACCTAGTTGATGATGATATTTTAAATAACTTATCATTGTAAAGCGCTAAAAATTAGAGCTATTCCGTATCGATTGGGATAGCTCTGAATTCATTGCTGAGAAAATATCCGACTCTTATGCCACTCATTGTAGCGAGTAATATTAGTTACTCATCTGTTAAAGCTTTTATTTTTGCGAGTTTTTTAAAAAACTAAGTGACTGCCTAAACGATATTTATCACCGGGTGATGTTAAAATGGCGAAACTGACTACACCTTGTTTTGACCAAGTACGACGTTTAACTTGTAAGCACGGTATGGTGGTTTTGATAGTTAGTTGTTGACAAATCTCTGAGCTTGCCAATATCGCTTCTATTTCGTGTGTAGCTTCAGTTAAGGGCGCTACTGAAGATAGGTATTCATGCGGGGTTATCGTGGTGAAGTTTTGGAGTAAATATTCAGGTACTAAACTAGCATTAACATAACGTTGTTCTAATTGAATAGCTTCGTCATTTTCAAAGTGTAATATCTCAGAATAAAAAACATGCTCATTGTTTTTTAAATTGAGTAAAATAGCCAACTCTTCTGTAACGGCAATGGATCTGAGTATTAACTGTTTGGCTTTATGCTGATGACCACGTTCGCTAATTTCATCGCTAATATTACGAATTTCTAATAAAGATGATTGAGATTTGAAGGTTGCGACAAATGTGCCAGCGCCTTGTGAACGAACTAAAATACCTTGCTCTGTTAATTCTTGTAAGGCACGTCTTGCGGTCATTCGACTAACATTGAATTGTACCGTTAATTCGTTTTCTGATGGGACCTTGGCATGTTGCGGCCATTCACCTGACTCAATATTTTCACATATATATTGTTTGATAATAGTATACTTAGCTAGCTTATCTTTTTTTATTGAGCTGTTGGCAGTATTGTTACTAGTATTGGCAGTCATAGTTATGTTTGAGTTAGCTGAACTTGTTTATACGATCTCATATTTTACAAGAAAAGGCAATGGTTGTATATACAAGTTGCGTGTGTGATAGTTTCAAGGTAAAATTTCTATATTCTCACCTCCCAATTAAGTAGGTTACATGACACATTCCAAAGACTGGCAAAGCCTCTATATCAACGTAAACCTAGTGACAATGAATGATGGTGCCAATAGCTATGGTGAAGTAACTCAAGCGGCACTAGCAATTAGCCATGGTAAAATTGCTTGGTTGGGCAAAGAGAGTGACTTACCAGAGTCTGTATTAGAAACAGCTCAAGATACTAAGCTTGAAGTGATTGATGGCAAGGGCCAGTGGTTAACCCCTGGTTTGATTGATTGTCATACTCACCTAGTTTACGGTGGCAATCGTGCCAATGAATTTGAAATGCGCTTGCAAGGTAAAAGTTATGAAGAGATTGCAGCAGCAGGCGGTGGTATTGCCTCTACGGTAACAGCGACTCGTGCAGCAAGTGAAAATGAACTCTTTGATACTGCGTTACCAAGGTTGTCCGCTTTGCATAACCAAGGGGTAACAACAGTAGAAATTAAATCAGGTTATGGTTTAGATACCCTTAATGAAGTAAAGATGCTGAAAGTTGCAGGGCGTTTAGCTAAAGCGCTGCCTGTTACCGTTAAGCGTACTTTTCTTGGGGCACATGCTCTACCTATAGAGTACAAGGGAAGAACTAAGGATTACCTTGATTTAGTATGTGGAGAAATGATGTCACAAGTGGCTCAGGAAAACTTGGCTGATGCAGTTGATGTTTTTTGTGAAGGTATAGGTTTTAACCTAGCACAAACCAAGCGTGTTTTTGATGCAGCACAGTCACACAACCTACCTATAAAAGTACATGCCGAGCAGCTTTCTAACCTTGGTGCCTCTGAGTTGGCGGCAAATTATGATGCTTTATCTTCTGATCATATTGAATTTTTAGATGAAGCTGGCATTAAAGCGATGAAAAAATCTAATATGACTGCTGTACTCTTACCGGGCGCTTTCTATTTTTTGCGTGAAACCCAGCTACCACCTATTGAATTGCTTCGTAAACATCGAGTGCCTATGGCCGTAGCAACCGATGCTAATCCAGGTACTTCACCACTTCATAATATTCAACTTATGCTGAATATGGCTTGTACCTTATTTAAATTAACGCCATGCGAGGCGTTAGCCGGTGTTACTTGTTACGGTGCACAAGCATTAGGCTTGTCAAAATCTAAAGGGCAATTGTCGGTAGGCTTTGATGCTGATATGGCTTTATGGAATATTAATCAGCCAGCTGAACTTTGTTATCAGTTTGGTGTTAATCCTCTAAAAGGCTTAATAAAGTTAGGTCAACGAGTTCTTTAATTTAGTCAGTTAACTGCTGTAATCAATACACGATTTTTGTAAAATTAGTATACACTTAACTTCTCTATTTGAATTTTTATAGGTAGTTAAGTGACTAAACCATCTTGTATAAACCTTGTTTTTGTTGTGTTGAGTTTTTTTGTTAGTAAAATAAGTCAAGCAGATGACTGTAGTGTTATCACTAATGCCACGACGAATAATGGTTATTGCGTTCAAATTAATGTGCAAAGTAAAAGCAAACAAACCTTAGCTGATATGGTGGTTTACCTTGAACCTATGTCAGGACAAATATTACCTATCTCGACTGAAACGCTGGTGATAAATCAGCATAATAAATCATTTTCTCCCTATCTTAGTGTTATTCAGGCGAATCAAGTCACGCGCTTTACCAACCAAGATGATATCACTCATCATATTTACTCAGTCAGTCAGGGTAATAAGTTTTCATTTAAAATTCGTGCTGGTCAAAGTAACGACGACATGACTTTTGATCATAGCAGTGAAATTGCAATGGGTTGTAATATCCATGATTGGATGAGTGGATATCTACTCGTTGTAGATACGCCTTATTTTGCTAAAAGTAATGCGTCAGGAATAGCCAGTTTTAACCATGTGAAACCTGGGAAGTATCGTGTTATTGTCTGGCACCCTCAGATGCAGGCAAGTAAAAATCGTTTGATGGTAGATAAACAGATCAATGAAAATAGTGTTTTTTCTGTTAACTTAATAGCTGAATTAGAAAAATTACCTAGACAAGAAAGTGACGATGATTTTGATTTTCTGTCGGATTATTAAAAAATAAATATTGGGGGAGATTTTTGAAAAGTTTACAGAATAAAATATTTCTATTTTTTGTACTATTACTTGTCGTGGTACAAGCCATTGCGTTTTGGACACTCTACAGTGCTAATAAAAATCAAGAAACGTCGGAAATAAATAATCGCTTAACAACAGCACAAACCATTTTTACTGAATTATTTGACCGTCGTCTAGATTATTTAACTGCCTTTGCTGAAACGGCAGCACAAGACTACGGCTTAAAACAAGTTTTTAATGATGATAAGCGTAGTTTACTTGTGGCATTAAATAACCACCGCAAGCGTATTGATGCTGATTTAGTTATGGCAATTTCTGCTTCGGGTATTATTACTGGACAGCTGCAAAGACAGTTTAGTTTTAACGAGAGCGTGCAAGGCAAGAGTAAAGTACGCCAAGGAAGTGAGCGAAATCAGATCTTCCGCTTCCCACAATGGTTAGCATCAGGACAAGCGACTCACCTTTATTTAGTTGATGAAGCTTTATATCAATTGAGCCTTTCGCCAATCACTGTCGGCAGCAAAACCATTGGTTGGTTAGCTTTTGGTTTTCAAATAGATCAACGTTTAGCCAGTGAATTTAAAAGCATTACCGGCTTAAATACGGATTTTATGCTGAAGTCTGAGGGGATGTGGCGTTTAATAGCTTCATCGAAAGTTAATGCCTCTCAAGCTACAGAGTTACAACAGGCAGAAAAAAAACTTGCGCAAAAAATAATTCAATCACAAATACCTGATCAATATATTGCGACTCATTCATTAATAACTGAATTTGACCAGCAGGAATTAGGTGTAGTGATGTATGGTTTACGCGCTAACTTTGTTGCGTTGCTGCAGCAACAATGGTGGCGTATATTAATGTTGGCTGCGTTAACGTTATTTGTATCATTAGCGAGTGCTTATTTCATTTCCGCCTCAATTACTCGTCCAATTAAACGTTTAGTTGCTCAAGCAAAAATCGTGGCTAGTGGTAACTATCAGCAACGTATAACCGTGACTGAAAAAGATGAACTTGGCCAATTAGCACAAGGTTTTAATGAAATGCAACTGGCGGTATTGAGTCGTGAAAAAGCAATTATTCATCATGGAAACCATGACCTTCTGACTGATTTACCCAATAGAAATGTACTCAATAAAACGCTTGTAAGTCTAGTCACCCAATCGCAGCCATTCACTGTATTACATTTAAATATCAGCCGTTTGAAAGATGTTAACGATACTCTGGGTCATAATGTAGGTGATGAAGTTATTAAAGAGCTTGCTCGACGTTTAAATTTGTTAATCAAGCAAGAGTCTTTTCAGTTACTTGCTCACCTTGGAGCTGATGAGTTTGTGTTATTAGTGAGTTCGACAGATTTGGATGAAATTATTAAACAGATACAAAGTAACTTGGAAGCCAACTTTAATTATCAAGGTATCAGTTTACAACTGCAGGCACGTATGGGGGTGGCTCTTTACCCAGAAAATTCAAAAAATGCTAAAAGTTTAATTCAAATGGCAGATACCGCGTTACATCATACTCGCAGAACCGGTAAGTTAGTGCAGCTATATCATACGGATTACGATGTTAATACGGTTGAACGACTAAATTTGATTAATGATTTAAAACAAGCTATTCCAGCGGGTGAATTAGAATTATATTTCCAGCCCAAGTTATGTTTACGCACTATGGTTGTTACCCATGTTGAAGCCTTAGTTCGTTGGCAACATCCAACTTTAGGTATGGTTCCACCAGATGATTTTATTTATATCGCTGAGCAGACAGGGCAAATTAAAGCGTTAACTCGTTGGGTTTTTACCACGGCACTGAAACAATTTAGCATTTGGGAGAAGCTTGGTCTAAAGCTAAATATTGCGATAAATATTTCAGCTGAAAACTTAAAAGAGGCGGATTTTCATCAATTTATCTGTCAGTCGATTATGCAGGCTGAAGTACCTGCTGATAAAATCACCTTAGAAGTTACAGAAAGTGCCGTGGTGGAAGATCCACAAGCGGCGATTAAGCTATTAAGCCAGTTTAAAGAACACGGTATGAAACTATCAATTGATGATTATGGTACCGGCTACTCATCTTTAGCGCAGCTAAAGCAGTTACCGGTGCACGAATTGAAAATAGATAAGTCATTTATTCAACGTTTAGAGCATGATGATGATGATCAAATCATTGTGCGTTCAACCATTGAGTTGGCACATAATATGGGACTGCATGTTGTTGCAGAGGGCATTGAAGATGAATTTTCACTTAATTGGCTAATAAAAAATGGCTGTGAATTGGCTCAAGGTTATTTTATTAGTCGACCCAAACCAGCGAAGGAATTGACAAGCTGGTTACTTGATAATCCTATTTTTGTTCTGAGCAAAAAAAGCAATAAAGCTAAAAAGGAAAGTGTGTGAGTCGAACCAGCTTTTATCTAATAGTCCATTTATTTGCTCTTTTATTCAGCTCTGCTGTTATTAAATCTGTCTATGCAGTGGAGTACCAACTACAGGGTATTGTTGATATCAGAGCGACAAGTACTGATTCATTAACAAGTTATCTTGCCGGCGGCCAAGGTAAATTTGGTACAAGTGATGGCTCACAATTTTCCCTCGCGCAAGCGGGAGCACAGCTTGCTATTCATTGGGATAACGGCTTAAGTGCTCACAGTATTGTTAATGCGTATTATACGGAAATGGCAGCGGATGATCATGATAGTGTTATCGGCTTTACTGAGGCATATTTCAAGTATCGTAGTTTACCAAATGATTTTGGTTACCGTTGGCAAACTAAAGTCGGCATTTTTTACCCGGAAATTTCTTTAGAAAATAATGCTTATGCATGGGCAAGTAAAAATACTTTAAATTCGTCTAGTTTGAATACTTGGATTGGCGAAGAAGTCCGTGTGTTAGGTGGTGAGCTTAAACTAACTCGCTTGGGTAAGTTGACGAATAATAAATATGACTTGTCACTATCGACTAGCCTCTTTACCAATAATGATCCCTCAGGGGCATTATTAGCCTGGCATGGTTGGACCATGAGCAGCAGACAAACCTTGTGGACAGAAAAACGTGCATTTCCCTGGTTTCCTGCACGTGAGCCCGGTGGTGATTTGGCAGGGCAAGCTGACAAGTCTGATCCTTTTTTAGAGGTTGACCATAAAGTTGGTTATCATGTTCGTGCAGAATGGAAATTGCATCGTCAAGGTGAACTGTCAGTAGGGTTTTATAATAATCGAGCTGTACCTTATAAGGTGATTGAAGGCCAATATGGTTGGCATACCCGCTTTTATCATTTAAGCGCTAAATGGCAGTTAAATAAGAATCTAGTCTTAATTGCTCAATACTTGAATGGGGATACTTTAATGCAAAGCCATAAAGGAATAGATGTAGTTAATAATAGCTATGCCAATGGTTTTGTTGCCTTAACTTATAAGTGGGGTAGTTTTACTTTAAGTAAAAAACATAAAAGCACCGTACGCTTAGAATACTTTTCAGTTGATGATAATGATCAAACTCGGGGTGATAATAATAATGAGAACGGTCAAGCATTGACGTTAAATCATAGTTATCGGGTTAGCAAACAGTGGTTTTTATCGGCAGAATTTACTTATATAGATAGCCATAGACCTGCTCGTTATTATACCCACCAAGCCGTTGACCTAGTTGAAAAACAAGTTCAACTGGCTGCACGTTACTTTTTTTAGTTTGAATAGAACTTATCTACTCGAGTCATCAATCCGTTTGGTATAACTTGACCTAAACGTAAATTCACCGTATATAATAGCTTTATTCTTTAACCTTCTTTTATCTGAGTTAGCCTATATGTCTTCACGAAATCCTATTATTGCTGTTACGGGCTCTTCTGGCGCAGGTACTTCTACCACAACCGCCTCTTTTGAACATATATTTCGTACCTTAGGCATCAACGCAGTTAATGTTGAAGGAGATAGCTTTCACCGTTTCTCTCGTCAAGAAATGGATATGGAAAAGCGTAAAGCGCAAGAGTCGCGAACTAACATCAGTTACTTTGGTAATTTAGCAAATGACTTTAATGCATTAGAGCAGTTGTTTTGTGATTATGGCGGAACAGGAAGAGGCAAGACTCGCCGTTACTTACATACTTTTGATGAAGCGGTTCCTTACAATCAAATGCCAGGTACGTTTACTCCATGGGAAGAGCTAGGTGAGGGCACTGATTTACTTTTTTACGAAGGTCTACATGGCGGGGTTGTCACTGAAGATAATGATGTCGCCAAACATGTAGATTTATTAATTGGCATGGTGCCGATTGTAAACCTTGAGTGGATCCAAAAAATAATTAGAGATACGAATAAGCGTGGCCATAGTCGCGAAGCCGTATCTGCGAGTATAGTACGAAGTATGGATGATTATATTTCTTATATCACGCCACAATTCTCTCGTACTCATATCAACTTCCAACGTGTACCTACCGTTGATACGTCTAATCCTTTTAGTGCGAAAGCAATTCCAACATTAGATGAAAGCTTTGTTGTTATCCGCTTTAGAGAAGTGAAAAATGTCGACTTTCAATATTACTTACGTATGATCGAAGGCTCTTTTATGTCACGAGTAAGCACTCTGGTGGTACCGGGAGGTAAAATGGGCTTAGCGATGGAACTTATTCTAACGCCTCTTATTCGTGATTTGATTGAACGAAAAACTCATGCCAATAAACAGCTTGATTGGATGAGTGATTTGTAAAAACTTTAGTCAATAAATTAGGTGGCTAAGTTTAATGGATCAGTACTTATGAGCGTTAATTTGTAATTTTAAGCTGTTGTACTATGAAAGAGTTGCTGCATTTCTTTTTGCAGATAAAGACTAATTTTTTGTTTTTCATGTCTGCTTAAGTTTTCGATTTTTTGGCTCTCATCAGCAAAAATATTGTCTGCTAACATATTTTCTTTACGGCATAAGCGGGTATGAAATAAATTATTCTTTGGTAAATTACTGTTCTCAACATGATAAGTTGATAAAAATTGAGCAGATAAGTAATCACTAATTTGTTTAATATCTTGGTCAATAAACTGCATTTCACCCTGTAAATTCCGCGTCATACCTCGAATACGGTAATCAATGTCAATGACATCGGCATTAAGCTCATTAATAACGTAATTAAGCACCTTTAATGGAGATATCACCCCACAGGTAGATAATTCAATATCAGTTCTAAAAATAGCGACCTGACCCTGTGGAGTTCCTTCTGCATACCGACCTTGTTGTTGATTATCTTTTGCATGCTCTGCTGAAATTTCGTCGGGGTAGGTATGAATACACAAATGACTTTTATCTAAGTGCGCAACTAAAGATTCAGACAAAACAGTGGGTAAAGGCTCTGGCTGTGCTTCTTCAGATATCATTAAGGTGACGCTAGCACCGTGAGGTTGATAATCTTGGCTAGCAATATTTAAGACACTACCACCGATGGCATGACAAATATCAGTAAGTAATCTTGTTAGTTTTTCACTGTTAAAATTGCGTTTTATATATTCATTATAATGAACTAATTGTTTGCTTTGATGAATATAATGTAATTTATATAAAGAAAAACTAAGACTTTTAGTTAAATTATTAAAACCATAAAGTGGTATTTCATTACGTTTATTCACTCGCAACAATCTCAAAATCATGAGTGATCTCGACATTGCCATTTAACATTAGCGCAACAGAGCAATATTTGTCTGCAGATAAACTGACTGCGCGCTCGACGTGTTTAGCACTAATATCTTTGCCCGTAATAACAAAATGTAGATGGATGCTTGAGAATAACTTAGGAACCGTATCAACACGTGTACCACTAATTTCTACAGTACACTCGCTAAGGCTCTGACGAGTTTTGTGTAGAATACTTACGACATCAACCGATGAACACCCCCCTAAAGAAATAAGTACACTTTCCAGTGGGCTTGGCGCTAAATTACCGCCATTAGCATCTAAAACAAGCGTATGACCACTTTCTGATGTGCCCATAAAAAGTTCTTCGCCTAGCCATTTTACTTGTGCTTTCATATTGTGCTTCGCTCATTAGATAGTTGAGTAGTGTAAATATTGGAGAGGGATTTTAACCAAGTTATCGCAATAGCGCTAGTGGCTAAGTAGTTAAATACGTTAAGTGGTAAAGAATAGAGGTTCACTGATGGGCTAGAGTAACTAGCAAGTTAACTGATTGTTTGTTGGCTATGAATGACGCTATCAAATAAGTTTTTGATTAAGCTCGCAAACTCTTTTATAAAGGTTTTTTGCTCAGCGGATACTGGGTTATTAATAACACTTGAAAGGATCTCTTCAAGATCATAGACAATGGCGTCAACTTCTCGAATGATAGCATTGCGTTGATTAAACGTTAGGTTTTCATTTTGACTGCAAACAGTGATTATTTGTTCACTCAATTCCACCTCGATAACTGCCATAACGGTATTGGCACTTAACGTTGAGACTGGTTCATTCGTTATGGAATTCTCAAATATACTTAAGTGTTCGGCAAGGTATTCAATGATTTGAATGTAACCATCAGTATCTGTAACCATAATAAAACATTACCTCAGAAGTGTTTTTTATTGCTTTGGCTTGAGTATAGCAGAGCTTTACATAAAAGTGCTCTCAAGCCAAAGACGGCTGACAAGGAACGTTAGCCTAATCAAGTGTTGTTGGTATTACCATCAGTGCAGCACGTTGGCCATTACCTACATTAGCATTAGGAAAAATAATACTCTCACCTTGCTCTTTGGTTCGATATTCTTTTCCTGAATCCATTGCAAGTAAAGTACCTACAGGGAAGTCGGTAAAGTTACGGGCATCATTTGCTATATATAAGGAAAAATCGTCGGTTTCTTTGGTAATATCCCCCAGCGCTTTAAATAAAGTGACTTTATTATGATCAAATTCAGGGACGATATGATCTGCTTGACTAATTAAAGCATGTAAACCGTTCGTCATCGCGGAAAAATTGGCCATATCATTCTCACCAAATTTTTTCACTTTACCTAACTCGATAGTAAATGCGTGAGCATTAAACTGTGCGCTGCTTAGGTATGAAAAAGTGCCACTAGGACCATGACCAAATAATATCGTACTGACTCCACAATGATGCATAAAGCTTAATTGTTGCTTGCTCCAAGGTTTTTCACCTTGATAAGGATAAATAGCAAATTTTTCATGTTTTGAAGCACGAATTGCCGTATGTAGGTCGTAGTGATAGTTAGTTGCATCGGGTTGCTGATTGAAGAAGTCAGCAACATAATTTTCTAGTCGTTCGGCACGTTCTTTTTCAAAGCAGTTATCAATATGTTGGTATTTACCACAAAATAAACGATTTAAGTTCTCAGTTTCAAAACGTTTGCTGATGTTCATTGATACTGGGTTACCGATAATGAACAAGGTTCGATGTTTGACTTGTGTCTTTGCCGTAATAATATCAGCAACTAATTGTTGAACAATTTCAATAGGCGCGGTTTCATTTCCATGAATGCCAGATGAAATAATGATGTTTTTTTGAGGCGTTGTTTTTTGAGACGTTGTATTGCTAACTAAGTTATCAGGTTCAATTAATAACACCCCAGTATCGAGCAGACTTGCAGTAGCATTATTTACTGAAAAGCTTAAAGTCGTCTTGGCTTGAACTAACGAGGCAGCATCAACGTCAGGTTTCAGCTCAGGTTTAAAGCTACGTTCAAACTCACGGGTGATTTTAATAAAATCACCCTGTGTTTTGAATAGTAAAAATGCTTGTTTAAAGCATGCACTGTTTATATCAGTGAATGATTGTTCGGTTGACTTAGTCATACTAAAAGTTTAAACCAGGGCTTAATGTTGCAGGTAAACTCACCTTGTTTGCTTCTACTGAGGCGATTGGGTAAGCGCAGTAATCAGCAGCATAAAATGCACTAGCTCTGTGATTACCACTACCACCAATACCACCAAATGGTGCGGCACTGCTAGCACCGGTAATAGGTTTATTCCAGTTTACAATACCGGCACGAATGCGACGGAAGAAATGATTGTACAAGTCTTCGCTATCACTTAGTAAACCTGCAGATAGACCAAAGCCTGTATTGTTTGCTTCGTTAATTGCTTCATCAAAGTCACTATAACGATAAACCTTTAATAATGGCCCAAAGTATTCCTCATCAGGTACATCCGTGACAATATCGGTAACATCAATGATGCCCGCTGAAACAAAACCAGTACCTGCTTCAAGGTGCTTCAACTCAACTAAGCTTTTAGCACCGAGTGTTAGTAGTTTCGCTTGCGCGTCAACTAAGCCAAGCGCTGCTTTTTCTGAAATCATTGAGCCCATAAAGGGTTGCTCTGCATCGTCATAATAACCAACGGTTAGCGCTTTGGTCACGGTGAGCAGTTTTGCCATAATGGCATCACCATTTTCGTTATTTTCGATAAATAAACGGCGGGCGCAAGTACAACGTTGGCCTGTAGTTACAAAAGCAGATTGCACTATGTCATGTACTACGGCATCAATATCATTAACATCTTTAACAACAAGCGGATTATTGCCACCCATTTCTAGCGCTAAAATTTTACCCGGCTGACCACTAAATTGTTCATGCAATATATGGCCTGTGGTGGAGCTACCGGTAAAAAATAAACCATCAATTAATTTATGACTTGCTAAGGCTTTACCTGTTTCTACTTCACCTTGAACTAAGTTGATTACACCGTTAGGTAAACCCGCTTGCAACCAAATTTTTAATACATCTTCAGATACTTTTGGAGTTAATTCGCTTGGCTTGAATACAATCGTATTGCCTGCAATAAGTGCAGGTACGATATGACCATTAGGTAAATGACCAGGGAAGTTGTATGGCCCAAAAATGGCAACAACACCATGGGGTTTATGGCGAATAAATGCTTTAGCGCCTGGCATAGGATTTTCTACAGTGCCAGTTCGTTCTTGGTATGCTTTCAACGAGATAGCAATTTTAGCTACCATCGCTCCTGCCTCACCTAAAGTTTCCCATTTAGGTTTGCCTGTTTCTAGCGCAATAGTTGTGGCTAAAGCCTCTTTATTTTCAGCTAATAATTCAGCGAATTTAGTTACAATAGCAACACGGCTTTCAAATGGCATATCCGCCCAACTTTCAAATGCTCTACGGGCACTGAGTACGGCTTCATTAACTTGTTCTGGGCTGGCGGTTTTACCTTGCCAGATAACTTCATTTCGCGCAGGATTTAATGAACTTACGTCGTGACCTTGGCCTGATTGCCATTGACCATTGATCAGTTGAACTTTGTTTGAATATGCTTGTTGAGACATGGTGTTTCCTTCTCATTTATGTTGATAAGAGGCAGTGGTTCTGCCTCTTAACGCTAGGCTAACTAGCTATATTAAATTGCTTACTTGATTGATTTTTCTAGCTGTTTGAGAGCTTAGTTGGCAACAAGGCGGACCCAGTCACCCTCTTTAACAAATAATGCTTTGGCAACGTCGGCACTTATCACGACTTGCTGGGCTGTTTCTCTTAGTGAAACACTTGCTTGTGTTGCTCGAAAGTTCTGAGTTTCGCTATTACAAATAATATAATTGTCAGTGGAGTGTACTTCGCCAATAATAACTTGGCAGCGATGACTTTGGTTGATCGCTTTAATGCTGCCATAACTTGCTTCTACCGTTGGACCACCATCAAAAATATCGACATATCCTCGACGTGCAAAACCTTCGGCTTCTAATAAGCGTACTGCAGGTACTGTCTTAGGATGTACTTGGTTAATTACCGCTTGCGCTTCTTTACTTAATAAACTGACGTAAATTGGATGTTTTGGCATTAACTCGGCAATAAATACTTTTTTACCTATACCCGTTAAATAATCGGCGGTCGGGAAGTCCATAGAGAAAAAGTGTTCTTCTAACCAATCCCAAAAAGGTGAACGACCTTGTTCATCTGAAACACCACGCATTTCGGCAATAATGGTGTCAGAGAAGCGTTGCTTATGCTCGGCTATAAATAAGAAACGGAATCGTGATAAGAAACGACCATTATTATTTTTACGGTGACTTTCATTTAAAAATAAGGTGCAAATTTCACTCGCGCCAGTGTAGTCATTACATAATGATAATGTTGCTACTGTATTATAAATATTTAGTTCACGTGAACTGTGGACTACTTTACCTAGGTGGTAATGATAAAAAGCATCATCAAGACCCACCGCAGCTTCAATGCCACTGGTACCAACAATTTCACCTGTTTCAGTATCTTCCATAACAAACAAGTAACCTTCATTGCCAGGCTCGGTAACGTCTTTGGCGAATGAAGCTTCGGTATGGCTAATACGTTGTTTAAGCAGCTGTTCATTTACGGGCAGTGAGGTAAAACCATGGCCAGACTCGACAGCGATACGATGTAAAGCGCTCAGGTCATCTTTTTGAATAGGACGTATAATGATCATAAAATGCTCTCGATGAATACTTATTTGAAAGGTAAGTCACTTGCCAGATAAATAAAGCAAGTGACTATTTTTAGAACTTAGAACTTAGAACTTAGAACTTAAAGTTTTAGTTAAACTAAGCTGGCAACTGCTTTTTCAAAGCGTGCTAAACCTTCAATAATATCTTCATCTGGAATAACCAAAGAAGGAGCAAAACGAACAATGCTAGCGCCAGCAACTAAGGTCATTACGCCTTCACTCATTGCTGCAACTAAAAAGTCTTTTGCTCGACCTTGGTAACTGTCATTTAGTACAGCACCAATTAATAAACCTTTACCACGAATTTCACTAAAAACATTGTATTTAGTATTAATTGCATTTAAACCGTCAATATAAAGCTGTGCTTTACTTTTAACGCCAGCATATACCGCATCAGTATTTACCGTATCTAAAACAGCTTCACCTATTGCACAGGCTAATGGGTTACCACCGTATGTACTACCATGAGTACCAATTTTTAAATGTTTGGCAATGTCAGTCGTTGTTAACATAGCACCGATAGGGAAACCGCCACCTAAACCTTTAGCAGAGGTTAAAATATCAGGCGTTACACCAAGTTCCATGTAAGCATAAAGAGAACCTAAACGACCGATACCTGTTTGTACTTCATCAAAAATCAATAAAGCGTTATGCTGATTACAAAGCTCACGTACACCCTTAATAAATTCATCCGTAGGTGAAACAATACCGCCTTCGCCTTGTAATGGTTCAATCATAACAGCACAGGTTTTATCTGAAATTAATGCTTTTAAGCTATCTAAATTGTTGTACTCTGCATGATCAATATTGCCTGGTTTAGGGCCGAAACCATCAGAATAGGCAGCTTGACCACCAACGGTTACGGTAAAGAAAGTACGACCGTGAAAACCTTGTTTGAAAGCAATGATTTGTGATTTATCTTCGCCATGAACATCTAATGCCCAGCGACGTGCTAATTTCAACGCGGCTTCATTTGATTCGGCGCCAGAATTACAAAAATATATTTTATCTGCAAAAGTATTATCAACTAATTTTTTGGCTAAACGTAATGCTGGTTCGTTAGTCATTACATTTGATAAATGCCAAATTTTTTCACCTTGCTCTTTTAATGCATTGACTAATGCAGGGTGGCAATGACCTAACGAACTCACGGCAATGCCGCCAGCAAAATCAATGTATTCTTTGTCTTGTTGATCCCACACTCTAGAGCCTTGACCGCGCACTGGAATAACCGCTGAAGGTGCATAGTTTGGCACCATAACATCATCAAATAAGCCGCGTTCAACAGAAAAATGTTCTGACATTCTCAAATCCTCTTACAATTAGTGGGTAATGTTTTTTATACTCATAACAGCTTACTTCATTATGCGGATTTAGGCGTTAATAAAGCCGAAAAAAGCTGAAGTTTTTAAGAAACGGGTTATTGAGTATCAAAAAAATAGGCGAGAAGTATGACATATTAAAGTGCTTCTGTCTTGCTTTGCTACGCTGTAGGCTAGTAAAAACAAAGGCTTGCTGGGTTTTATTCAGTAAAGGTGAATATTTATTGTGTTGTTTACTTTTACTGAAGATAGTGATTTAGTCGGAGAGCTATAGGCTACATATAGAAATTGTTGAGTAGTTCATTTTTCATAAATAATCAGAAAAGTATTGCATATTTTGGCGTGTTTGTGACGAATATAGCTGCTTTTTAGTCACTCAGCATGACAAAGATAAAAAATAGGCAGCAGTTGTGTTAGCTAAAGTTTAACTTTATATGGTCAATATCACTTTTCTTTAGCAGGGTTATTTCATTTGTACTTAAATTTACCGAGGAAAATAGTAGCTTCGCTTCGTCACTCGTTAATAAGTTGTCTTTGGCTAACGCTCGAAAAGTAACATACGCTTTTGCTTTAGCAACCAGTTGTGCGATTGGCGACATCTTATCAATATTATCTATATAGGCTAAATCGAAACTAGGCTCAGTAATTTGCAATCGTTCAAAATTCATTTTTTCAATTAGGTCAGCTGAAAGCTTACTGCTACGCATCATTATCTGTTCCAATAACAACTCTTTAGGCACCTCAATTTTCATCAAAATAGTATGAAGACGTTTATCCTTTTCGTGAAAAGCTTTACGAACCTTACTCTTATACATTTCGTGATAGGTTGTTAGGAAGCTGCGTGTCACGGCTAACTCGCCAATATTAGATAACATACCTGCAGTAAAAGCGGTAAATGTGTCTAATTCTTGCTCTTTAGCTAAGAAACTTGTGGCTAATGCGATGGATAAACTATCATTCCATAATTTACGTTTCATTAAGCCGTAAGGTGCTGTGCTTTTAGGTAGCCAATGTTTTAAAATAAAGGTTGGCATAACAAGTTTTAGATTGTCTAAACCAATATAACTTAACGCTAACTTTGCATCACTCACCTGAACATCAGCACGTTTACGGTACTGTGGTTTATTGACTAAATTTATTAAGTCGGTGGCTAACCAGGGTAGTGCACTTGCTAAAGGGTTTATTCTATTAATTGAAGTGGCGCGAAGTGATAACATTTCTAAAATAGTCGGAGCAGCATCTTCAATGCCTAATACTTGGTGATAAAGGTGCTCTTTATTATCAAAGTCACTATTAATTTGCGTACGAACTTCATTAAAAAAAACATTCATTATTTGGCTTTTAAAGTGTTCTTCACCATGTTCAGCAATAATTTTATCTTGTTGAGCTTGCACTTCAATATCGAGTAACTCTCTACGACGATTTTTTTGTTCGCTACCTTGATGATTCACAAGCTCAGTTTTGCCGATGAGTTCATCAGCAAAATCTTTACTAATAGATTGTGCTATTGCACGTTGATAAATAGTGGCAATGGATTTGTTGTTATCAAAAAGTTGCATAGTGCGTCGTGTGCTTTCTTAATCAGAGTATTAAATGATAGTACGTCAAGTCTATCCGTTTTTAGTAATAAATCACTGTTATGTTGCTATTATGTCGCTATTTTGAGAAATTATCTCGGTTTTTAATGAGCATGGTTTATTCTGTTATCGGATAACTTTCATATTTCTGAATAAAGTTTGCTAATAATGCCTGCCCTTGCTCGGTTAAAATTGATTCAGGGTGAAATTGAACGCTGCATACTGGGAGTGATTTATGCTGCAGCGCCATAATTTCATCAGGTTCATTATTTTGGTTAAGGCTCCAAGCGGTCACTACTAATTCATTAGGTAATGACTGTTTGTTAACGATAAGAGAATGGTAACGTGTCACTTGTAAAGGCATTGGCAGCTGATTAAATAATCCTTGACCACTATGAAGAATGGCACACGTTTTACCGTGCATCACTTGTTTGGCTTTTTCTATAATAGCACCATAATGTTGTGCTATACATTGGTGCCCTAAACAGACGCCAAGTAAGGGGATTTTACCGGTAAACTTTTTGATAACAGCGAGAGATATACCTGCGCTTTCAGGATCACAAGGCCCAGGAGAGATAACAATATATTGCGGTGACAGTTGTTCAATCTCCGTTAAGCTTATTTCGTCATTACGATAAACCATTACCTCTTGTCCTAATGCTTGAAAATAATGCACTAAATTAAAGGTAAATGAGTCGTAGTTGTCGATCATTAATAACAAAAAACACCATAACTTAACAGAATAAAAACCGCGAGTATTCTAATTGTTTTGTTTACAAGGGGCAATGATTGATGACACGAAAGGTTAAAGACTAGACTAATGAGTATTATAAGACAGTTAAAAAAAATGAGAAGCAAGTAGGTCACTTGTTTCTCATTTTTTAGAGGTAAGAAGCTAAAAATTAGAATTTAGCGGTTAATTGTACCCATAATTTATTAGTGTCAGTTGGCTTTTGATCCGAATCACCTTCACTATAGTTAGCAAATTTAACTAGGGCGCTATAGTTTTTGTTAATCTTGTAAGCAGCAGCTAAATTTAACTCGTTACCAAAATCTATACCATCTACATCGGAAGATAAGTCATGGTAAGTGGCAGATAATTTAATACCTGCAATTTCACCTTTAGCCGTTAAGTAAATATCTTCTAAACCTTGGCCAGGAGTACCTAAAAACTTATCAGCCCAACCATTAAATTTATGTTTAGTCGCAAGCGGGGTATTAAAACCAACACCATTATCGCTTCCTAATAATTCATATCCACCCAATACGGTTACAGGACCAAATTTAGTACCCACTTCGGCATTTAAATAAAGTGCAGTATAATTGTTGGTATTGTCGCCGTTATCAGATTGACTTGCCGCACTGGCATTAACAAAGACAGGACCAAATTTACCATTATATAAACCACCGTAAGTGCTGCTAGAGTTATTAGCTTGGCTTGCATCATCATAATCTAGGATATAAGTGAAGGCTGCAAATTTATGGCTTTTATTAATTTTAAAATTGGCATTGGCTAAGTGAAAGTCACCTGAAACATCGCCACCGGTAATGCCATTAATATTATGAATATAACTGTAATCTACTGAAAAACCGCCTGTTTTATACTGTGCACGGACACCATCGTATGTTTGTTCATTTTGACGCCAGCCTACACCACCTACAAAACGTTGGTTGTTGTGTAAGATACGTTGACGACCCGCAACAATATCAACCCCTTCATTTGCATACTTGATGTAAGCTTGGTTTACATCAGTACCTTCAGGATCTGCAATGACTGGATATTGAGTTTGATCATTTGTTTTACTGTTATAATCATCAACAAATGCATGAACATTATCTACTTCAATAGCCGCTGAAAAGTTATTGTATTGACCTGTTTTTACCGTAATACGACTTTTTAATGTTAATGCATCAGCATCTTTGTCAATGCCGTCTTGGTCAACACCTTCATAACGTGCACGAAGATCAATGTTTACTGTCGAGTCGCTTAATGCTTTGGTAATACTATTACCATGCTCTGTTTCACCAGCAAAGGCTGCTGGTGCAGCTAAAATAGCAGCGCTAAGAAGAGATAAGGTAAATTTTCCTAAATTGTTTTTCATAATAATATCCTAAGTTTATGTTTTATAAAAATGCGTAATATTTTTTATTATTATTAGTAGTAGTAATAACTCTATATTTTCTGATACGGTGATTTTTGCACCGACTAACAAAACAATGTTTGATTTAAATCAACTTGTTAAATCTCACTCTCTAGATGAATTAAAAGAGCGACCAAAATTTGATTTGCATCAAGTTTTGTTACGACTTTAGTCTAATTACCAAAAGTTAGTTTGACTGAATCAATTTGCATTTTATCGTTTAGTGAGCCATTTTTAATGTAAGTCATTATCGTCATTTTTAGGAGAGTCAGGTGCCAGAAGAAAGACGTAAGTTAGAAGCAAAAATACAAAAATTATTGAAAGAATTAACGGTAGCCCAACAATGTTCCTTAAGTGAAATTAGCAGCTTCGGTTACACACTCTCTTTTGTTAGGTCGACGACTGATGGCAAGATTGCAGTGGTTCAATTAGATAATGGCGCCATTACCATTAATGATGAAGGAGAAATAGACCATCATCCCAATATTAAAATACGCCACTAAATTTTATGTGCCCTAACGGAGTCAAATACTTTAACGGGTGTAGATGAAACGCGTATTATTGTATAACATGGAAAAATGTCCTCATTGTCAAACGGCAAAGCGTTACTTATACCCGTTATCATTCAAGATGCAAGTTTCAGAGTGTTTGAGTAATTTCAATTCAAGGCGCTGTGATGAAATAATGGTTACTCCCTTATAAATCACAGCAACGATGAAGTGATGTTGCTCAACCGCTTCTTCGATGGGTTTAAAATGACTTTATACCGCGTTAAATCATCAACGCATAGAATGACTATGCATAAATTATTTACCTTGCCTAAAGCCATTTTAATTCCCACTGAAATCCTGCGCTTTGATTGGTAACGGGTATAGATGCACAACGTATTGCTTACCGGTTATGTAACGTAAAAACAGCCAAAGGACAAAAAGAATTTGCCAGTACTGGAATACGTGCGGTACCGGTATTAAAAATTGGTAATAAACTATTAAATGGTTTTTCTGTAAAAGAGTTTCACACTATTTATGAGCCATGAGTATTGTCAGTAATATTCTTATAAATACTCCCCCGTAAACACCATCCATCTATCTAACTGATACTTTTTATCGATTGTTATTATATTCGTTTCTTTCTGCACCAGAGCAAATCAATGCTTTATCTTATTGCCCTGACTTGGTGCATTTCTTTGTGTACAATCTTACGCACACCATTAAGTTATTGATATTTGAGTGTAAATTGTTTTGGCATGCGAATTGTATTATCCCAACTAGGTTTAAAATTATTATAACGATAGCGAGATATAACAATGAAAATGATAAACGCAATTATTAAGCCGTTTAAATTAGATGATGTCAGAGAGGCAATATCGGAGATAGGCGTTGAAGGGATCACGGTTAGTGAAGTGAAAGGTTTTGGTCGACAAAAAGGCCATACCGAACTTTATCGTGGTGCCGAATATCAAGTCGATTTTTTACCTAAAGTAAAACTAGAAATTGCTGTCAATGATGATGTAGTCGAACGTTTAGTGGAAACCATCAGTAAAGCTGCCTACACAGGAAAAATCGGTGACGGTAAAATTTTTGTTTATGATCTTGAGCAAGCTATACGTATTCGTACTGGTGAGCAAGATAACGAAGCTATATAAGGGGAATGAACATGGAACAAAATATTTTTCAACTTCAGTACGCATTAGATACTTTTTATTTCCTTATTTGTGGTGCCTTAGTTATGTGGATGGCTGCAGGCTTTTCTATGTTAGAGGCAGGTCTTGTTAGAGCTAAAAATACCACAGAAATTTTAACTAAAAACGTCGCACTTTATGCCATTGCTTGCATCATGTATTTAATTGTTGGTTACGACATTATGTACGGTGGTGGTATTTTCTTAAATGGCATTGCGCTTGACGGTGCTACTGATGCCGAAGCACTTGTTGGTGCGGTTCTAGCTGAATCAAAAGAAGCAGGGTTTGATGGCGGGGCAGTTTATTCAAATGCTTCAGACTTCTTTTTCCAAGTTGTTTTTGTTGCTACGGCTATGTCTATTGTTTCGGGTGCGGTTGCCGAGCGTATGAAATTATGGTCTTTCTTAGCATTTACTGTCGTTTTAACTGGTTTTATCTATCCTATGGAAGGTAGTTGGACTTGGAATAGTGAAGCTGTTTTTGGTCTTTATACTTTAGGTGATTTAGGTTTCTCTGATTTTGCCGGTTCTGGTATTGTTCACATGGCTGGAGCTTCTGCAGCGTTAGCCGGTGTATTATTATTAGGCGCTCGTAAAGGTAAATACAGTAAAGATGGTAAAGTAAATGCGATTCCTGGTGCTAATTTACCTATGGCAACTTTAGGGACCTTTATTTTATGGATGGGCTGGTTTGGTTTTAACGGTGGTTCAGTATTAAAGTTAGCTGATATTAATAGTGCCAACTCAGTGGCTATGGTGTTTTTAAATACTAACGCGGCCGCTGCTGCAGGTGCCATTTCAGCATTGATTTTTGCAAAAATACTGTTTAAAAAAGCTGATTTAACCATGACATTAAATGGTGCATTAGCAGGGCTTGTTGCTATTACAGCAGAGCCATCAACACCTTCACCGTTACAAGCAACACTGTTTGGTGCCATTGCTGGTGTGATTGTCGTGATGTCAATTTTAGCATTAGATAAAGTTAAGATTGATGATCCTGTCGGCGCTATTTCAGTTCATGGTGTTGTTGGTTTATTCGGTTTGTTAATTGTTCCTATCACTAACTCAGCGTCTAGTTTTAGTGGTCAGCTTATTGGTGCAGCAACAATTTTTGTTTGGGTATTCTCAACTAGTTTTGTCGTTTGGTTTGTTCTGAAGAAAGTTATCGGTATTCGAGTAACCGAAGAAGAAGAATATGAAGGTGGAGATATCTCGGATTGTGGTATGGAAGCTTATCCTGAGTTCACTCGAGGTTAAGATAATTCTGTTCAGAGATAAAATGGGTAGTTAACAAGTTACAATGACCCTTCAATTTAAAAACCGCATATCGTAAGACGATAATGCGGTTTTTATTTATTGAATTGTTATTTGATTTAATTGATAGAGCTAAGCAATTTTTTATTCATAGCTAACTTTTGAAGAGATGTTTTCGCGTTGATGCTAATGCTAACATAACAAGGGCAAACCAAGTCATTGAACCACCACTGCCTTCTGCAACATCAGCTTCCTTTAAATATTTATTAGGATCACTTGGGAAAGCATCCGCTATGTCTATCACGCCATCGCCATCACTATCTGGCTCTTTTGATTTCAATGGAACTAAATCGTTGTCAGTGACGGGGGAAGAGTCAAAAATATTTACATACTCAATAACAACAAAATTTTCCAATCCAGGAGCACTCATATCCGCACATGTTTGACTAGTTTCTATCACCATAGGAATGCCTTCTAAACTACCAGAAGTACATAGCTTAAGTTGAGCTATTCTCTCTACTATATCCAACCCTTCAATGACTTGGCCAAAAACGGTAAAGCCACCGTTTTGTCGATCTAAATTACTACTATTATCTTTTAGGTTAAAAAACCATTGGTTAGTAGCGCTATGAACACTGTTGCCTTTTTTTGCCATGGCAATGGTACCTTTAACATTAGAATAAACAGGTTCGTTTTTCACAGAGGAGTTTGGAACAAGTGCTGTTAAAGGCCATTCGCCGCTAAAGGAATACCCACCAGCCTGAACAATAAAATCAGGAACGGCTCTATGAACAACGGAGTTGTTGTAATGACCATCATTTAAATAGGTGAGGAAGTTATTTACTGTTTCAGGAGTTGTTGTATCAAACAAGTTAACTTTAATACTTTCAGTACTTAGTGATGTTTTAATTTCAACAATGGTAGCATTGGCTGCATACGATAATCCGAGAGAGCAAGTAAGCGCAGCGGGTAAAAGTAATGATTTTTTTAAAGTTTGAGTAAACATGAGCACCAAATGAGTTTTTTATTGTAAAAAAGATAGCTCGCATGTTAAATGCTGTAAGTGCTATTCACAAGTGTAAATGGTAATGAAATTGTACAAAAGTTCTTTGTTATCAAATCAGATAACCCGATAACCTTTGCTCAGCAGTCTATTTATTCATCTCGATAAATGTTATAAATATTGCTCTTATTATTCACTTCATCTTTAAAGAATGCCAATGAAAGGACTTAAACAGTTCGGTGTTATTTGTCTCTTACTTTGCTTAATTGCTACTCCTTATAATTTTGCCTTTGCGCAAGCACAGTCTGAAAATAATTTCGATGCTCAGCTAACGAAGATAAATAACTTATCCGATAAAAAAGAAGTGGCTGCGCAGTTAGGGGAGTTATTGCTTTTATCAAAGCTAAATACATTACAGCAAGTAACGGTATTGTTAGCGCAAGCAAAAGCGTACTTTGTGCTAAGTGAATATAAACAGGCGATTAGTATTGTTTTACAAGCAAAAGATATTGCTGTAAAGCAAAAGCTAACAGAGCAAGAAGCCAAAACAAATAAACTTTTAGGGGTTATCTACTATTATCAAGGCGAGTTAGAACTTGCACTTAATGCATATCAAAAATCATTGGGTTTTTATCAAAAAGTAATGGGTAAGGTTAATATATTTGCTATCGAACGCGCAAATTTATTGAATAATATAGCCTTAGTTTATACTTCGTTAGGGGAGGGGAGTGAAGCTCTTGCGCATTATCAGTTAGCTGAGCCCTTATATCAAAAGCATGGTGATGACGTTGATAAAATTGACGTACGTTATAATATCGCTATTTTACATATTATCCTTAAGCGCTTTGATGTTGCGATAGCAATGTTAAAAAATACTATTAAGCAAAGACAAGAGCTTGGAGATCATGAAGGTGTTGCAAAAGCGACGGCTAACTTAGGTGTTGCTTATAAACATTCAGGGCAAAATATCTTAGCTAGAGATCATGTTTTATCTGCGTTAAAGTATTTTCAACAGCATGATCTTAAATTCGATGTTGCCTCTCAATTTCATAATATATCCGAAATTTATAACAAACTATTTATTATTGATAAAGCCATTTATTATGCAGAAAAATCAATAGCATTAAGTAAGGATATCGGTCACCAAAGAACCTACTCTGGAGGGTTGCAAAGCCTAGCTAAAGCCTATTTTTATCAAGGTAATTTGGCTGCGGCCAAAACTAATATTGACCTATCGACTCAGGTAGCCCAAAAAATAAACTATCAGACGGTATTAATTGATAATTTAGCTTTATCAGCATTAATTTCAGCAGGTCAAGGCGACTTTTCACAAGCACTCAGGCATAAGCAAAACTATGATAAGGCACAATTTGCAGCGAATAATGTCTTATTGAATGAGCAGTTAGCTAAGTTTGAGTCGCAACAGTTAGCGCAACAAGTTTTACAGTTAAAACAGACAGAAAAATTACAGCAACTTCGTTCAGTAAAATCACAACAGCAACGTAATTTTCTACTTTTTGCTCTTGCTTCATTTTTGTTATTGATTTTCCTTCTTTATCGACGTTATCTTGAAAGTCGTTTAACAAATGAATTAGAAAGCAGAGTTAGACAGCGTACACAGGCATTAGAGTTTTTAACGCAAGAGTTACAACAAGCAAATCAAATTAAAAGTCAATTTTTGGCTAATATGAGCCACGAAATACGCACACCACTTACGGCTATTGTCGGTCATGCTCAGTTACTTCTTGATGACAAAATTACCGAACAAAATATTAATAAAGAAGTGGGGATTATTCACGGTAATAGTCTGCATTTATTACACCTTATTAATGATATTTTGGATTTAAGCAAAATTGAAGCGAATAAACTGGAATTAGAGTTAAGGCAACAAGATCTACAAGTCATTATTAATGATGTTAGCGATATGTTTAGCGAGCAAGCACAGCAAAAAGGTTTGGTTTTTAGAGTGACACATCAGTTAAGTTTTCCTTTTATTATCAATATAGATGGTTTTCGGCTTAAGCAAATTCTAATAAATCTTTGTTCAAATGCGATAAAATTTACCGTTAAAGGCCAGGTAACTCTTCATATTAGTTGGCATGAACAACAACTTATGTTTGTGGTGTCGGATACTGGTATAGGAATGAGTGAATTGCAGTTATCCCAGGTTTTTAAGTTGTTCACTCAAGCGGATAATACCATTAGTAGGCGCTTTGGTGGCTCGGGTTTAGGTCTGTTTTTATCTGCGCAATTGGCTAAATTAATGGCAGGTAATATCACAGCGACAAGTACGTTGCATGAAGGAAGTCAGTTTTGCTTTAGTATCACCTGTCAACGTTTAGGTGAGCTATTACCTGAGCCTAGAGGAGAAAATATTGCCGCAACCGAAAATGCTAGATATCAGCATTTTTCCGGTCAAATACTACTGGCCGATGATCATCATGATAATAGACGACTTATTGCTCGTTTACTTGAAAACTTGGGGCTTAGTGTTTTGTCCGCTAAAAATGGTATAGAAGCTGTCGATTTATGCATCCAATATCAACCGAAATTAATATTACTTGATATTCAAATGCCAGATATGGATGGTATTGAGGCTTTTAAGAAAATGCGACGTTTAGGCTACAAACAACCTATATATGCACTAACCGCAAATGCCATGTCACATGAAATTAGAGACTATTTGGCGTTAGGTTTTACCGGTCACTTGAAAAAGCCAATTGAAATGAACCGCTTTACTGAGATTATTGCTAAACACTATCAAAAGGATAGTGAAGAACCTAAAAATGAGGCGGTAAATAATTCAGAGCAAGAGTTTTTTAATATTAAAGAAACTTTAGCCGAAGTTGATTTGAGCGATTTGATCGTCGAATTTAAAAGCAACTTAGCTGAAGATAAACGTGCATTGATGCTCTATAATAAAGAAAATGACTTTACTGCTTTAGCTAAGGCAGCGCACCTTTTATCAGGGGCAGCACAGATGTTTGGTTATACTGAAATAAGTCAAGCTGCCAAAGAGTTAGATATGGCAATTAAAGTTTATCAACAAGAAAATAAATTGCATGGTCAACAAAAGCTGACAGAAGAAAGTTCTTACCATATTGATATCTTCAACGATTTAACCCACTGCTTGATTGATGAAATTAATGCAGTAAAAAAGAATGGTTAATTAAGTCGATGATTATTCTAATCCTCGGCAGTAAAGGTAAAACATGATTAATAAATTTTCCCTATCGCAAGTACTCTTAGCTTTGGCGATTGCTTTTTTAGCTTTTTCGTTAATTAATGTTGCGAATAAAATTCCGGAAGTAGTTAGCGTTATTGATAAAACCAGCCCACAAGTTGATGCAATTATTGATGAAATCACATTAATAAGAGAAGAAGTGAAATTAGTTCGTCTTTTAGTCGCTAAACAAACGCCAGATGTTTTAGCAAAAGTAGAAAGTACCTTGCCAGTTATTAAACAGGTAATCGCAGAGAGCGAACGTTACTCAAGTCAACTACCCATTGCTCTCGACCAAATAGAAAAACTAGCAGAGAATGTTCAGCAATTAAGGATCAGCCTACCAAGTATTTTTCAGCGTATAGATGCTGTGGTTGATGCGACGAATAATACCACCACTGAAGTTGCACTATGGCGACCTCATTCACGTGAATACCTTACTGAAATAGCTTTATCTAGAGAAAATATACCGCAATATTTAAGGCAAGTAGATAGGATTATTGTTGATGCCAAAAGCATTGGTCAAGAAGCGAGTAGTGGTATTGTCAGTGGTTTTTTTAAAGGCGTTATTTCATTACCATTCGAAGTGGTCTCGGGTCTTACCAACATAGTGGACTCTGACTCCCTATCTGCTAAGAATTTAACCGCTGCAGATGTAGGCTTGCTGCAAGAAAAAGTCATTGCTTTGTTAACTAATGAAAATCAAGCTAAGGTCGTTTGGCAAAGTAATGAAAATGACAATAAGGGAACGATTATTAAAGGTAAACTTATTAGAAAAAATCAGCAAAACTGCCATTATTTAACTTTTAATAACTATTTCTCCCAAGAAAAAGAGACACTGAAACAGCTTATGTGTCTTGATAGCAAAGGTTTATGGCAAGTGATGTAATAGTGTTGTTATTTAAAACACTCATCAGTTTTTTTTCAAGTCTGTTGGAAAATTCATATGTTAAGTCATCTTTGATTAATAGTACTCTCTTAAAAATAGCGGTAAGTATATACTCTGTAACAACAATATTTTATTATAAGCGTCATGGCAGCATGATTATTTAACAAGGATTTCAAATGGCTAGAGAACAATTTGGTATTTACGCTGAGCCAAACCTGCATGGCAATTATCTACTCTTTAACGTTTTAGAAGACAAAAATGCTTTTATTCGAGCAGCACTCTCGCGTTTACCTGCTTTGTTTGAAGATTATGCAGATCAATTTTCAGAAGCCAACTTGATTGGTGTTGTGGCTATTGGTGCAGCTTACTGGGACGAATTCTTTCCTGAAGAAAGACCCAAATTATTGTCTGTTTTTCCTGCTATGAACAGTGAAGACCGCTTAGCCCCAGCTAATAGTTATGATATCTATATTGAAATTCGCAGTGACCGTGCTGATGTTAATCATATTGTTAGTACTAAGGTTTGCCAGTTACTCGCTGACAGTGTTGAGTTGGTTGAGCAAGTTCAAGCGTTTAGATTCTTAGATGGTCGAGATTTGACTGGCTTCGTTGACGGTACTGAAAACCCGCAGGGTTTACATCGTAAAGACGTAGCCATCGTGAGTGATCAAGCTGACATAAATTTCGCAGGCGGTAGTTACTTACATATACAGCGCTATCAACACAACCTATCGTTATGGAACTCATTGGCTGATAGTGAACAAGAGAATGTTTATGGCCGCACTAAGTTAGATAATATTGAATTTGCGGGTCATGATAAGGCGCTTACTGCGCATACCAAGCGCACTAGTTTAAAGGATGAAGCAGGTAATAGTTTGGAAATACTGAGACAGAGCATGCCTTATGGCGACATGAAACGTAAAGGTTTGTTTTTTGTTTCTTATTGTCACTCACCCAAGCCTTTCGAAATAATGCTAAAAAGTATGATTCACGGTGATGGGCATGGCAATGTTGACCACTTACTAAAATACACCCAAGCCGAAACAGGAGCAGCCTTTTTTGCTCCCAGCTTAAATTTTTTAGCATTGTTAGGCGCGGAGCAATAGTGCATTTATTTACGCTATTGTTTGTCTGTCTACTGACCTATTCAACAATAAGTAAAGCAGCTGAAATCGATAACAAGCAATTATTTTCTGAGCAAACATGGGGAATAGGTGTTTTGTTCCGCAATGCTGAAATACCTTTTAAAACTGAAGCCGATAACGTCACAAGTTTTGTCCCCATGATGTTTTACCAAGGTAAAACTTTTTTCATTCGTGGTATAGAAGGCGGGGCACATTTATATAAACAAGATGATTGGCAGTTAAATGCAATTGCTCGACTGCGCTTTTTTGATATTCCTGCTGAATTTCAAAACCAAGTACAAGGTGATACGGTTGATTTAGGCATGCAATGGCGCAAAACATTTAACAATACGAATTCGTTTGATGTTGAGTTATTCAGTGATCTGCAAGGTAACCCATATGGCAATGTCAGTTCTAGCTGGTATTTTCAGCATAATAGCTGGGAATTTATGCCTAAAATTAGTGCGCGCTTAAAAAGTGCTAGTTTTAACAGTCGTTATTATGCGTTAGACGACCTTACTAATCAGCGAATTAATGCTGGTGTTGAATTCAATGTGAATATAGAAACTCGTTACCATGTTGCCAGTAACTTTTATTTACTCGGATCATTAGGCGCCACAGCTTTAGACAGCAACGCTTATCAAGTGGATATGGTAGATCAACGTTGGCAAAGTGAATTATATCTTGGTTTTGCTTTTTTTAATGATATCAGTAAAACCAAAAAAACAAGTTTGAATAGCCATGGCTATTTACGGCTTGCTCATGGCTGGGCAACGCCTTCAAATATTGGTGATATTCTTGCGGGTGATACAGTAACAGACGAATACAACAATCAGCTTTCGTCTATATTTTATGGCTTACCATTAACCGACGAACTTTTTTCATTACCTCTTGAGTTGTATCTAACCACCGGATTTATTTGGCATCAGAGCTCAGCAGTACAAGAGTCTGAGCAAGAATATGTTTTGGCGATAAAAGCATACTACACTATCCCTTGGCCCGTTCGTTGGCGTATTGGTTTAGCCGAAGGTTTGTCTTATGTTTCTGATATTACTTATATTGAACGCACAGAAATGGAAGAGAAAGGTTATCGTCCCAGTGAGTTAATGAATTATATTGATTTTAGCCTTGATGTTAATTTGGGGGATATATTTAATGTCAGAGCGCTCAGTGAGACTTGGTTAGGTTACAGTATTCATCATCGTTCTTCTATATTTGAATCGGCATCTCAATTTGGTCGCATCAAAGGCGGCAGTAATTATAATACCGTTTATCTACAGTTTGATTTTTAGCTAAAAATAGGCGCTTGCAACAAGAAGCGCCAACTACCATTCAGTATAGTTAAAGCTACCTAAGCTTTATTTTTTAGTTAATTGGCGCGCTAGTGGGGAGCACTTCATGGTAATTTTCTACCATATAACGACCTTGGTTAATTGCCATTTCAGACTCAGGTGCTAATCGACCTAAGGGTAATAAAGCCGGGCCGGTAGGCTCTGCTAATAAATAATCAATGCCTTGATAATTTATACTCACTTCATTGCCTTGTGCTGGAATTGCTATGCCAATAAAGGCATGTTCATCAATGTAAATTAATGCCATTTCAATACGTGGCATGAGCGCCCTTAAAATTGATGCGGTCAAGGTCATCTTACTATCGCAGTCTCCTTGATTTTCCCATAAGACTTTAGCTGGCGGATTAAAACCTGCACCCGAAGATGTTAATCTTGATTCAAGCTTACTGTAAGGGATGCTTTGGACAAAACTTAAAACAAAGTTACTCACCTTACGAATGTTTTTTATGGAAACTTTTTCCAATATAATCGGTTTTAGTGATTTTAAATCGATAACAGAATCATTCGCTATGTCGACATGGTTTACTTTGATACCGCTGGTTTGATCGTGAGTAATGAAGCGTTGGTAGTAATTATCAGTAAAATATTCGTTAGTCACATCCCGCTCTAGCTGCGTTAATTGTTGGTAAGCTTGCGCTACCTTTCTATCATCTCTTCCTTTTACCTCAAGAATATACTTACCATTTTTCTGTCGATAAAATATTTGTACACCGGCAATTGGCTGTTGGCGAATTTTTTTCTTGATGTTACGTACAATGGTTTTTTCTGCAAAGGCTGCTTGATAGCTTTTTAAATCTCGAAACCGTTCAAATAAAGCTTCTTGAGTTAGCGTGAAATGGATTGTTTTTTGCTCATCATTATGATCAAGCCATTGATAATTGAAATGGTAATTATCATCTTTTAATACTCGAGTAAAAGCTAACTGCTGAGCTTGCGATACTAAGGGTAATAAAAAGCTCAGTAAACTGAACATTAAGGGAATTAATTTATTACGTTTTAATATAGTAAACACTTTAAAGAGTGACCTTACTGGTTAGATTGGCAGAGAGTTTTTCTCTGCATAAAACAAGACGTTTATATATTATTTCCGTATTGTATTCTAAGGGATTATTTATATTTATATCTTAACTTATAGATAAATATTAACGTAATTTTTAATAAACACCAAAATACCCCACTGAAATTAACCTAATTTTCTTTACATTATTTTTAAAACAAGTATATTCAAACAAGCGTTTAAATTGGTTGTTTGTAATTGCTTGTCTATGATTGACAGCATTTTCACTTTTACTGAATTATTTTTAATCATAAATAAGGAGTCCGTGTGGCTGACTATAAAGTACCTTTAAAAGAGATGGATTATTTACTCTACGATGTATTTCAAGCAGATGCCATGTGGCAAAAATTACCGCAACTAGCACAGCAGGTTGACCGAGATACGGCAACAGCCATATTGCAAGAATGCGCTAAAATTGCAGAGCAAGAAATAGCGCCAATAGCTAGGCAAGGAGATGAAGTGGGTGTTAGCTTCACGCTTGCTGCAAATGCTCCTGGTGGAAGCGTTACTACAGCACCGGGTTATAAAGAAGCATTTGCTACTTATGCTGAAGGTGGGTGGTGTGCATTGGGCGGTGATGTTGAATATGGTGGCATGGGCATGCCAAAAATGTTGACTGCTTTGCATGAGGAAATGTTATGCAGTGCTGATATTTCTTTTGCATTATACCCAGTACTAACTGCAGGAGCTGGTTTGTCTTTGGCTAAGCATGGTAGTGAAGCATTAAAGCAACGTTATTTAACTAAAATGTACTCCGGTCAGTGGGCTGCTTCAATGTGTTTAACCGAAGCACATGCGGGTTCAGATTTAGGTATTATTAATACCAAAGCTATTCCTCAAGACGATGGCAGCTATCTTATTACCGGTAATAAGATATTTATTACTGGTGGTGAACACGACTTAACAGAAAATATTATTCATTTAGTCTTAGCAAAACTCCCCGATGCACCCTCTGGTCCACGTGGAATATCATTATTTCTAGTACCTAAAATTAACGTTAATGATGATGAAAGTTTAGGTGAAGTTAATAATGTTAGTTGTGGTGCCATAGAGCATAAAATGGGCATTCATGCTTCAGCAACCTGTGTAATGAACTTTGATGGTGCTCAAGGTTACCTTATTGGTGAGCTGAATAAAGGACTAGCGTGCATGTTCACCATGATGAACTTTGAACGTATAGGCGTGGGCATTCAGGGACTTAGTGCCGCAGTTCGTTCTTACCAAAACGCACTGGAATATGCAAAAGATCGCCGTCAAGGTCGATCTCTTAGCGCAAAAACAAGCACGACAAAAGACAATATAAACTCAGGCAAGCCAGATACACTCATGGTGCACGGTGATGTTCGTCGCATGTTATTAAATATGAAAGCGCTAAATGAGGGGTCTCGAGCACTCAGTTGTTATATTGCTATGCAGTTGGATTATGCCACTTATGGTGAGGGCGAGTTGCAACAAAAAGGTGAAACTCTATCGGCCTTGATGACTCCAGTAGCCAAAGCCTTTTTTACTGACTTAGGTTTTGAGAATACCGTTGCAGGACAACAAATATTTGGTGGTCATGGTTATATTCGTGAATGGGGCCAAGAGCAACTGGTACGTGATGCACGCATAACTCAAATATATGAAGGCACAAATGGCATTCAAGCCATGGATTTATTAATGCGCAAAGTGGCCGGTTCAAAAGGCGCTATGCTGAGGGTATTCAGTGAAGAAGTTCTGGCATATATTAAATCGCACCAAGGTGATGATGCGATGGCTGAATTTATCACGCCATTATCAGCAGCATTAACGGACTTAACTGCGCTTACACAAGAACTATTAGATAAGTCAGAAAATAACCTGGATGAGTTAGGTGCTGCTGCCAATGACTACTTACATGTCTTTGGTTATACCGCGATGGCTTATATCTGGGCTAAAATGGCGCAAGTTTCGTTAAACAAGTTGCGTGATGATTCTGTACTTGAAGAAAATTCAGATACAGGTAGTGATGAAACTAATGATGATTTTCATCAAAGTAAGTTACATACAGCGCGTTATTACTTTAGCCGCCTATTACCGCGCCGTATATCGTTAATTGCGAGCATTAAGTCAGGCAGTGACTGTTTATTTAATATTGATGAAGCATTATTTTAAGATAAACTTGCTGCAATTTAATTGATATTGATGTCGCTTTATTAAAAACAATACATTGTTAGTCAGTTATCCTGACAACACAAATAAGTACCATTTTAAGGGCTGAAATTTATTTTTAGCCTTTTTTTTGGGATTAAGAAACACAAATGAGCACAAAAGCCCACAAATTCATCAACTTCTTTGAGTGCCGCTATTTTACTGGCATTATAGCCAGTACCTACCATGTAGTTTTTCGTTTTCGTTACTTGACATACCCTTGCATATATCACTAAACTGTATCATTGTGGAAAAAAGTGGAGAATTGTGGATCTTAGCGTTTGTTAATCATCCATGTTCGTTAAATAAACAATAACCGTTGCGAATAAAATCAAATTTATGTTTAGAGGCACTAGCGCTATTACGCTTGACAGTAAAAATAGGATCACGATACCAACCAAGTATCGTGAAGAGCTATTGACTGATTGCCAAGGGAAAATGATTTGCACGGTTGATATTCAACACGCTTGTTTATTACTTTATCCACTACCCGAGTGGGAAGAAATAGAATTAACGTTAGCGAGCTTATCCAGTACCAACCCTCAAGAGCGTTTATTCAAACAAATAATTTTGGGTAATGCCAGCGATTGTATTATGGATAAAAATGGTCGTTTACTGATAAATGGGCCATTAAGAAATCATGCTGACTTAGATAAAAATGTCATGTTAGTTGGCCAGTTAAATAAGTTTGAAATTTGGAATGAAAGTGCGTGGCAAGTACAAATGCAGCAAGGGATCAGCAAAATACAATCAGGCGAAATTGAATTAACAGAACGTTTACTCGACCTGTCTTTGTAAAGTGGTTAGGTAATAATGTGGAATCTTCTTCTACATGAATTTTAAATTTAAGGTTATAAAAATAATAACATGGAATACGATACTTCACACATTTCGGTCTTACTCAATGAGGCGGTTGACGGTTTAGCTATTGACGGTGATGGCTGTTATGTTGACTGTACTTTTGGCCGTGGTGGGCACTCGACATTAATCTTATCTAAATTATCTGAAAAAGGTCGGCTGATTGCTATTGATCGCGATCTTAGTGCTATTGCTGCAGCAGAAAAATTCAAAGACGACCAGCGTTTTCTTATTGAACATCAAGGTTTTTCCCATTTAGCAGATATTGCTGAAAAGCATAACATCACTAAAAAAATCGATGGTATCTTACTTGATTTAGGTGTTTCATCTCCACAACTTGATGAAGCTGAACGTGGTTTTAGCTTTATGAAAGACGGTCCTCTTGATATGCGTATGGATACTAGTCGAGGGCAAACGGCAGCAGAGTGGTTAGCGATTGCCGATGTTGAAGATATTACTTGGGTGCTAAGAACGTTCGGTGAAGAAAAACATGCTTGGCGTATTGCCAATGCCATTGTTGATAGTCGTGATGAAAATCCGTTAACACGTACCAGTGAACTGGCAAAATTAATTAAAACAACGGCACCACAACGAGAAATAAAAAAACACCCCGCAACGAGAAGCTTTCAAGCGATTCGTATGTATATCAATAGTGAATTAGATCAAATTGAAAAGGCGTTAGCAGCTTCTCTTGACATATTGGCTGAAGGTGGTCGCCTCGTGGTGATTAGCTTTCACTCACTAGAAGATAGGTTAGTGAAGCAGTTTATGAAGAAACACTCTCAGGGAAAACAAGTACCGCGTGGTCTACCCATTAGTGAAGTTGAGTTAAATAAAGGCAAAAAATTGACCTTAATTGGACGCAGATTAAAACCTAGTAAAGATGAGGTGGAAGAAAATGTTCGCTCACGAAGTTCTGTATTACGTATAGCAGAGCGTTTGCCAAGAGCCAGTGATTAATTTAGCTGGGCAAAAGTTATGACAGTGCGAAGAGCGGCTTTAGTTTTTGATATTTGGCATGACATCGTTCGTTACAGCTTTACCTATGTTGTTTTACTGAGTGTCTTGTTATCAGCTTTTGCGGTTATTTATTATAGCCACGTGAATCGACAAACGACCAGTGAATTGGAAATATTGTTAACGACAAAAGATGAGCTAAATATTGAGTGGCGTAATTTATTATTAGAACAAAATAGTTTAGCTGAACATAGCGCGATTGAAAGTAAAGCTCAAAAATTACTGAAGATGAAACGCCCTGATGCGACGTCTGAAGTTATTATTAATTTACCCTGATTGAATAGAATTGTAGTGAGCTTAGCTTGGTTAAAGTAAAAAGTTAATGAATGAAAGCTCTGAATAAAGAAAACGATTAATTAAGTAACAGTGGGCAATGGCGTGACCAAAAAAAATAACAATAATAGTACTCAAACGAATACAGCCCCATGGCGGTATTATTTGGTGCTGTCTGTTATTGCATTAATTTATTTGGCTTTGATGGCGCGCAGTGCTTATATTCAAGTTGTTGAACCTGAAATGCTGAAAAAACAGGGTGATATGCGTTCTCTGCGTGTATTAGAAAATACTGTACAGCGTGGCTCTATTCTTGACAGAAATGGTGCCGAACTTGCCATCAGTGTTCCTGTAGAAACTGTCTGGGCTGACCCCAAAATTATCATGGATAATAATGCGCTGATCATGACTGAACATTGGCAAGCTTTGGCTGATGTACTTGACCAAGACATAAAAAAATTAACCGCACGGGTCATTAAAAATCCAAGAAAACGTTTTGTCTACCTTGAGCGAAAAATTTCACCCGCCATTGCTAATTACATCAAAGAATTAAAGATTCCAGGCATTCATTTACGTAAAGAATCAAAACGTTTTTATCCGGCAGGTGAGATTAGTGCTCATTTAATTGGTTTTACCAATGTCGATGATAGAGGCATTGAAGGCATAGAGCGCATGTATGATCAGCAGCTTACCGGTAAAGGTGGTGCTAAGCGTTTTAGGAAAGATGCTAAAGGTCGTAAAATTGAAATTATTTCAGTAGAAATCGCAGAGCAAGCACAAAATGTGATGCTAAGTATTGATCAACGTATTCAAGCAATTGCTTACAAAGAATTAAAAGGTGCTGTGCAGGCTTTTAAAGCTACATCAGGCTCAGTGGTGGTGGCAAACATACATACTGGCGAAATACTCGCAATAACGAATAGCCCATCTTATAACCCGAATAACCGTCGCAACACCGCTATCCATCGCTTTCGTAATCGCGCTATTACCGATATTTACGAGCCAGGTTCAACCATGAAACCATTAACGGCTATGGCAGCGTTAGAGTTCGGTTCAGTAGAGTCAAATTCTGTTATTAATACCAGCCCGGGTTGGATGCGTTTAGGTGGTAGACGAGTGAGTGACCCCATTAATCGTGGCAAGCTCTCAATCGAAGAAATTCTTATTACCTCCTCGAATATGGGAACCACCAAGCTCGCTTTGTCGGTACCGAAAAATTATTTATTAGATAAATTCTTTGAAGTGGGGTTTGGTGAAAGTACGGGGACTGATTTAGTTGGTGAAAGCATGGGCATGATGCACGATAGATCACGCTGGTCACAATTTGAATTGGCTACCTTATCTTGGGGCGCTGGTCTTGCGATTACACCAATGCAATTAACGCGTTTTTACATGGCATTAGCCAACGGTGGCATTAAGCGACAATTATCCATCATTAAACAAGACAGTAAACTAGCTCAGGCTGTTGATGATGCTGAGCCAAAAGCAGAACGTATATTCTCTGAAAAAAATAGTATAGCGGTGGTGAATATGTTGGAGGCCGTGGTTGATGAACATGTGCCAAGAGCGAAAGTATCAGGGTATCGAGTTGGTGGCAAAACAGGCACTTCAATTAAAGCGGTTGCTGGCGGTTATGGTAATGATTATGTTGCTTTGTTTGCGGGTATTGCGCCTATTTCTAAACCTGAGGTTGTTGTTATTGTTGTTATTAATGAGCCAAGCGGCGATTTATACCATGGCGGAGAAGTTGCAGCTCCGGTATTTTCTCGCGTGATGAAGGGGGCACTACGTGTTTTAAATATCGCCCCTGATGCAATCAATAACAAAGTCGCAAATAATAAACGAGCAGAAACAGGAGAAGATGATGCCTAAACCTGTGACTGCAAGCATTGTCAATGTCTTGCAAGCGTTTGATATTAACAACGCTGAGCATATAGATCTAACTAATAAGCTAACGGATAAGTTAACTGACTTTACTGGTGATCTCGTCAATGATAGCCGCATTGTCGCCGAAGGTGACATCTTCTGTGCTATTGTCGGCCATGCTCAAGATGGTCGGCGTTACATTAATAAAGCCATAGCTCAAGGTGCGAAGTTAGTACTTGCTGACTGTGAAGACATCGAGCAGCATGGTGAAATCTCTTCTATAAATAATGTCTTAATTATTGGCTTTTATCAGCTTAACTTACAATTGTTTACTTTGGCAAAAGCTTATTATCAAAACCCACAAGCCAGCATGACCATGATAGGCATTACGGGTACCAATGGTAAAACAACCACAAGCCAATTAATTGCACAAATGTTAACCGCCTATAATAAACCTTGTGCGGTTATCGGTACCAATGGCGCAGGTAAAGTGACGGATTTAAAACCAGTAGAAAATACCACGCCAGGTGCAAGTGAATTACATCAATTATTTTACCAATTTCATCATGAAAACCTTAGCCACGTTGCCATGGAAGTTTCTTCTCATGCGTTAGTGCAAGGTCGAGTGACGGGGGATTTATTTGATATTGCTATTTTTACCAACTTGAGTCGCGATCATTTAGATTATCACGGCACAATGGTTAACTATGCAAAGGCTAAAAAAGCTTTATTTACTGGTCAAGACAAACAAGTCGTTGTGCTTAATTTTGATGATGAACAAGTAAAACGTTGGTTGTTTTCAGACCCTAAAGAGGCTATTTCTGTAAAAAACAGTTGGCTCTATGGTCAAGATAAGGCCATGTTAGAATGTGAAAAATTCGTATGTGCACAAAATATTAAACATCATCACCAAGGTGTTACCTTTACCGTTATTAGTCATTTAGGTGAAGTCATTATTGAAAGTCCCTTATTAGGTAATTTCAATATTGAAAACTTACTTGCTGCTATCTGTGTTTTACTCATCGAAGGCGCAACGATCAATACTGTTGCCAACTTGGCTAAGCAAGTAAAAGCTGTCCCAGGTCGAATGGAAGCAACTTCTGCGCTGTCGTTACCAACAGCCGTGGTTGATTATGCCCACACTCCAGATGCACTAGAGAAAGCACTACAAGCTTGTCGTCAACATTGTCAGGGAGAACTTTACGTTGTCTTTGGTTGTGGTGGTGATAGAGATAAAGGTAAACGACCGCTCATGGCACAAGCGGCTCAGCAATATGCCGATCATATTGTTATTACAAATGATAATCCGCGCACTGAAGCTGCGGAGACAATTATTGAAGATATTCTGTCTGGTTTTACTTATAAAACTAACAGTGAAAAGAATGAAAAAGTGAAAGTTCAGCTAGAGCGAGAGCAAGCCGTAGTAGAAACCTTGGAACAAGCTTCTGCTCAAGACATTGTTTTACTTGCCGGTAAAGGTCATGAAGATTACGTTATTTTTTCTGATGGTCAAGGTGGCACTAAAAAAGTAACTTATGATGAACGAGCCGTGGTTGGGCAGTTTTACCAAGCTAAAAGCGAGACAGCATTATGATATCACTTTCTTTATCAGATCTTGCACTGGCCACACAAGGACAATTAGTTTCAGACTTATCTAAAGAAACCTTTTTGAATGAATTTGTGATTGATGACATTGTGACCGACAGTCGAGTCTTTAAAGCATGCAAGCAGAACAACACTGCATTTTTAGCACTGAAAGGGGCAAACTTTGATGGTCATCGTTTTGCTGAACAAGTGGTCTCTGATGGTTGCCGTGTAATTATTGTTGATCATGAAATATCAGCAATTGACTCAGCTCTCTTTGTGCAATTAGTGGTAACCGATACGCGTATCGCTTTGGGTCAAATAGCGGCTTATGTTAAAGCCAAACTAGCACCCAAAACGGTTGGTATTACGGGCAGCAGTGGTAAAACCACGGTAAAAGAAATGACAGCGGCTATTTTATCACGTTTAGGTAAAGTCTTAGCGACAGAAGGTAATTTTAATAATGATATTGGTGTGCCATTAACTTTATTACGCTTAACTGAACAGCATGATTTTGCCGTGATTGAAATGGGCGCTAATCATATCGGTGAAATAGCTTACAGCAGCAATTTAGTGAAACCTGATGTTGCCGTCATTAATAATATTGCGGCAGCGCACTTAGAAGGTTTTGGTGATTTGTGTGGTGTTGCTCGTGCCAAGGGTGAAATATTTTCGGGCCTTAATGACTCGGGTATTGCACTTTATAATCAAGACACAAAATATACCAATAAATGGCAATGGCGCTTGGCTGATAAAAAAGTACGTACTTTTTCTTGTGCACCTCAGGTGAATAAAAACAACGCCGATTGTTATAGCAGTAACGTAAGTTTAGATGAAAACGGTTGTGCTAGTTTTACCTTGCATACCTCGCAAGGTGATTGCGCAATTACCTTAACTATTCCGGGTCAGCATAATGTTTGCAATGCAGTTGCTGCGGCAAGTATCGCCTTAGCATTTGAAGCAAGCCTTAATGATATTTGTCTGGGTTTAGCCCAGATGCAATCGGTTAAAGGTCGATTAAACTTATATAAGTTAAGTGATAGCTTCAGATTAATTGATGATAGTTACAATGCTAACGTAGAGTCAACAAAAGCCGCGACACAGTTGTTATCGACTTACCCAGGTAAAAAGATTTTGATCTTAGGAGATATGGGCGAACTTGGCAGCGAGGCGCGCAGTTATCATCAAGAAATAGGGCAATATGCAGCAACGTTACCCATTGATTTTTTGTTATCTCTCGGTGTATTAAGCCAAAGTGCCAGTGATGCTTTTCGTTTGAGTCACTCCTGCTCAACAGTCGGTACTACAGACAAAGATCAGAGCCAACATTTTAGTGAACGTACAGAATTAATCGAGCACTTAGTAGACATGATAGAGCCAATGTTAGTCGGTGACAGTGCTGCTGATAATGAAACCATGCAAGAGTTAGCTATTTTAGTGAAAGGTTCGCGCAGTGCTCGTATGGAGCAAGTTATTGACGATATTAAACAGTGGTACGAAAATTTCAAGTCTACAGAGCAGGCGGCTAAATTGACTAAAACAAGTAGAGAAAATAAAACAAATACAGCGAGTACTGCTACAACTCAAGAGGAAGCGAAATAATGTTGTTATGGTTAGGTGAGTATTTAACTCAATATTTTTCTGCTTTTAACGTTTTTTCTTATTTAACGTTTCGCGCCATTATAAGTACATTAACGGCATTATTTATTTCATTGTATTTTGGCCCTAAATTAATTCGCTACTTACAAAAAATGCAAATAGGCCAAACAGTACGTGATGACGGCCCTGAAAGTCATTTGTCTAAATCAGGTACACCAACAATGGGCGGCATTCTTATCCTCGCTTCGATTGTTATTAGCGTTTTGTTATGGGCCGATTTAAGTAATGTTTATGTATGGGTCGTGCTCTTTGTCGTGGTGAGTTTTGGTGCTATTGGTTTTGTTGATGATTACAGGAAAGTCGTTCGAAAAGATGCTAATGGCTTAATCGCTCGTTGGAAATATTTTTGGCAAACAGTTGCGGGTTTAGCAACAGCAATATTTTTATATAGCATTGCTCAAGGTCCAAATGAAACAGCGTTATTGATTCCTTTTGTTAAAGATGTTTTACCACAGTTAGGTATCTTTTATATCGTAATGACTTATTTCGTCATAGTGGGTACATCGAATGCAGTAAACTTAACGGATGGTTTAGACGGCTTAGCGATAGTGCCAACCATTATGGTCGCAGGCGCTTTTGCGCTGTTTGCTTATGTTACAGGGCATGCCAATTTTTCTAGTTATTTACATATCCCTCATATTGCCTTAACCAGTGAATTAGTGGTGGTTTGTACTGCTATTGTTGGCGCCGGTCTAGGTTTTCTTTGGTTTAATACCTATCCAGCACAAGTCTTTATGGGTGATGTTGGTTCATTAGCACTTGGTGCGGCGCTTGGTGTCATCGCTGTTTTGGTTCGACAAGAATTGGTTTTGTTCATTATGGGCGGTGTCTTTGTCATAGAGACACTTTCGGTTATTTTACAAGTCGGTTCATATAAAATGCGTGGTCAACGAATATTTCGAATGGCACCCATACATCATCATTATGAATTAAAGGGCTGGCCAGAGCCGCGAGTTATCGTCCGTTTTTGGATTATCTCAATTGTTTTAGTGTTAATTGGTCTGGCAACATTAAAACTTCGTTAACGATGAAGATGAATTACGAATAAATAAAAAGAAGAAGAGAAATAGTTACACTATGGGATTATTGGCAGAGTTGAAAAATAAAAGGATTGTTGTGTTAGGTGCAGGCCTTACAGGACTTTCTTGTGTGCGCTTTTTACATGCACACGGTTTATCTTTTACTGTTAATGATTCCCGCGCAATGCCTTTTTTCACTATGGATCATCAGAGCGATTTTTTATCTAATTACCCTAACGTTAACTTAGTAACTGGTTCTTGGCATAAAGAACTTATTAGCGCAGCGGATGTTATTATTGCAAGTCCAGGCATAGATCTCGACGCTACTGGAATTAATGACTTTATTCGCACTGATTGCCAACTGATGGGGGATGTTGAGTTATTCTGTCAAATAAACAATCAGCGTATAAATCCCATTAGCTTATTAGCCGTTACGGGCTCAAATGGTAAATCAACCGTGGTATCCCTTTTAGCATATCTCGCTAAAGTTCTCGGTGTTCATGCTGGTCTGGGTGGCAATATTGGTCAGCCAGTACTTGACTCTCTCACTTTAGAGCAGGCAGAAAGTATGCAAGCGGCCAATCAAGTTGATTTGCTTATTTTAGAGTTGTCGAGTTTTCAACTGGAAACGCTAACAAGCATGCAAGCAATTGCGACGAGTGTATTAAATGTAAGCGATGATCATTTAGATCGCCATAAAACGTTGAGCAATTACCAAAATATCAAGCAAGGTATTTATCGACAAAGCAAAGTTGCAGTGATTAATCGTGATGATCAAGCGACGCTTAGCCCGGTAGCAAAACAGAAAATTATCTCTTTTGGCAGCGATCCTGCTGAAGAAGGTCATTTTGGTCTTGATGTTGTTAATAATAAAAAACAGTTAATGTTTGGTAATCAAGCATTGATTTCTCTGGAAAAATTACCTTTAGCAGGCATACATAACGCACTTAATTACTTATCGGCACTCGCTCTGGGTTATTGTGCTGGTTGGTCATTAACGGCTATGGTGGAAAATTTAACAGGTTTTTCTGGTTTAGAACATAGATGCCAACGCATCAGCAGTAATGATAATATTCAATGGATTAATGACTCAAAAGCAACCAATGTTGGTGCGACGTTAGCTGCAATTTCAGGATTGTCATCAACAATTGCTGTGAATGCTAAGTTAATATTAATTGCTGGTGGAGAGGGCAAAGGAGCAGACTTTTTACCGCTTAAAAAACTACTAAATGAGTCTGTCACAGACGTTATTACTTTTGGTAAAGATGGCGACGACATTGCGAGCTTGGTAGCTAATGCCTATAAAGTTGACTCATTATCTTCGGCAGTACAAACCGCACAGAAATTAGCTAAAGCAGGGGACATGGTTTTATTGTCTCCAGCTTGCGCTAGCATTGATATGTTCAAAAATTTTACTGAGCGTGGAGAGCAATTTATTGCTTGTATCGAACAGCTACAGCCATTAAATAAGGGGGATTTATGCCCTTAACTAGTAGCAGTTTAACGAACCCTACTTTATCCGACTCGACGTTAGATGAAGAAGAAAAATCCAAATTTAGCTTGTCACGGTTTAGTGAGAGTCTCACAAGCGGAAAATTTTTAAATGGCATCTTTTCAAGTGAAAAGTCACATAGTAATGCCACTTTTGATCGTAGCCTAGTCGTTTTAGGACTTACTATGTATATCGTTGGTCTCATTATGGCAGCAACTTCCTCAATGCCTGTCGCTGAACGTTTATTTAATAATCCTTTTCATTTTGTGACCCGCCATGGCATATATATCGCGTTAAGTCTTGGTATTGCAGGTGTTGCTTTGCAAATTCCTATGGCTTGGTGGCATAAAAATAGTGGTTACTTGTTAGGTTTTGGCATCTTGTTATTAGTGGTGGTATTGCTTATCGGCCGCTCGGTTAATGGCTCAACGCGTTGGATCGTTTTAGGCCCTATTACTGTGCAAGCAGCAGAGCCGGCGAAACTGTTTTTCTTCTGTTATTTATCTGCCTATTTAGTACGTCGCCGTGAACAAGTGATGGAAAACATGAAAGGTTTCATTAAACCGTTAATTGTTTTTGGTGTCTTAGCTGTTTTGTTATTAATGCAGCCTGATTTAGGCACAGTGATTGTTATGTTTGTTACGACCTTTGGTTTGTTATTTCTTGCTGGTGCTAAGTTATGGCAATTTATCGCTATGGCTTTAGTTGGCGCAACGTCACTGGCAATGCTGGCTTATTTTGAACCTTATCGGTGGCGTCGAGTCACTAGTTTTTTAGACCCATGGCAGGACCCATTTGGTAGTGGTTATCAATTAACACAGTCGTTAATGGCTTATGGTCGAGGTGAGTTGTTTGGCCAAGGATTAGGAAACAGCATTCAAAAGTTAGAATATTTACCGGAAGCACATACTGACTTTGTTATGGCAGTGTTAGCGGAAGAATTTGGTTTCGTTGGTATTAGTATTGTTTTAATCATGAGTATGGTTTTAGTCTTTAAAGCGCTGATGTTAGGCAAGAAAGCGATCGCTAAAGAAAAATATTTTGAAGGTTTTTTTGCCTATGCTATCGGTATTTGGATGTGTTTCCAAGCGGCAGTAAATATCGGCGCTAGTGCAGGAATTGTACCAACGAAAGGTTTGACTATGCCACTGATAAGTTATGGTGGCAGCTCAATGATTGTGATGTCTCTTGCGTTAGTGATATTGATCCGTATTGATCATGAAATACGCTTGCAAAGTATTCAAGCCACTAGCACTCGCAAGGGGGCTAAATGATACAAGATAAAAAACCTTGTTTGCTGGTAATGGCAGGTGGTACGGGTGGTCATATTTTTCCAGGACTTGCGGTTGCCGATGAATTGAAAGCGCAGGGCTGGCGCATACATTGGTTAGGCACCGAAAATAAAATGGAAGCAAGCATAGTGCCTAAGTATGGCTATGATATTTCTTTTATTGATATTAGCGGTGTACGTAATAAAGGCTTTTTGGCCAAAATCATGATGCCAGTTAAATTATTGAAATCAATCTTGCAAGCAAGGCAATTGATTAACAGTCTACAACCTGATGTCGTGTTAGGTATGGGGGGCTATGCTAGTGCTCCAGGTGGTATTGCCGCTTGGCTTTTAAATATTCCGTTAGTCTTGCATGAGCAAAATGCTGCTGCGGGTTTAACTAATAGATTACTGGCACGTTTTGCAAATAAAGTCTGTTGTGCTTTCCCTAATGCTTTTGTTAGCAAAATTAATGCAGAAGTTGTTGGCAACCCTTTGCGTAAAAATATGGTGCTGAAGCCAGTAAAAGAAGAGATTAAAGAAAGAAGCAAAAATATTTTAATTGTTGGTGGTAGTTTAGGCGCACAAGTCTTAAATCAAGTAGTGCCGCAAAGTTTTAAACAGTTATTGAGCTTGTACAGTGACGTTAATATTTACCACCAAACAGGAAAAGGGAAAAATGCTGAAGTGATTGCCAGTTATGAACAAACCTTGATAGCTAGTAAAAAAGTGCAAGTAAGTGAATTTATAGAAGATATGGCTGCGATTTATCAATGGGCCGATGTTGTTATTTGTCGCGCTGGCGCCTTAACCGTTTCAGAAGTTGCTATGGCAGGTAAAGCCGCTATTTTTGTGCCGTTACCTCATGCGGTTGATGATCACCAAACTAAAAATGCACAATACTTGGTCAGCCGTAATGCAGCAAAATTGTTACCACAAGCACAATTAACTCCTGAAAAGTTAATGGAGCAGTTAGTTGAGCTATTTAGCGAAGAACAGATTTTAATAAATATGGAAAGTGCAGCATTAAATGCTGCCGATAAACAAGCAACAGAGAAGGTTGCAGCTTTTTGCCAGCAACTTTTAAAGAGATAAAATGACTAAGCAGACAACGAATATATTAACTAACACACAAAAAAACCAAGACAAGCACGCACGTCAAGTACCTGAAATGCGCCGAGTTAAGTGTATTCATTTTGTCGGCATTGGCGGTGCAGGTATGGGCGGCATTGCTGAAGTATTACTCAATGAAGGTTATCAAATCTCTGGCTCTGATATTGGTGAAAATCAAGTCGTTAAACGCCTTCGTAATCTTGGTGCAAAAATCGTAATTGGTCATGACAGTGAAAATATTACAGAAGCGAGTGTTATTGTCGTATCTACAGCCATTAATGCTGATAATCCAGAACTGTTGGCAGCAAAAGAGTTACGTATTCCTGTAGTTCGACGCGCTGAAATGTTGGCTGAACTCATGCGTTTTCGACATGGAATTGCGATTGCAGGTACACACGGTAAAACGACAACGACGAGCTTAATTGCGAGCATTTTTGCGCAAGGGAAATTAGACCCTACATTTGTTATTGGCGGATTACTCAACAGTGCAGGAACTAATGCACGTCTTGGCTCAAGCCGATATTTAGTTGCAGAAGCCGATGAAAGTGATGCGTCATTTTTGCATTTACAACCCATGGTCGCAGTAATCACTAATATTGATGCTGATCACATGGAAACTTACCAAGGTGATTTTGAAAAGCTAAAAGATACCTATATTGAATTTTTACATAACTTGCCATTTTACGGTTTAGCCGTCGTTTGTATTGATAACCCAGTAGTGCGTGAATTATTACCGCGTATAAGTCGCCAAGTTATCACTTACGGTTTTTCTGCCGATGCCGATGTACGTGCGATAAATTATCAGCAACAAGGCAGTGTTAGTCATTTTACCGTGGAAATTGACGGACAAGCGCCATTAGCAATGAGTGTAAATTTACCTGGACAGCATAATGTACTGAATGCCTTAGCGGGTGTTGCCGTTGCAAAAGATGAAGGTGTAGATGATCAAGCTATCTGCCAAGCACTAGTAGATTTTGAAGGGATAGGTCGTCGATTTGAGCAACTTGCAAACTTAAGCACGAATGCAGGCAATATGGTATTGATTGACGATTATGGGCACCACCCAAGTGAAGTTAAAGCGACTATTTTGGCAATGCGACAAGGTTGGCCAGATAAACGATTAGTTATGGTGTTTCAACCACACAGATACTCTCGTACTCGTGATTTATATGAAGACTTTGTTGAAGTATTGTCTGAAGTTGATTGTTTATTTTTATTGGATGTTTACGGTGCCGGTGAGACACCTATCCCATCAGCAGACAGTAAAAGTTTAATACGCTCAATTCGTCAACGAGGACAATTAGAGCCCGTATATGTCAGTGATGCGGATAAATTACCTGAATTATTAGCAAAACAATTGCAAGATAATGACATGATCATTACCCAAGGTGCAGGCAGCATAGGTATTGTTGCTCGCAAGTTGGCTAGCCATGAATTACTGAATTTTACTCAAGTAAAGCGATAACTGATGACGATTGAGAAATTAGTACAAACCAAAGAATCAGAAAAACTTAACGCGCTTAAGCAAGAGACTATTGCTGTTTTGTATGGTGGTAACTCTGCAGAGCGTGAAGTATCGCTTAACTCAGGTCAAGCTATTGCTAAAGGGCTTGAACAAGCAGGGTTTAATGTACTGCTTATTGATACTAAAAATATCGCTTTAACTGAGTTGGTTAAGCAAAAAGTTGACCGCGTTTTTATTGCGTTACACGGGCGTGGTGGTGAAGATGGCTGCCTGCAAGGCGCATTAGAATACCTTGGTTTACCTTATACAGGCTCTGATGTTCTAGGCTCCGCATTATCAATGGATAAAGTACGTAGTAAACAGATCTTTAAGGCGTGTGATATACCAACTGCAGCTTTTGCTGTGATTGATAAAAAAGATTTTTATGATTTATGCAAAACAGAAGGAGCGCTAGCTGAAATACTGAATGATCTTGGCGGTAAAGTTATGGTTAAACCTGCTAATGAAGGCTCAAGTATTGGTATGGCGCAAGCACATTCTGTTAAGCAGTTAGAGAATGCTTTAACTGAAGCTTTCGGGTTTGACCGTCAAGTCTTGTTGGAAGCTTGGATTGATGGACCTGAATATACCGTTGCCATCTTAGGCGATGAAGCTTTGCCTGCAATTCATATGGAAACACCACGTGAATTTTATGATTATGAGGCTAAATATCAATCCACGAGTACACAATATCATTGCCCGTGTGGTTTGAGCCAAGAAGATGAAGATGTTTTGAAAACACTTGCATTACGTGCGTTTAATGCAACGGGGGCACAAGGATGGGGGCGCGTTGATATTATGCGAACTGAGTCGGGTGAATGGCAATTATTGGAAGTAAATACGGTGCCAGGAATGACAGAAACTTCTTTAGTACCTAAAGCCGCTAAAGTATTTGGCATGAGTTTTAGTGATTTAGTTAGCCGTATTCTGTTACTAAGCACTAAGCACTAAGCACTAAGCACTAAGTAATAAGGAATAAGTGTAAATTGATGACTGCTAAAAAAGATAAAGCTGTTGCTAAAGCTAAGCCTAACAATGATGTTGATCGTAAGGCAAATACTAAGCTTGCGCCATCATGGGCTTTTGGTTTAGGTTTATTATTTTTTATTGGCGTTTTGTTTAGCTTAATTAGCATTTCTTGGTGGCTTGGTCAGCGTATTGTTGGACAAGAAAGTGCGCCGGTTACATCAATAGATGTTGTTGGCGAAATGAATTATAGCCATCGTGGCGATATCATGACGGCAATTGAAAGTATTGATTTAGGAAATTTCTTTCAAGTAGATGTTGATGATGTGCAAAAACAAGTATTGGCTTTGCCTTGGGTTTACTCTGTAGCAGTAAGAAAACAGTGGCCTAATCAGCTTAAAATATACGTGGTTGATCAAAGTCCGGTGGCTTTATGGAATGGTGATTTTTTATTAAATAAGTTTGGTAAAGCTTTTCAAGCTGATATCAATCGAATAAATCATGCTTTGCCTCAGTTTTATGGCCCGGAAGGTACAGAAAGGTTGGCCTTGAAAAACTTTCATAATCTCAATGAGTTACTTGAGTTTGATGGCTTGGGAATAGATGAGTTGATCTTGACAGAGCGCTTCTCTTGGCAGCTGACTTTAAACGATGGTGTTACGTTAAATTTGGGACGAGAGGAACGTGTTGAACGCATCGTTCGTTTTATGGAGGTTTACCCCAGAATTAAGCAAGAATTGGTACTAAAAAATAAAGTAAAACGCAAAGGGAAAATAAATACAGAAAAAGAGCAAAATCAGGCGGTTGATTACATCGATTTACGGTATGATACGGGATTGGCTGTTGGTTGGAAGACAGTAACTGAAAAAGTGGTAGTCAATATAACAACAAGCGCAGTAAACAACAAAAGAAAGATAGGGCTAAATGTCTAAAATAGCAGAAAGAAAATTAGTTGTCGGCCTTGATATTGGCACTTCAAAAATTTCAGTCGCGGTAGGTGAAATTACTCCTGACAATCAATTAAGTATTGTTGGTGTTGGTAATCAACCTGCACGGGGTATGGATAAAGGTGGCGTCAATGATCTAAACCTGGTTATCCAATCAGTTCAGCGCGCTATAAATGAAGCAGAATTAATGGCTGACTGTCGAATAAGTTCTATCTATTTAGGTATTTCCGGTAAACATATTAGTTGTCAAAATGAAAACGGTATGGTGCCAATTAATGACAAAGAAGTTATCCAAGAAGATGTCGATAATGTCATTCATACCGCGCGTTCTGTGCCCATTTCTGCTGAACGTCGCATGTTGCATGTATTGCCACAAGAATACAGTATTGACTGTCAAGACGGGATAAAAAGTCCAATTGGTATGTCTGGTGTACGTATGGAAGCGAAAGTCCATATTATTACTTGTGCCAATGACATGGCTAAAAACCTGACTAAATGTGTTGAACGCTGTGAATTAACTGCTGATCAACTGATTTTTTCAGCATTAGCATCGAGTTATGCGGTATTAACGGATGATGAGAAAGAATTGGGTATTTGTGTTGTTGATATGGGCGCAGGTACGATGGATATTTCCATCTTTACCGGTGGCGCTTTACGCCATACTGCAGTGATACCTGTAGCCGGTAATCAAGTCACTAGCGATATCGCTAAAATATTTCGTACACCGCTTAGCCATGCCGAAGAAATAAAAGTTCAATATGCCTGTGCGTTAAAGCAGTTGGTTAGCATGGAAGAAAATATTGAAGTACCAAGTGTTGGGGGAAGACCGGCTCGTACTATGTCTCGCCATACCTTGTCAGAAGTTGTGGAGCCGAGGTACCAAGAATTATTTGAATTAATTCAAGAAGAGATTCGAGAGTCAGGTTTAGAAGATCAAATTGCTGCTGGTTATGTTTTAACGGGTGGTACGGCTAAAATGGAAGGTGTTGTTGAATTTGCGGAAGAAATTTTCCAAATGCCAGTGCGTATTGCTAAACCTTTGGCGATACAAGGGTTAAAAGAATATGTAAATGACCCAACTTATGCCACGGTTGTTGGTTTATTGCATTATGGCATGCAAGCTTCAACTGAAGAAAATAGAGAAAGCCGAAGAAATGAAAGCGTTGGTGATTTATGGTCACGCATAAAAGCTTGGTTTAAAGGTGAATTTTAAAATATTCATAAGCAGCCATAAAAAATCTTATAAAGAAATTATAAAAATTGTTAGGTAAAACGGAGAGAGAAAATGTTTGAATTGATGGAAGATCATAACGAAGAAGCGATAATTAAAGTTATTGGTGTTGGCGGTGGTGGCGGCAATGCTGTTGAACACATGGTGTCACAAACGATTGAAGGTGTAGAGTTTATCACGGCGAATACTGATTCTCAGGCGCTGCGTAACTCTTCAGCCAATGTCACTTTACAATTAGGGGCTGATGTCACTAAAGGGCTAGGTGCAGGTGCTAACCCTGAAATTGGCCGTTGTGCCGCAGAGGAAGATAGAGAAACAATCAGGCAAACCTTGCAAGGTGCCGATATGATCTTTATTGCTGCTGGTATGGGTGGTGGCACAGGAACAGGTGCTGCACCTGTTGTTGCTGAAGTCGCCAAAGAAATGGGTATTTTAACCGTTGCTGTTGTAACAAAACCTTTTCCATTTGAAGGTAAGAAACGCATGAATTATGCGGATCAAGGAATTGACTTTTTGTCAAAAAATGTTGATTCATTAATAACGATTCCAAATGAAAAGTTATTAAAAGTATTAGGACCGGGTACAAGCTTGCTTGACGCTTTTAAAGCCGCAAATAATGTTTTACTTGGTGCTGTTCAAGGCATTGCTGAACTCATTACTCGCCCTGGTTTGATCAATGTCGATTTTGCTGATGTGCGTACAGTTATGTCTGAAATGGGCACAGCAATGATGGGTTCAGGTATTGCTTCAGGTGATGATAGAGCTCAAGAAGCGGCAGATTCTGCAATTTCTAGCCCGTTATTAGAAGATGTTGATTTGGCTGGTGCTCGCGGTATTTTAGTTAATATTACTGCAGGTATGGATATTAGCATTGATGAGTTTGAAACTGTTGGTAATGCTGTAAAAGCTTTTGCCAGTGAAAATGCTACGGTTGTCGTCGGTGCGGTGATTGACATGGATATGACTGACGAATTAAGAGTGACCGTTGTTGCCACAGGTATTGGCGCAGAAAGCAAGCCAGATATAACGCTTGTTAATCCTGTTCCTATGGTTGAGCCAAAAGTTGTTGGTGCTGATTATACACCAGCGGCACCGCAAACTGCTGTTCAGGTAAGTACTGAAACTGTTGTTATGACCGATAGTAATGTACAAAAAGTTGCCGCTGCGGATTTAGACAACTATCTAGATATACCTGCTTTTTTACGTAAACAAGCAGACTAGTAAATTAGCTGATTTTATTATAATTTTTTACATATAGTAACAAAAAATCACTAGCTGGTGATGACCCTGTAAGGGTAAGCTAATATATAACCTATGATTCGATTATAGTTAGAGTGTCGTTAGGTTATTATTGAATGTTTTTGATTTAACTGTCGTTTTTTGATATATTATGCGACCTTAAAATCGACTACCTTTTAGTGGCGTTGATTTAGTAATGATTAGTTTTTAATTTATTAACTTTTAGTCGCTTTAAATCCGCTAGAACACGGCTATTTTGATTAGATTTATATTAGGTAATATATGGTTAAGCAACGTACGTTAAAAGCAAGTGTTTCGACCCTCGGTGTCGGGCTACATAAAGGTGAAAAAGTGCAGGTTACTCTCCGTCCTGCACCGGCAAACACTGGTATTGTATTCCGTCGCATTGATCTTGACCCTGTGGTTGATATTAAAGCAGCTCCTGAAGCTGTTGGTGAAACCACCTTGTGTACGTGTTTAGTGAATGAACAAAATGTTAAAGTTTCAACAGTAGAACATTTACTTTCTGCTGTTGCGGGGTTAGGCATAGATAACCTTATTGTTGACGTCGACGCTGCTGAAATTCCAATTATGGATGGTAGTGCTTTACCTTTTGTGTACCTAATACAGTCTGTGGGTATTGAAACCTTAAACGCTCCTAAGCGCTTTTTACGTATAAAAAAACCGATACGAGTTACTGAAGGTGATAAGTGGGCTGAATTATTGCCATACGAAGGATTTCGAGTTAATTTTTCTATTGAGTTTGATCACCCTATTATCGCAAAAACTTGTCAAACGATGAGTATGGACTTTTCAAGCTGTTCTTTTATCAAAGAAATAAGCAGAGCTCGTACTTTTGGTTTTATGAAAGATATTGAGTTTTTACGTTCACATAACCTTGCTTTGGGTGGCAGTTTAGAAAATGCCATTGTATTAGATGAATACCGCATGCTCAATAAAAATGAACTGCGTTATGATGATGAGTTTGTTAAGCATAAAATTCTAGATGCTATTGGTGATCTTTATATGGGCAGTGCTAGTATTTTAGGTGAATTAAATGCTTTTAAATCAGGTCATGGTTTAAATAACATGCTGTTAAGAGAAGTATTTAAGCAAGTAGACTCATGGGAATGGGTAACTTATGAAAACAGCAAACCATCACCGATAGAATACCAAGAGATTAATGCAACAGCATTTTAATTTTTCGTTAACATCGCTTAATATAGTTTAATGTTTAGTTGATATAATGCAGCCACTAACTAAACATTCTCTAAGTGTGTTTCTTTCCTGCCACTCTGGCTAATTTCTCTAACTTTTCCTTTAAGCCTTTTGGGGCATTCTTCGCTACTTCCATAATGTGCTTCGCTGTTTTTGGGCTAGCAATAAAATTTTCGGGTAGTTTATCGGTCGATGTATTACTTAATGCATTTAAGTTGACCGGCTCTGCTTTTTTCGGACGAAAACCTTGTGGGTTAACTTTGATTTGTATTTTTTGGAAATTTCCGTCTGTTTCGATGAGCAATTTTTTACAAATATTATTGCGTTCAAATTGCAGTCTTTGACCCCAAACAGGGGACTTGACCTCTAAAATCAAAGTATCTTGTCGGCAATTAGCAATATGAAAAGCATCTATTGGTAAATCAGGGCAAATTTGACGTACAATGTCACTCAGAAGTGCTAAAGAGTTGGTTTTTTCTTGGATTTGTGCCAAAGTGCCTGTCGATGATTGCAACAAGGCTGACATATTGATCGGTTTTTTAGATTTTCTCGCCACGATATACCCTAAATTCTGCACTAAGACTGCTAGTTTACGCTAAATAATATAAGCTGAGTAAAACGCTAACAATAAATAATGCCTAACTGAAATAAGAAACAATTAACTGAAATAATTAACTATGAGTTTAACACTACTATACCGAGGAAAGAATGTAAGATTCTCGATGCACTTAACAAAGTTGCATTGGCTTTCTGCTATTTTAGTTTTTGCCTTAATTTCAGGTGTTATTGTGCATCTTATGGTTACTAATAATAGTGAGTTTGGTCAACAACAGTATGTGTTAGATGCCAAAAACTCAAGTATTACAGCACCGTTAAAGGATCAACAAGTTACCGCGTTGACGATTAAATTGGCAGAGTTACAAGGGCAGATACTTAGATTAAATGCCCTAGGTGATCGTTTAGCTGATGACGCTAATATTCCAGAAAAAGAGTTCAATTTTACTAAGCTACCAGCAAGCGGCGGGCCGGCTTTAACAAACCAGCATGAGCAAGTAAAAACACTGCCACTGTTGTTAAGTGAGATAAATCAACTTGAGCAAGAATTAAAACATGAAGAAAAACAGCTAAAAATGCTTGAATCTTTAGCTTTTGGTCACCATATAGAAAATAATCGCTATTTGTCAGGCCGACCTATATCAAAAGGTTGGTTATCATCTTATTATGGCATGCGCAAAGACCCTTTTAACGGTCGACCAGCGATGCATAAAGGTGTTGATTTTGCGGGTAAAGAAGATACAGCCATTATTGCGACAGGCTCGGGTTTGGTAACCTGGGCAGGAAAACGTTATGGATATGGGCAATTAATTGAAATTAATCATGGTGAAGGTATCAAAACACGCTATGGTCATAACAAAAACATATTAGTTGCTGTAGGTGATGTAATCAATAAAGGACAAGTTATTGCTCGTATGGGTAGTACTGGCCGCTCAACAGGGCCACATGTTCATTATGAAGTATTACTTAATAATGCGCAGATAAACCCGATAAAATATGTCTATCGAAAAGCAAAAAATCAGTAAAGGTTAATGTCGTAAAAAAGAAAAAATAACATTCACAACTCGTTGGCAATGGTTGCCATCATTAATTCAATAAATGGTCTAAATAAGATGTTTGTAAACTTGTTAACAAAAATTTTTGGTAGTCGAAATGATAGATTACTAAAGCAAATGCGCAAAGAAGTAAAAAAAATAAATGCACTAGAGCCAGTTATTGAAGCACTGAGTGATGAAGAACTAAAAGCTAAAACTGCAGAGTTTAAAGAGCGTATTGCCAATGGCGATACCTTAGATTTAATTCTGCCTGAAGCCTTTGCTGTTGTACGTGAAGCAAGTAAACGTGTATTTGGTATGCGTCACTTTGACGTACAAATGCTTGGCGGCATGGTATTAAATGACGGTAAAATATCTGAAATGCGCACTGGTGAAGGTAAAACGCTAACGGCAACGTTACCTTCATATTTGAATGCACTAACGGATAAAGGCGTGCACGTAATCACGGTAAATGATTACCTAGCTACACGTGATGCTGATTGGTGTCGACCTTTATTTACATTTTTAGGTTTAACTGTCGGGTGTAATATTGCCGGTTTATCGACACAAGATAAACAAGCGGCATATCAGTCCGATATTACTTACGGTACTAACAATGAGTTTGGTTTCGATTATTTACGCGATAACATGGTGTTTTCACCTGGTGAACGCGCTCAGAAACCTTTAAATTTCGCTATTATCGATGAAGTAGATTCTATTTTAATCGATGAAGCAAGAACGCCATTAATTATTTCGGGACAGGCTGAAGATAGCTCTGCTTTATATAAAGTTATCAATACAGTCGTGCCGACGCTAGAGCAACAAGAAGAAGAAGATAAAGAAGGCGAAGAAAGTACCGGTGATTTCTCTATTGATGAAAAAGCCAAACAAATTTACCTAACAGAGCGTGGTCAAATTCGTATTGAAGAGATCATGATTGAAAAGGATCTTTTACAAGAAGGCGATACACTTTTTTCTGCTAAAAATATCACCTTGTTACATCACGTGATGGCAGCGTTACGCGCTCATAAACTTTTCAGCAAAGACGTTGATTACATAGTAAAAGACGGTGAGATTGTTATTGTTGATGAGCATACTGGCCGAACAATGGAAGGTCGTCGTTGGTCTGAAGGTTTACATCAAGCTGTTGAAGCGAAAGAAGAGGTAAATATTCAAAATGAAAATCAGACTTTAGCGTCCATCACTTTTCAGAATTACTTCAGAATTTATGAAAAATTGTCAGGTATGACAGGTACTGCTGATACTGAAGCCTTTGAATTTAGCCATATATACGGCTTAGAAACCGTACTTATTCCTACCAATCAACCAATGGTTCGTAAAGATTTACCCGATCTTATTTATTTAACCGGCGATGAGAAATTTGAAGCCATTCTTGAAGACATTAAAGATTGTGTAGAACGAGGCCAGCCTGTTCTTGTCGGTACAATTGATATCGAAACTTCTGAGTTTTTGTCTGATTTCCTGAAAAAAGCTAAAATCAAACATAAAGTGCTTAATGCTAAATTTCATCAACAAGAAGCTGAAATCGTTGCTGATGCTGGTAAAGAAGGTGCAGTTACTATTGCCACCAATATGGCCGGTCGTGGTACCGATATTGTTTTAGGCGGTAATGTCAGTGCTGCAATTGCGAAGCTAAGCAATCCGTCAGATGAGCAGGTAGAAAAACTAAAAGCCCAATGGCAAATAGATCACGAACGTGTTCTTGAGCTCGGTGGTTTACATATTGTTGCGACAGAGCGTCATGAATCTCGTCGTATTGATAACCAATTACGTGGCCGTTCAGGTCGCCAGGGTGACAACGGTTCAACACGCTTTTATTTATCAATGGAAGATTCATTGATGCGTATTTTTGCTTCTGAACGTATTTCTAATATGATGCGCAAATTAGGCATGGAGCATGGTGAAGCGATTGAGCATCCTTGGGTAACTCGTAGTATTGAAAATGCACAACGTAAAGTTGAAGGTCGTAATTTTGATATGCGTAAGCAATTATTAGAATATGATGATGTTGCTAATGACCAACGTGGTGTTATTTATGAGCAGCGTAATGAGTTACTTGATGAAGAAGATATTGGTGAAGTTGTTGCGGCTATCCGTAATGATGTGATTACTGGTGTTATCGATCAGCACATCCCACAACAGTCTTTGGAAGAAATGTGGGATATCACAGCACTTGAAGAGCAACTTAAAGGTGAGTTTGCTAGTGACTTACCAATCGCAAAGTGGCTTGAGGAAGATGAAAAGTTACACGAAGAAACCTTGCGTGAAAAAATCATCGCTCAGTTTGAACAAGTATATAAAGATAAAGAAGAGTCTGTTGGCGCTGATGTTTTACGTCAATTTGAAAAAGCAGTTATGTTGCAAAGTCTTGATTCTCACTGGAAAGAGCATTTGTCAGCGATGGATCACTTACGCCAAGGTATTGGTCTACGTGCCCATGCGCAAAAAAATCCTAAACAGGAATTTAAACGTGAGTCATTTGAGTTGTTTACTGAAATGTTAGATGCACTTAAGTTTGATGTTGTGGGAATTTTATCTAAAGTACAAATCCGTGCTGAAGAAGATGTTGCTGCTGTTGATGAGCAGCGTCGAAAAGCAGAAGATGTGCCGATGGATTTCCAACATCAATCAGCTCCAGGTGCCGAGCAACAAGCGCAAATGCCACGAGTTGGTCGTAATGAAGCTTGCCCTTGTGGTTCAGGTAAGAAATATAAACAGTGTCACGGTAAGTTAGCGTAAAGTTATATCGATACTTGTTTTTGAAGTAATACATTGAAATCTTCACAAAAAATGCCAGTCAATTGACTGGCATTTTTATGTTATATATCCGTTACCATTCGAAGTGCTCGATTTCAGTGGGAATTAAAATGCCTTTAGGCAAGGAGAATAATTCAAACATAGTCACTCTATGTTTTGATTATTTATCGCTGCTAAAGACATTTTAAACCCATCAGAGAAGCGTTTGAGTAATACCACTTCTTCGTCGCAGTGACTTAAAGGACGCTACATGGAGGTAGCTTATTAGAGAATACAGGGGCTATTCTCCTGAATAACCATTCCTTCATCACTGCGCCTTGAATTGAAATCCCTCAAGCGCTCTGAAACATGTATCTCGAGTGGTGACGAGTATAAATAAAGGAAATATCATGAGTAAAACAGTACATGTTGCCGTTGGTGTCATTGTTCAGAAAAAATCACCATTAAATAAAGAGTATTTTCTCACTAAACGACTCGCCAATGCTCATCAGGGTAATAAATGGGAATTTCCAGGTGGTAAGGTCGAGATTGATGAAACTGTTGCTGAAGCGCTTAGTAGAGAGCTTAAAGAGGAGATAGCCATAGAGGTTTTGTCATGCCAGCCACTGATTGTCATTGAACATGAATATGCAGACAAAAAAGTTTGTTTGGAAGTTTTTCTTGTTGATAATTATTTAGGTGAGCCAAGTGCTCAAGAAGGGCAGGGACAAGGTTGGTTTTTACTTGATGATTTAAAGCAGCTTGATTTCCCTGAGGCCAATCAAGCCATTATTCGCCAACTTATACAAACAGAGAATCTTTAAGCCCTGCTAATATTTATATAACATCTTAGCTATTACTACTCAGGTATTACTCAGGCTCTACAAAAAATTTATTATGCAGCAAAAATTCATCTTCTAAAGCATCGAGCATTTCTTCTGTAAAGGGCATGTCGTTCTGGATTGGTTGACTCACTTTATTGCTTTCGTCAGCCCATTCGCCTAAATCAATCAGCTGACAACGTTTGCTGCAGAAGGGGCGGAATGCACTACTTTTTTGCCACAACACCGTCTTTTTACATTGTGGGCATGAAACTTCTAAAGTCATAATAATTTAACTAAGCTAAAAACTGATAGCTATATTATAACGTGAATACGCTTGTTTTGTCATTTAGCTTTTGTCATTTAGCTTTTGTCATTTAGCTTTTGTCTATGTCTAGTCTATGTCTATGACCTTAGCATGTTGCTAAGGCCATATAACAAAGTTGTCATCCAGAATTTATTTCAGCAGTTTATCGCCTGAGACACTGAAACAAGTTCAGTGTGACTTTATCGTTGTCGAGGAATAACTGGTACTGATCACTAACAACGAGCAAGCTGAAATTTGGTTGCCTGATTAGAGTAACGTCGTCCGGTGTGCTGGCACGGCAACATAAAACGAATAGAGTAACGAAATCGATTGCCACTAATTGTTGGATAGTATTGAGCATCACTTGGTAGCTTAATTCGTAATAATAATAAACCTTCACCATTATCCTGATAAAAACCACTATCCGTTTCTATGTCATCAAAACAGGCGCGTTGGCGAATAAACTTTAATACCAAGGCTAGTGAGCGGATTACATCGGTTAAAAACCCCAACCAAAGTATTATATCTTGATTCGTTTTTTCTGCTGGTTGATGTAACCAAAAATGTAATTGCGGTAAATCAAAGCTAGCGTTACCGCCTTGAATAGCAAATCTCTGTCTTAAGCTAGCTAATAATTTATCTTCTTTTAGTTGCCACCAAGTTGGAGTATTAGTTCTTAATTTGCCAACAAGCTTAACTGTTTCACTTAAGTTGTTTTCTAAAGCACTATTGTCAATATTGGGTGATTTGGACCAAACAACTAAATTTTGTTCTAATTTTTCTAAATCCTTGATCAAATCGCCACGAATATCGCTACGCTCTAACGTATCAATAATGGCAAAAAGGGCATTAAAAAACACATGTTGATTAGTAATTATATTACAACTGGTTGAGTTGTTTTCTGCAGGATTATCATTGGTAGGAGCACAGCTATTCACTTGAGCAAAAAGTTGCTCAAGTTTAAGGTAATTTCTTATCCGCTCGTTGAGTGGGTGTTCATACAATACCGAAGTCATGCTAATTCAATTGTATACCAAGTCATATTTTTTATTGTCGGTATCATATTACCGATAGAAAGATGAAATGGCTAATTTTTTTACTCTTTATTGCTTACTTGATCACTTAGTTGATTATTTACTGGTAGTCGTTGGCAAGAAGTAAATATTGTTGGTGTAATTCAGTCACTCTTTCCTTAATTAGCGATAACTCAGAACCGTCATTATTAATAACATCATCAGCCGCATTTAAGCGATTATCACGACTTGTTTGGCTAGCGATGATCGCCTTTATTTCTTTTTCTGAACTCGTTTTATCACGCTGTAAAGTACGGGTTAGCTGAGTATGCTCACTTACATCAACCACTAATACTCGTGTAACTAAGCTGACTAAGTTATTTTCGACTAACAGTGGAGCAACTAATAAACAGTACGGGCTTTCTGCTGCAGCTGTTTGCGCTATGGTTTGTGCTCGAATGAGTGGGTGTAATAACGCATTGAGCCAAGATTTATCTGCTGCATTACTGAAGATTTTAGTGCGTAATAATGCGCGGTTAAGCTGTCCGTTTGGCTGAATAAAAGCAGGGCCAAATTTTTTCTTGATTGCAGATAGTGCGGGACTATTTGGTGCAACGACTTCGCGTGCAATGATATCGGCATCGATGACATCTATATGCTTTTCAATAAACATATTGGTAATTGTTGTTTTACCGCTACCAATTCCGCCGGTTAAGCCAATAATTAATTTTGACATATTCAGTTCTTAAGATATTTAGTTATTTAGTTAATTTTTGAAATAAAGACCTTGCCATTAAAGCGGTACAATTAAAGAAAAACTATTAAGCCATTACTATTAAGATAACAACGCCAAATACCATGACCATATACCGTTACCCCATAATAAGGTTATCCAACCCGCAACAGCCAAATAGGGACCAAATGGGATAGCTTGATCTCGTTGATGATTTTTAAATAACATCAAACTAATGCCAACAATCGCGCCAACAACTGATGCCATTAAAATAAGTATTGGCAATAACTGCCAACCAGCCCAAGCGCCAAAAACAGCCAGTAGTTTAAAATCACCAAAACCCATGCCTTCCTTACCTGTTACCAACTTAAATAGCCAAAATACGCAAAATAAGCTCATATAACCAACAGCTGCGCCAATCACTGCATCAGATAATGGTACAAAAGTACCGTTAACATTAATGAGTAAACCTAACCATAATAACGGTAAGGTGATTTGATCTGGCAATAACATGTGATCGAGATCTATCATGGTCAGCGCGACTAGACCCCAAGTGAGTATTAACACCCAAAAAGTTTCAATTGAAACGCCATAATGAATAGCAACGATTAAGCTGAGTAACGTGGTGCCTAACTCAACGAGTGGGTAACGTTTAGAGATGGCATTGTTACATTGGCTGCATTTTCCTTTTAAAAAGAGCCAACTTAACAAGGGGATATTTTCATAAAAACGGATTTTATGGTCGCATTTTGGGCAAGTTGAATCCGGTTTTGATAACGTCATCGCCGTCAGTTCTTTGGCTTTTATATCTTTAATTTCATCAGCTAGGTATTCACGACAATCTTGATACCAAGAATACTCCATCATTTTTGGTAGTCGATAGATAACGACATTTAAAAAACTACCAATAGCTAATGATATTAAGCTTACGCTTAAATAAAAAAAAGCAGGGATTTGCTGAAATAATAGAGAAATGTTATCAAATAAAGCGAATAAGAAATTATCAGACAAAATGAATACCTAAATAGGAAGGAGGTTATTACAAAGTCACAAAAACACTTGTTCTTGTGACCTATAGATTTTAAAAGAATGAGGGTAGTAGTATCTTTAAACAATTGCACCAATTTGGAATATCGGTAAGTACATAGCGATAATTAAACCACCGATAACTACACCTAATACCGCCATTATCATTGGCTCTAATAATGCAGTCAAACCATCTACAGCATCATCGACTTGTTGTTCATAAACGTTAGCCACTTTTGATAACATATCATCAACCGCACCAGACTCCTCTCCAATGGCAACCATTTGCACCACCATATCGGGGAATATTTTACAATTTCGCATCGCTAAATTCATTTGCATACCCGAAGACACTTCAGTGCGAACTTCTAAAATAGCATCACGAAATACCGCATTGCCAGAGGCGCCAGCTGCTGACTCAAGCGCATCAATTAAGGGAACACCAGCAGCAAAAGTAGTAGATAAGGTTCGTGCAAAACGGGCAACCGCGGCCTTTTCTAATAAATCACCAATAACAGGTAGTTTAAGAATGATTTTATCAACTTTATCTCTTAGTTTTTGGCTGTTTCGATGAGCACGTTTGAATAGAAAGCCAGCAGCGAACATTCCTGCGAGGCCTATATACCAATAGGCTTGCATAAATTCAGAAATTTTGATGACGAATAAAGTAAAAGCAGGTAATTCAGCGCCAAAACCAGCAAAGATTTCTTGAAAAACGGGCACTACAAAAATTAATAAGATGGAGGTCACAACTGCAGCAATAACTAATACGGCTATTGGGTAGGTCATTGCCTTTTTAATTTTTGACTTTAATGCTTCAGCTTTCTCTTTATAAGTGGCTATACGGCCAAAAATAGTTTCTAAAGCACCTGATTGTTCACCTGAAGCAACCAAATCGCAATACAGATCATCAAAAAATAACGGGTGGTCACGCAAACAATCAGATAAGGGGATACCTGATGATAATTTTACTTCTATATCACCGAGTAACTTACGCATTTTACCATTGTTATGACCTTTACCTATCATTTGAACTGTTTGCACTAAAGGCACACCAGCAGCTAACATGGTCGCTATTTGACGAGTAATTACTGCGATATCACCTGGTTTTATAGGTTTATCACCACTCATACCAAACAAGGCTTTGGGTTTTTTCTTCACCCGACTGGGGGTTATACCTTGCTTGCGTAATTGGGCTTTTAAGAGAATGACATTATCTGCAGCAAGTTCGCCATTTATTTTTTTTCCTTTACGATTAACGCCATGCCAGATAAATATGTCTTGCTCTTTGGCTGCGTTTTTACTCTTTTTATTTTTAGCTGCAATGGCCATAGAAAATCCTAATCGAATAATGGGCTTATTTTTATTGTTAATCTTTAAATAGGGTACTGATCTTTACTATTGTTAATAAACGCCGCGTAAATTAAGTTATACCTAATCAGCGCATAACTTACTGAAACTAAAATTAAGCGCTAGTAACACGGTTAATTTCTGCCAAACTGGTCATACCGCTCATCGCTTTTATGATGCCCGATTGTCGTAAATTGTTATAACCTTCTTTTTGGCACTGGTTAGCAATATCCAAAGAATTACCACCCTCCATTATGATAGCTGCAATGGTAGGGCTAATCTTTATTACTTCATAAACACCGACTCGGCCTTTATAACCACCGGTGCAATGGGTACAACCCACAGGTTTAAATAATTTTATTTCGCTCAGTTTATCACTGGGAAATCCCTGCTCAGCTAATTGCATTTCAGATAGCGGCTCTTCAATTTTACATTGCGGACATAAACGTCTACAAAGTCGTTGGGCGATAATAATGGACACAGAGCTGGCGACATTGTATGAAGGCACACCCATATTTAATAAACGTGTTAAGGTTTCAGCTGCCGAGTTGGTATGCAAGGTAGATAAAACTAAATGCCCCGTTTGTGCTGCTTTGATAGAAATTTCTGCGGTTTCTAAATCACGAATTTCACCGACCATGACAATATCAGGATCTTGTCGTAAAAATGACCGTAAAGCACTGGGGAAAGTTAATCCTGCCCGATTATTAATTTGTACCTGGTTTACTCCTTCAAGATTTATTTCTACCGGATCTTCTGCAGTCGATATATTACGCTCTTGGGTATTAAGAATATTTAAACCAGTATAAAGTGAAACTGTCTTACCCGAGCCGGTAGGTCCAGTCACTAGAATCATACCTTGCGGCTGCTCTAATGCTTCCATATAGATAGCTTTTTGCTCAGCTTCATAACCGAGCATGTCGATGCCTAACATGGCACTGTTCGAATCCAAGATTCGCATTACTATTTTTTCACCCCACATGGTGGGTAAAGTACTAACACGAAAATCAATGGATTTTTTCTGTGATAAAGCAAGCTTAATTCGGCCATCTTGTGGCACGCGGCGTTCTGCGATATCAAGTTTTGACATAACCTTTAAACGGGCTGCCATTCGAGAAGCTAAGGTAACAGGGGGTTTGGCTATTTCTGATAGAATGCCATCAATACGAAATCGAATACGGAAAGACTTCTCATAGGGTTCAAAGTGTAAATCAGACGCGCCTTTTTTTATCGCATCGAGTAAAATTTTGTTAATAAAGACAACAATAGGTGCATCATCATCGCTAGATTTTTCTTCTTCTTTTTTTGTTTCTTCAACATCTAAACCGGCTAGCTCATCCGAGTCAATATCTGAAAGTTCTAAAGCATCACTTTCATCTTCTAATACTTTTTCTATACAAACTTGCAAACTTTCTTCGTCACATAAAACTAACTCAGTATTATAACCAGTATTAAACTGGATTTCTTCTAAGGCATCTAAGTTAGTGGGGTCTGACATGGCAACGAATAAAACTTTACCTCGTAAATAAAGCGGTAGAGCATTATGTTTGAGTATTAGTTTTTCGTTGCGGACACCTTCGGGCATCGAGGTGGTATCAAATAGGGACAGCTGAATCTGTGGGTAACCAAAACTTTTAGATAATACTTTCGCTATTTTTTTTGACGCTATGTTTTTATCTTCGACTAAGTAACGGACAAAAGGTTTTTTTTTATCGGCAAAGTCAGTGGATATAGCCTCAATCTCATCCAGAGAAACAAGGTTTTGTTTGCAGAGTGCTGATAACAAACTAGATTGCTGATGATTTCCTTTCATGATTCTAGGGGTAACCTTTTGTTTTGGAAACAGTAACGAAAGCAGTAATTACTACTGAGTGTAACGTATAATAAGTTAAAAGCACATGTATTAAATAAAGAAGAATGCACTAATCTATTGATTAGATTTAAGGGGTTAACAACAAAAAAGCTCCCGAAGGAGCTTTAAAAGATATTAACTTAGCAAAGGTATTAACTTAGCAAAGATATTAACGACAAGCAGCGGGTAAAAAGCTTGTATCTATGTTGGTCGTTCCATCCGCAGCGGCACAACCCCATTCAATTGAACCCTCAGCGTTGGTATCGGAAATTGCTACACCACTAATAGTTGGTACATATTGTAGAATGATTTTTGTTGCACCTAATTGCGTTATACCACTCATATCAAGGGTGATTTCACCGTTATCGCCGATAACAACACCTTTAATTCTATCTGTTAAAATAGTCTTATCAGTAACTGCACCCGCTACTTCAACCTTATAGCGACCAATACCAGCTTCACCATCAGCAGCAAACATTTCGACAACGCCTGTTCTCAATGCTGCTGCAGCTATACTACCTTCAGTAACTTGAGCACGAACGACATAATCTTGATAAGCCGGTAATGCTACCGCAGCTAAAATACCGATAATCGCAACAACGATCATCAATTCAATTAAGGTAAAACCTTTTTGTGCGCTTTTTTTCATTTGTTGTAAGTTTTTCATAGTTTATATTTCCATTTAATTTCTACGGGGGCTGACTTAATACTGCGACAAATTTTGCTAAATGTAAAACTTTGTTGCGCATTTATTTAGTTTTTTTGCTGTTATTTTAATAAGTAACAGTTTTCGAACATTTACCGAACAATTTATAACGCATTATTAACGGTAAGTTAACCTTTATCTATTATTTATTTATTAAATTGCATTGAATCGTTTTAGAGTGTTTGCTCAATAATACTTTGTTCTGTAATGTGTTTTTTTAAGAGCTCGGCTAAATACTATCTGTTTTGAACACATGCCTAGGTTTGAAATATTCAATGGCCACTATCTGTGTATTTTTGTTATGTAGGCTACCTGACTAACGAGAGCTAATGTGTAATGGTGAGTATTAACAAAGATAATAAAGGCTCATGTCATTTGTATTATTGTCTTTGCCTTTTCAAAAAAAGTAATTTATTGGTTATTTATTGGCAAATGAGGGTGATCTTTTTATAAACTTTCTGTATAATGCGCGTCCCTACGTTACAAACTGTCTTATTTTACGACAGCCTAGCAATAGGTTTTGTGGTGAAAAGGGCGTTAGACTCGATACTCGAAGGGGTAATTGCGTAGTCTATATAACTAACGGATAAATTAAATTTTCACATCACCCTATATAAGTATAAGAAAAATTATATAAGTATAAGAAAAGAAGTAAAAATTTAGTTTGTTATTTAAGTAACATTTATAATATTGGGTTTTTTAATGAAAACTTTTGTAGCTAAACCAGCAAGCGTACAACGCGAATGGTTCTTAGTGGACGCCGAAGATAAAACTTTAGGTCGTATCGCTACTGAAATTGCAACCCGTTTACGCGGTAAGCATAAAGCAGAATATACACCTCACGTAGATACTGGCGATTATATCGTTGTTATTAATGCTGAGAAAGTTCGTGTAACAGGTAACAAAGCGAAAGGTAAAATTTACTACTCGCATACTGAGTTCCCTGGTGGTCTTAAGCAAATTAGCTTTGAAAAGCTAATTGAAAAAGCTCCAACTCGCGTTCTTGAATTTGCAGTGAAAGGCATGTTACCTAAAGGTCCTTTAGGTCGTGAAATGTTCCGCAAATTAAAAGTATATGCAGGCCCAGAGCATGCACATACTGCACAACAACCACAACTTTTGGAGCTTTAGACAATGGCTGATAATCAATATTACGGTACTGGTCGTCGCAAGAGCTCAACTGCTCGTGTGTTTATGAAAGCTGGTAACGGTGCAATTACAATTAACAAACGTGACATTTCTGAGTACTTCGGTCGTGAAACTGCTCGTATGGTTGTTCGTCAACCATTAGAGTTAGTTGAAATGTTAGAAAAGTTTGACTTTAACATCACTGTAGTAGGTGGTGGTATTTCTGGTCAAGCTGGCGCGATTCGTCACGGTATCACTCGTGCATTAATGGTTTTTGATGAAACTTTACGTAGTGAACTACGTAAAGCTGGATTCGTAACTCGTGATGCGCGTAAAGTTGAGCGTAAGAAAGTGGGCTTACATAAAGCACGTAAGAAACCACAATTCTCAAAACGTTAATTTTCGTCATGCTCAGCATTTATGCTGCGTTGTTATCATTATTCGCCCCAGTCATTTAGTTTACCTAAATTCAGGGGCTCATAATTCAACGCCTTGCTTAAATGCAGGTCATTTAGAAAATGAAGCTGTATTTTCAGAATTTATACGCTTTCAAAAAACCGACCTTGTGTCGGTTTTTTTATGTCTGTTATTCTCGAACCGAGATAATAATACCAAATTGATTAAGTTCTTTCCCACTCAGCGAGAATTAAAAGGCTTAGAGGCAAGGCATTGATTGAAGAGAATGGTTATTCCCTTGTCAAAATCAATAACGCAGCATGTAAGCCTTTTAAACTCGCCCTCTGGGAGCTTGCTCGATGCTCACTAACATCGTTAAATTTATTTGATTTAGAATGACTAAACCGAAACAAATTTTCCTTGTTATTGAACATCAAGCATAGCCCTGAGCTGGGAAGAAATTTAATCAAATTGGTATAATATATATTTTACACTTGTCGTGTTCAACGATACATAGAACGAGAGTACGTCACACTGAACTTGTTTCAGTGTCTAGGCGAAAGGGTCCTGAAATGAATTCAGGATGACGTTTAAGTTGACGTGGCTTTTAATTTCACGAGAAGACCTTTCATAGTGACCTGAGTAAATTACATAGGCATGTTATTTTATCTCTGTAATTTACCTTTCATTTGTTAATAATTCCTATTAACAGCGCTAAATTTGCCTTTATTACGTATATTTGCAGGTATTTCAAAATATTTCTGCTTTTACAGTGTCTAAGCGCCTTTTACCCTTGTAAAAAACCACCCAGTTCTTTATGATCATAAAAATTTTTTATCGATATACCGCTTGGTATAAATTTGATCTAACAAAAACAAAAGCTATGCTTATTTGTGCTGATGATAATGGCCGATAGGTTATAACAAGAAATGTTTTTTTAGTGTCCTAGTTGGAGAGTATGAATGAGCAATGTGCCTGTGAATAACGGCCGCAGACGCTTCTTAACGGCAGCGACAGCTGTTGTTGGTGGTGTTGGCGTGGTCGGTGCAGCTGTGCCTTTTATTGCTTCCTGGAATCCAAGTGCTCGCGCGAAAGCGGCGGGTGCTCCAGTTGAAGTTAATGTAGGTAAAATACAGCCTGGTCAATTAATCCGTGCCGAATGGCGTGGTAAACCTGTTTATGTGGTTCGTCGAACGGAAAAAACCGTTAACGATTTGGCTAAACATGATAACCAGTTACGTGATCCTAGCTCTGAAGAAGCTCAACAACCTGAATATGCGACTAATGCTTATCGTTCAATTAAACCTGAATTCTTAGTTGCTTTAGGTGTTTGTACACACTTAGGTTGTGCTCCTACTCATCACGGTGGTGATTTTGAACAATTCGTTGAAGGCGTTCCAAACGGCTTCTTCTGCCCATGTCACGGTAGTAAATTTGATATGGCTGGTCGTGTTTTTCAAGGCGTTCCTGCACCATTGAATTTAATGGTTCCTGAGCATTCTTTTATTGGTGATGACACGCTATTAATTGGTGTTTCCTCTGATGCAAGTAAAGGAGACGCATAATGTTAGTTAAATTATTTCAAGATTTCATGGGATGGATAGACAAACGTTTACCTGTGACTGACGCTTGGAACAAGCATTTAGCACAATATCCAGCACCAAAAAACTTTAACTTTTGGTACTTTTTTGGTTCATTAGCGATGTTAGTGCTAGTTAACCAAATTTTAACGGGTATTTGGTTAACAATGAACTATGAGCCATCTGGCGATGGTGCATTTGCTTCAATAGAATATATTATGCGTGATGTCGACTTCGGTTGGCTGTTACGTTATATGCATTCAACGGGTGCCTCGGCATTTTTTGTTGTAGTTTACATGCACATGATGCGTGGCCTAATGTATGGTTCATATCAAAAACCACGTGAACTATTGTGGATCTTCGGTATGTTGATCTTCTTAGTCTTAATGGCTGAAGCGTTCATGGGTTACTTATTACCTTGGGGTAATATGTCATATTGGGGCGCGCAGGTTATCATTTCCCTGTTTGGTGCTGTTCCTATTATTGGTGATGATTTAACGTTATGGATCCGTGGTGATTATGTCATCTCAGGCGCTACGTTAAACCGTTTCTTTGCATTACACGTTATTGCTATGCCATTGGTATTGGTTATTTTAGTGTTCTTGCATATTCTTGCTTTACATGAAGTTGGTTCAAATAACCCTGAAGGTATTGATATTAAAAAACCTAAAGGCAGCGTTAAACCAGAAGAATTAAGTAAGTTTACTTTCCATAAACAATACAGTGAAAAATACGACATTGTTGATGCCGTGCCTTTCCATCCTTATTACTCAGTAAAAGATATTATGGGTGTTGCTGGTTTCTTATTCTTATTCTGTTGGGTGATGTTCTTTGCACCAGAGGGTGGTGGTTACTTTATGGAAGCACCAAACTTTACGCCGGCAAATGGTTTGAAGACCCCTGAGCATATTGCACCGGTATGGTATTTTGGTCCTTTTTACACAATTTTGCGTGTTGTTCCTGATAAGTTGTTAGGCGCAGTTGCTATGTTTGGCGCTATTGTGATGTTATTTGCTTTACCATGGTTTGACCGTGGCACAGTGAAATCTGTTCGCTATCGTTCAAAACTGCACTTGGTTAACTTAATTCAATTCGCGATTTGTTTTGTTGTGCTTGGCGCTTTAGGTACTATGCCTGCAACACCGATAGCTAATTTAATTGGTGTAATCGCAAGTTTTGGTTATTTTGGTTTCTTTATTGCTTTGTGGTTCTACAGCAAAAATGAAAACACTAAACCAGTACCAGAAAGGATTGCAGACTAATGAAAAAATTAATTATAGCCATTGCTCTAAGCTTTGCTGCTTTTATGTCTGCATCTGTTTTAGCTGCAGGACCTAGTGTCGCATTAGATAAAGCGAATAACGACTTATCTGATAAGGAGTCTTTGAAAAAAGGCTTTAAGACTTACATTAACTATTGTTTAGGTTGTCACCAGTTACAATACCAGCGATATAATCGTACTTTTTCTGATTTAGGTATTGATGAAGCTGACGGTGTTGCTAACTATATGTATAGTGGTGATAAAGTGGGCGGGCATATTTTAAATAGCATGCCGGAAAAAGAAGCCGCAAAATGGTTTGGTAGCGCGCCACCTGACTTAACACTTGAAGCACGATTACGCAGTCCTGATTGGATTTACACTTACTTGCGCTCTTTTTATATTGACGAAAGTCGCCCATTTGGTGTAAATAATTCAACATTTAAAGATGTTGGTATGCCGCATGTGCTGCAAGACTTGCAAGGTGTTAGCACTATAGATGAACATGGTAAACTTTCTCCAGCAATGGGTGGTACACTTACCGCTGAAGAGTATGATGTTGTAGTACGTGATTTAACAAACTTCTTGGAATATGTTGGTGAACCTAATAAGCTTGAGCGTAAAGCGCTTGGTTACTGGGTGTTAGCTTTCTTATTCTTCTTCTTTATTATTTCTTATTTCCTTAAGAAAGAATATTGGAAAGATGTACATTAATTTATAGGCGCGAGCTTGCTCGTGCTATATAGATAAGATGATATTTTATTTGGGGGCTAATGCCCCCATTATCCGTTTTATTATGAAACGGTTTTATTAGTAATTTTAGGAGGCTTTATGGCCGTAGCAGCAAATAAACGCTCTGTGATGACGTTGTTCTCACACGCTGATGATATGTATAGTCATCAAACACGTATTGTTTTAGCGGAAAAAGGTGTTGGCGTTGATATCGATTTAGTTGATACAGCTAACTTGCCGGAAGATTTGTTGGACTTAAACCCTTACGGTACCGTACCAACATTAATCGATCGTGAACTAGCGTTGTACGAAGCTAAAATTATTGTTGAGTATTTAGATGAGCGTTTTCCTCATCCGCCATTGATGCCTGTTTACCCAGTATCACGTGGTCGTAGCCGTTTAATGATGCATCGTATTGAGCAAGATTGGTATAGCCTTGCTAAAATGATCATGTCTGGAACAGCCACAGAAGCAGCAAAAGCTCGTCAAGAATTAAAAGAAAGTTTACTAAGTGTTGCGCCTATTTTAAATGAAGCTCCATACTTTATGAGCGAAGAATACAGCTTAGTCGATTGTTATTTAGCACCACTATTATGGCGTTTGCCTCACTTTGGTATTGAACTTGATGGTGAAGGCTCTAAAGAATTGAAAACGTATATGTTACGTTTGTTTGAGCGTGAGTCATTCCAAGCGTCATTAACTGAAGAAGAGCGTGAATTACGTTTTGGTCACCCAGCGTAATGACAACAGAAAAGCCTAGCGCTATGAGCTCGAATAAGCCTTATTTAGTTAAGGCTTTTTATGACTGGATCTCAGATAACGATTTAACGCCTTATATCGTGGTAGACATTAATGTTTATGGCGTATTAGTGCCGATGAATTATGTTGCCGATGGTCAAATTGTGTTAAATATTGCCAGTAGTGCTGTTGGTACTATTGCATTAGGTGCAGATACTATTGAGTTGAGTGCACGTTTTGGTGGAAAGCTAGAGCATATCACGGTACCTTACGGTGCTATTGGTGCTATTTATGCTAAAGAAAACGGTGCAGGCACTTCATTACCTATTGAGCATCCAAGTGGTGAAGAAGTTGAAATGCTTGAAGATGTGCCACAAACAGATAAGCCAAGTAAAAAGCAAAAGCCTAGTCTTAGTAGCGTAACATCATCGGGTGATGATAAAGAAAAAGCAGCTAAACCTAAAAGTAAAAGTAAAGCGAGTTTAAAGATTATTAAATAAGCTTTTTTGATAAAGGATTTTACTATTCTATCGCTTTTTGAGAAAAGGTCAGTTTGAAATAAATTCAGACTGACCTTTTTTTATGAGTTAACTTTACTTATACCCGTTGCCATTCAAGCGCTTCTGCGATGGGGTTAAAAGCGATTTACGCGGCGTTATTCATTTGGACAAGGGAGTAATCATTGTTTAAAATGAATGCCTTGCCTAAACACTTTTAGCTCCCACTGAAATCACGCACTTTGAATGGTAACGGGTATATCACTAAATATACTCAAAGGCTTTAAATACTCGGCTAACGCCGCTAATATTTCGGGTAATATCCACGGCGATATCAGCTTCTTTTTTAGTTACTAATCCCAGTAAAAATACTTCTGCATTCTCAGTTACTACCTTAATATCTTTTGCATTGACTTTATCGCTAGAAAAAAGTGCCGACTTTACTTTTGAGGTTAGCCATATATCATTGCTTTGTGTGGTGATTGAAATATTAGAGCCAATACGTATCTGATTATGAATCCGATGAACCCCCTTTACTTGAGTAACAGTTTTAACTGCCAAGTCTCTTAAATAAGTATTAGGTGCTTGTCCAATCATCAATACGGAAGCATTAACGCTGACAATGTGTAAGTTGGTATTGTCTGATAATGACTCTAGTTTTGCTATGTCATTATAAGCAATAAATTCAATGCTTTGATCATCTATTTGGCTACCGAAACTTCGGCGGTCACTTACCATGGTCGCACCAGCAGTGATACCAACAACGGTTGCCACTGCACAGCCTTGAATTGCTGCTGCTAACATTAAAATACTAGCAAGCTTTAAGTTTTTGTTCATTTTTTTGTTTACTCGCCTTTTAAAGAATTGTGTAAATGAGTCCTTTATGACTCCGTTTGCGGAAATAAGGTGGTATCAATAATTTCGCATAAACTGTGCAATACGATTAAGTGAACTTCTTGAATTCGGGAGGTACGTGCAGAAGGCACTCTAATTTCGACATCATTTTCGCCGAGTAAGCCAGAAATATCACCTCCGTCAAAACCGGTTAACGCAATAATAGGCATATCACGTGATACTGCACTTTCAATCGCTTTTATTACATTACGAGAATTACCACTGGTAGATATAGCAAGTAATACATCGCCATTATTGCCTAACGCGCGTATCTGCTTAGAAAATACTTCATCATATTGATAATCATTGGCAATAGAGGTAATTGTTGAGATATCACTATTTAATGAGATAGCCGGTAAACTAGGGCGCTCAGTCTCATACTTATTTAATAACTGAGCACAAAAGTGTTGGGCGTGCCCTGCTGAGCCACCATTACCACAAGAAATGATTTTATTGCCACCTAATAGGCATTGTACTAAGACCATGCCAGCATGCTCAATAAAGGCTGGTAGAAGCTCACTGGCGGCTATTTGTGTTTGAATACTTTCGGTAAAGTTGTCTTTGATCTGCTCTAACATGAAAAAGTGAGTTCCGTGGTAAATACTTTAATAAATATGAATAAGTTAAAAGGCATTTTTTAGCCAAGTAATCTCTGGCTGTTGTATATCACCCGTCAGTGCGATAACGTCACAACGACAAGGGGTATTATATTCGTTTAATCCCAATTGATGCAGATAAAATGTTACGCAATGTTTAATCTTTTGTTGTTTAGCATAAGAAACAGCAGCTAATGCACCACCAAAGTTGTTGTTTTTTCGGTATTTAACCTCAACAAAAACGTAGGTTGCCCCATCGCGCATGACTAAATCTATTTCACCTTGTCGGCAATGAATATTCTTGTCAATTAACTGCAAACCTTGCGATATTAAGTGGTTTGCAGCAAAAGTCTCAGTTAAGCTACCTTGCTGACGCGTGGTTTGCTTTTTTGAATCACTGTTAAAAATATTAAACATAGTTTCAGCTTAAAGTACTTAGTGGAAAATACCTAGTCCAAAGTGATTTGGCTAACACCTTTTTGCTGGTACCTACCCCAAATAAGGCTACGTGTTAAAATATTATTGTTTAACTGTAAAACACCCGTTTGGCCAAAGTGGTGTATATAAGGTGCTTGTTGCATGAGGCCAAGTTTATTAATTAAGTTATAGCTATCAAAACCCATAGCAAATATTCGTGATAAATTATCGTTACGCTTTGGCCATAATTTAGCACTAAGTTTAGCTAAGCTCTCATTTTGGCTAGTTGATGTAAGTAGCCAAGGCATCTCAGTAAAAGTTAACCCGCGCAGATCATTAGTACTGCTGGTATCATTTTTAATACTATGACTTCGTGAGCTTGCGTAAATAGGAATAAGTGTCGAAAAAGGACTGATATTTACGTCAATGTATGGTTTTACTAGGCGTGTCTGTTGCGCTGAACCAACAACATAAATCATATCAATATCACGGCGGTTACGCGTTTGGGCTTTTATGGTCTGTTTAACTCTGCCTTGTAATTCGTCAATTCTGCTTTGACTTGATTTGATACCTAAGCTAGCTTGTAGATTGTCTTGCATGACACTGCCTTGCTCAAAATAGACTATATCAAGCGATTGTCCTGTCTTTTCTTGCCACTTAGATACAAAGGCTAAGGCAATACGCTTACTTACCTTATCTTGATGGCTTAAAACAATGGCTTGTTTAAAACCAATTTGACTAAGTGATGCTGCTGCTTGTATAGCCTCATCCTCCGGACTCATAGAGAAGGCTACTTGATTAGCAGCTAGGACTTGTTGCTTTGGTAAATTTAGAAACAAGGTCGGCAAGTTCATTGCTTTTGTATAATTTAGAACGTTGTCATTATTAGCGTTTATTGGTCGGTCTATATCACTATTACCACCTATGTCAGCTTTGGTGATTTGTTGTTGATTATTATCAGTATTAGTATCAGTGTCGGTGTCGGTGTCGGTGTCCGTTGATGTCAAATTAAGTTCAAGATACTTATCAAGGTGTGACTTTAATAGTGGTCCAATAACAAAATCAATTTTTTTATCGATGAATTTAGCGGATAAACTTTGCCAATCGAGTGTATTACTGTCAAAAAAGTGTAAAGTTTTTTGTGTGTTTTGTTGACGATTATCTTGTTCAAATCCAGCTAGAATCCCTTGTTGAATGGCGAGTCCAGCACTATTTTGGTTTCCTGTTAGTGGCAAAATAATAGCGACATTTTCTATCACTTCTTGCGTTAAGTTCTGCTGTAATAATTGCAAGCTGATGCTGCTTGCAGGGTGATTTGGATATTGGCGGTGCCATTGGCTTACATAACGGGATAACTGTTTGCTATCGTTGCCAAATTTATTAGCATATTGGTTGAGTTTCAACCAACCATCTAAATCTGGTGCTTTTCTTTTGGTTAATAAGTCAACCTGCCAAGGTGAAAGCATTTTTATTTTTTGCCAGAGCAACAACCTAGCCTCAGCAATCAAGTCTTCATTTTTCTGAGTATCTAAAGAGAAGGCATATAAGCTCGCTTGCAATGAGGCAATTGCTCTACTTTTACTTTGTAAGACATCACTTTTTAGTTGGTAATAATCGAAGGTGAGCGCTAAGTTGTGCTGCTGAGCAAATGAGGTGATTTTTTCAAGTTCTTGGTAGCTTAATTCATTATAATTAAGTGCTTGATAACTTTGCGCCTTTATTAGCATAAGTTGCATTAACTGTGTTGCTTGATTCGGGGGCTGATTATTTTCAGCTTCAGTATCAGTGCTAGTGTGAATGTCAGTGTTAAATCGTGGCTCTGAAGTCAGTCGGATTGTTTTTTCTGCTAACCATATTGCTTTATTATAATTTTTCTCTTGTAAATAAAGCTGACTGGCATTGGTTAAGTTTCTTATCGCCTCGTTAATTGTTGCGCCATCAACATTATCGGTAATCATCTCTTGGGCGAAAGTGATTGTTTGCTCTGCATTAAGCAATTGCGTAGGCGAGTCTTTAGAAACTATCACTTCTTTTGTGATTTTTTTCTGTGCTACCTGTGAGCTACAACTTGTTAATAGTGAAGTCATTACGATAAATAAGCCGACTGTTTTAACTAGTTGAGCCGTTTTTAATAAACAAGTGTTATTAATAAAGTGTCTTGGTGATGAAATATTTTGACCCACAATGAAAAATCCGTGCATTTTGCCTTAGGTATGGGTATATAATAAACGCCATTGGCTTTTGCCTCAACCGATTCAAGTGATGTAAGTTAAATGAGTGAAATTACAGTAAGCCCTGGTACTTTATATATCGTTGCAACTCCGATAGGAAATTTGGCCGATTTGAGCCAAAGAGCCATTGAAATCCTTAAGCAAGTTGATGTGATAGCCTGTGAGGATACACGTCATACCGGTAGGTTGTTATCAGCTTATTCAATAAAAAATAGCACCATGTCGATGCACGATCACAATGAAAGGCAACGACAGGATCAAATAGCTAACATGTTACAAGAAGGTAAGAGCATTGCCCTTGTTTCGGATGCAGGCACGCCACTTATTAGCGATCCTGGTTTCCACCTTGTCCGTCACTGTCGCAGTTTAGGATTAGCTGTTTCACCTATTCCTGGAGCTTGTGCGGCAATTTCAGCGTTATCAGTTGCGGGGTTACCTACTGATAGGTTTAGCTTTGAAGGTTTTTTACCGTCAAGATCAGGTGCTCGACAGACAACATTACTGGCGTTAATTGATGAGCCTAGAACGATGGTATTTTACGATGCACCACGTCGCGCTATTGATACCATCAAGGATATTGTTGAGACGCTTGGCGAAGAACGTTACGTGGTTATTGCACGCGAGTTAACTAAAACGTTTGAAACAGTCCATTCAGATAGTGCGATAAACTTGCTTAATTGGCTAGAGCAAGACCCTAATCAATTAAAAGGTGAAATGGTCTTAATCATTGAAGGGCATAAAGTCGATGTTAACGAAATACCCAATGAAGCCATTAATACCTTAAAGTTATTACTCGCTGAAATGAAACCTAAAAAAGCCTGTGCAATAACCGCAGAAATTTATAACGTTAAGAAAAATGCCCTTTACGAGATAGCGCTATCGTTAAAGGATTAGTTTGAGTTGAATTGCACCTTTCATCTAAACCGATTGTTTTAATAGAAAGGTGCAGTTACTCCCTTTACTGTTCTAGTAAAGTTAGCTGTAAATTATCAATCAAGCGTGCTTTGCCGCAGTGTGCCGCCGCTAAAATAACTAACTCTAGATCATCTTCACTTGCTGGTTGCAGTGTCTTAGCGTGACAAACATGAATGTAATCTGTTTTCATGCCTTGCTCATCAATAGTCTTCGCCGCTTTTTTGGCTAAGCCTATAAAATCAATACTGTCTTGCTGACTAAAACCACTTTTAACTTCGTCGGCTATCCATTGCAGGCTTTGCTGCAATATAGGTGCTATTGCTTTCTCTTGTGCTGTTAAGTAACCATTACGAGAGCTTAATGCTAAGCCACTTTCTTCACGGATTGTCGCAACGGGTACTATTTTTATCGGCATAGATAAGTCATCAACCATTGTTTGAATAACTTGTACTTGTTGATAATCTTTTAAGCCAAAGCAAGCGATGTCAGGCTGTACTAAGTTAAACAATTTACAAACAACGGTGGCAACACCGCGAAAATGCCCTGGGCGGCTTTCGCCACAATATCCGTTAGAAACATTAGGCACTTCGATATAACTTTGTTTGGCTAAGCCATTGGGGTAAATGATGTCAGGGGTCGGCGTAAAGAGTAAATCAGTTCCAGCCTCGGTAAGCTTTTGTTGATCGTTATGCATTGTTCGTGGGTAGTTATCAATATCTTCATTTTCTCCAAACTGCATTGGATTAACAAAGATACTGGCGATAACTTTATCAGCGTATTTATGTGCTTCATCAACTAAAGAAATATGACCCGCATGTAAATTGCCCATCGTAGGAACAAAAGCTATGCTAAGGCCTTGTTGACGCCATGTTTTTACTTGTGTGCGTAAATCGTGAATATCAGTTACAGTTATCATAGAGGTTATTTATTTTTTATTTGTTTTTTTATTTGAAAGTATGTTCGTCACTTGGGAAGTTACCATTACTTACTTCACTAATATAAAGCTCAATGGCTTTTTGAATATCGCCGGTATCTTTTAAGAAGTTACGCGAAAATTTCGGCATGTAATTACAAGCGATACCTAACGCATCGTGCATGACTAAAATTTGTCCGTCGGTATCTTTACCTGCACCTATACCGATAGTCGGAATAGTGAGCGCTTCAGTAATTGCTTTACCTAAACTCGCCGGAATACACTCTAAAACTAATAGTTGTGCACCTGCGGCCTCTAAAGATTTAGCGTCATTAATCATTTTTTCTGCTTTATCGTTTTCTCTGCCTTGTACTTTAAAGCCACCAAAAACATTGACTGATTGTGGTGTTAACCCTAGGTGAGCACATACTGGAATACCACGCTCGGTTAAACCTTTAATACTTTCGGTTAACCAAGAGCCGCCTTCAACTTTGACCATGCTAGCACCGGCTTGCATTAGTGCAGCCGCGCTTTGGTAACATTGTTCAATCGTGGCATAACTCATAAAAGGCATATCGCTAATGATTAAAGCATTCTCTGCGCCATTTTTTACACAACGTGTATGGTAAGCCATATCGTTAATTGATACGGGCAAAGTCGAATCATGTCCTTGTAATACCATACCTAACGAATCACCAATTAATATTGCATGGATGCCAGCTTGGTCGAATAGTTTGGCAAAACTTGCATCATAAGCGGTAATAGTCGATATTTTTGTGCCTTGCTGCTTCATTTTTAATAAGCTTGCAGTGGTAATTTTAGCCATAATATTTTCCGGTTTACTCTGAATTAATTTAATGTCTGTTCGTTGTTCGTTGTTTGCTGTTTGCTGTTCGCTTGAAGCTGCTTAAGTTAGTTTAAGCTCACTTAAGTAAACTTAGTTTCATTATGCCGTTATCATTTATTTTTTTTACTAATGTAGTAATTTTTTCACCACAAGGTAAGCATAATGTCGGTTCAATTTCAGCTAAAGGTAATAAGACGAACTCACGAACCTTCATGCCATAATGAGGTACGGTTAGCCGCGAGTTATCAATAACTTCATCACCAAACAAAATAACATCACAATCAAGAATGCGAGCTCCCCAACGGTTTTCTTTGCGGATACGGCCAGCAGAGTTCTCAATTGTTTGTAATGCGTCTAATAACTCAAGTGCTGATAAATCAGTTTTTATTGAAAGGACAGCATTGATATAATCATCTTGATCTTGTGGCCCCATGGGTTTACTAAGATAAAGTGATGAAACTTGTACAATCTCACAGTTTGCAAGTTGAGATATTGCTTCTGCCGCTGAGATGACTTGTTTTTTTGGGTCAGATAAATTACTACCAAGACCAATATAAGCGAGTGTCACCCGTTATTCACTCGATGAATTTGTATTTTTATTGGTGCCAGTGCTCGTATTAGTCGGCTTACGACGCTTTCTTGGACTTCTACGTTTGGTACCGGTACTTCGCACTGCTTTAACCATTTGAATGCGCGCATCGTCAGATACGTCTTGGAAGTCTGTCCACCACTTGGCAAGTTCAGTTAGTTTTTCGTCATTTTCTATTTCTGCACGTAATAATAAAAAGTCATACGCTGCTCTAAACTTAGGGTTTTCGAAGGTTTTAAAGGCCCGTTGGCCTTCACGTCGAACAAGCTTTTCTTGTAAAATCCAAATATCTTTCATGACACCTTGAAAGCGTTTCGGTATAGCAATGCTGCGTTGCTGCTCTGGCATGACTTCGCTTAAGGCAGCAAAGAATGCATCTTGCGGAGCTAACTGGCGGCTAGCATTTATCTGTCTTATATGACCTTGTAAGGGATACCACAACATAGCAGCAAACAAAAAAGCAGGGGTAACTCGTTGCTCGTTATTGATGCGTTTATCAGTATTTGCCATCGCAAGGTTGATGAATGCGGCTAAATACTCGTTCGATTTATTGTTAAGTGCTTGCTCAACTGCCGGGAAAAAATAACCGAATAAGTTGTAATGGCGAAGCTGTTCGAAGTTAGCAGTCGCTTTACCTGAGATAAACATCTTTAAAAACTCTTCAAACATACGTGCAGCAGGAATGTTCGCCATTAATGGTGCAAGTGCTTGTATCGGCGCTTTTGTTTCATCGCAAATTTTCATATCAAGTTTAGTCGCAAAACGAATAGCACGTAACATACGTACAGGATCTTCACGATAACGTGTTTCTGGATCGCCAATTAAGCGAATAACTTTATCTTGTACATCTTGAACACCATTGGCAAAGTCATAGACCTTAAAGCTTCGGGCTGAGTAATACAGCGAATTAATGGTGAAGTCACGGCGCTCGGCATCTTCATCGATACTGCCATAAATATTATCACGCAGTAACATGCCATCTTCGCTCTGCTTTGAGGTTTTTTTGCAGTTTTTATCTTTTTCTGTTGCGCTAGCATGGTGACCACGAAATGTTGCAACTTCTATGATTTCTCTGCCAAAAACAATATGAGCCAAACGGAATCTTCGACCGATTAATCGGCAGTTTCTAAATAAAGCTTTAATTTCATCAGGTGTTGCATTGGTGGCAATGTCAAAATCTTTCGGTTTGAGTCCTAACAGAATATCTCGAACGCCGCCGCCAACTAAATAGGCATCAAAGCCGGCTTTATTTAATCGATAGAGAACTTTTACTGCGTTCGGGCTCAATAATTGCCTTGAAACGGGGTGCTGATCTCGAGAGAGTACAATAGGCTGCTCAAGTGTAGCAATAGCCTTAGCCGATGCATTGCTTTGAGGAACAGTTTTTTTGGTAAAAACTTTTTTACATAACTCGATGACGCGTTTGATAGTTTCAGGCCTTTAAAAAATACATAAAAAATAGTGGCGCAATGATATAACAGCGCCTAAAAAAATAACAGTAAAAAAGACAGTAGCTATAGGCTTAAATGAACGAAACATGCCGTTAATCGTCACAATCTTGTCATAAAACTGAACTAAACTGCGATAAAGTTCAACTTACTGCTTAGTTGAAGTCACTTTAGTTGAAATAATTTTATGACCCTAGAAAGTACTTTACGCAATATCATTGAAACACATCAGCTAACGGCTTTTTTTCAACCTATTTATTCAACAACAAGTAATAAACTTTATGGTTATGAAGCCTTGATTAGAGGCCCTTCCGCGAGCCCACTACACAGCCCGCAGGCACTTTTTGATACTGCGTTAGAATTTGGCTTGTTGTCTGAATTAGAATTATTGTGTCGCAAAATATCCATTGCTCGTTTTGTTGAATTATCGCTAAAAGGCAAACTTTTTTTAAATATTAGTCCGATGGTATTTTTGCAAACAGATCACCCTTATGGAAAAACCTTATCTTATCTAAAAGACCATCAACTTGCGCCAGAGCAAGTGGTGATAGAGCTGAGTGAAAAATACCCTATTGATTCACCTGATCTTTTACAGAAAGCTTTATTACATTATCGCAATTTAGGTTTTCAGATAGCTGTGGATGACTTAGGTGCTGGCTATGCTGGGTTGAAGTTGTGGTCGGAAGTAAAGCCTGACTTTGTCAAAATTGATCGTTATTTTATTAATCAATGTAATCATGATCCAATTAAAAGAGAATTCATTAAAAGTATTTTGAGCTTAGGAGAAAGTATTAATGCACAAGTGATTGCTGAAGGTATTGAAACTGAAGGTGAGTTTGAGCAATTACAAGAGTTAGGTATGAGCCTTTTTCAAGGGTATCTTTTTGCTCGGCCAGAGCCTTTTCCTGCTACACAGCTACCCGATGTCTTACATAATCATGCACGCTTACAAGATTTTTCTGTACACTTCGAAAAAACAGCATCTTCTTTATTACAGTATGCGCATCCGTTAGGTAGTAATGAATTAACTAAAGATGTGGTGGGGTATTTACATAAAAATCCTAAAGTGCATTCTATTCCTGTTATAGAATTAGGTCGACCTGTTGGCATGATTTTAAGAGACCATTTATTAGAGTTGTTTTCTACTCCTTATGGTCGAGCGTTGAATGAACGAAAGCCCATTAAAGAAACTATGATGGTAAACCCTGTTATTGTTGAGTCAAATAGGCCGCTTGATAAGGTCGCGCAATTAGTTACCTCAGAGCACGATGAAAAACTTTTATGGCATTTCATTATCACTGAGAAAGGTCGCTATATTGGCATTGGCTCGGTGCGTGATTTATTAAGGCAGATCACTCGACACCAATTACAGCACGCGCGTTATGCTAATCCTTTGAGTTTATTGCCAGGCAATGTGCCCATTTATCAACAAGTAGATGAATTAATTAAACGTAAGAGGAGTTTTCACTTTGCTTATTTTGATTTAAATAATTTTAAACCCTTTAACGATATTTATGGTTACGCTAAAGGTGATCAAGTTATTCAATTATTATCGCGTTTATTGAAAAGTAATGCACAACGGCATGATTTTGTTGGTCACATTGGTGGTGATGACTTTGTCATTATTTTTCAACAAGATGATTGGCGTAAGTGTTGTGAGCGAATTATTGAAGAGTTTGATGAGCAGATTAAATCTTTTTATGATGAAGCACATTTGCAAGCCGGTGGTATTGAAGCGCAATCAAGAAGTGGGGAAGGCCAATTTTTCTCTTTGTTAAGCTTAGCGATTGGTGTGGTATCACCTAATTTAGCCTTGTGTTACTCACATCATGATGTGGCACAGCTAGCAAGCGATGCTAAAAAACAAGCCAAACAATTTACTCGTTCAAGTATTTTTTATTGTCGACGTGGTAAGCCAACTTATACAGGCACGGATGAAATAGAGAGAATCAATAAGTTAGTTAGCTAGTAATAGACTGATTAATCGGGCTCTTAACTGAATAATAAAACGAAGCACAACAACGAATTCAATTGGTTTTGTTGTGGTTCGTTATTGACTCAACTAATTTATGCTACCAAGGCAATGTTTCACCATTCGAATGCTTAAATATGCCAGAATTTGCTAAAGTTAAACTATCCATTAAGCTCAGCAAACGAGCTGCCGCTACATCACTGCTGATATCTCCATTATCGGTTTTCCCCAGAGTGTTTACCATATCGGTTTGCACATAACCTGGGTGATATATTCCTACAGAAATACCTTTTGGTGCCAAGTCCTGTGCTAATGAAACGGAAGCGATATTAAGTGCTGCCTTGGACATACGGTAACCGTAACGACCTCCTGAAGTATTATCAGTAAGAGATCCCATGCGCGAGGTAATCATGGCTATTTTACTACCCTTGGATAAATTACCTAATAATGCATGACTAAATACAAGGGGAGCAAGTGCGTTGATGTTAAATTGTTCGCTAATGGTTGCGGTGTTTAAATCAGCTAAACTTTCATCACGCAGAATACCTGCATTATTGATTAACAAGTCAATAGGCGTCGCTTTTAACGCAACAACAGCGTTATTAACGCCTTGCTCGGTTGAGATATCAATACTTTCAATAATGTTCAGGTTAGTATGAGTCGCTAACTCATCTAACGCCTTTGATGATTTGCGGCAAAGCGCGTAAACGTTATCACCATTTTGTTGGCAAATTTTTACCATTGCTAAGCCAATACCTCTATTAGCTCCCGTAATGACAACTGTTCTTTTTGATATTGTCTCTGACATGTGCATTCCTTTTTATGTAATGTTAATCTCTACTAGTTTTGGGACTTTATTTCGCTGCCAATGTTTGATTGCCCACGTGATTATTTCTTCTACGCTAGCATGACTTAGCTCCTCGGTTAAGTCATCTATAGGTGCTTGCCCTAAAAAAGCCAAAGCGGAAAGTAAAGTAGGTTGTGGTTTCTTGTTATCAATGGCTGATGCTTTATTTTGTTTGCTGAGTTTGTAACCTTTCTTTGTTACCGCTAACGGTATATGACCATACTGAGGTGCTTGTTTGTTTAGTGTGCTGAAGAAGGTTAACTGTCGTGCTGTGGGCTCTAATAAATCACAACCACGAATGACATGGTTAATCCTTTGTTCGATATCATCTGCCACTACGGCAAGTTGATAAGCAAATAGGCCATCTTTACGGTGAATAATAAAGTCCTCATTTGCCAAAGTTTGGTCGCAATCTACTTGCCCTTGGAAAATGTCATTAAATTGGTAAAGCTCAAATTGATTTTTTAAGCGAATAGCTGACTTGCTTTTAGCGTGACTTAAATTGCGGCAATGTCCCTGATAAATGCCGCCTAGCGCTTTTATTTGAGCACGTGTACATTGGCAATAATAGCTAAGTTCTCTATCGAATAAATCAGTTAATAGGTCATGATAACGTTGAGCTTGTTTACTTTGATATAAAACTTGTTCATCCCAATGTAAACCAAAAGCATCAAGGGTTGTCAGAATAGCACTGCTTGCGCCAAGTTGTTCACGAGGCGGGTCAATATCTTCTATGCGAACGAGCCATTTACCTTGTTGACCTTGTGCGTTGATTGATGCTTTAGCATCAAGGAAGCTTGCGAGGGCCGCAACTAAGGAGCCAAAATGAAGTAATCCGGAGGGAGAGGGAGCAAAGCGACCACGATATTGAATATCCCTGAGTTGGGATTGTGGTCGCTGTATTAACGCTGTTTGCATAATTAAGCGAAAGCTTAACCTGCCATTTGACGTTCTTTAATTTCGGCTAATGTTTTACATTCAATGCAAAGATCTGCTGTAGGGCGAGCTTCTAAACGACGGATGCCAATTTCAATACCGCAGGATTTGCAAAAACCAAAATCATCTTCTTCAATCAATTGTAAAGTTTTTTCAATCTTTTTAATTAATTTACGTTCGCGATCTCGGGTACGTAATTCAAGGCTAAACTCTTCTTCTTGTGCTGCTCTATCAACAGGATCTGGAAAATTAGCGGCTTCATCTTGCATGTGAGTTACTGTACGGTCAACTTCTTCACGCAACTGAAAGCGCCAAGCATCTAAAATCTTTTTAAAATGCTCTTGTTGTGGCTCTTCCATGTACTCTTCGCCAGCTTTCTCTTGATAAGGCTCTACGCCAGCTAATGCCAGAATACCTAACGCTTTGTTTTTGCTTTTTGGCATGCTTAATCTCCTAGTATATTCCAAGGCATTTAAATTAATATAACACATTTTTTATTATGTGGTGTAACGCCTTGCTTGTAAGTGCCAATGCTATAAATTTACTTTATATATGACCCGATGAATCAGGACTATATTGTGCCACGCTTTATAAAAATCAACGCCACGAGGTAAATAAATATTATATTTAAATTAATCAATGACTTAGTGGTTTTATGCTTGTTTTATGTTTTTTTGATAAAAACAGGCAAGCTTTTTTAGCAAGTTTTACTAGGGTTCGTCAATATTTTTCTGTTGATTTTGCTAATTAAATTCAATGCTTTCACTTAACTGCATATCTAGTGATAAGCCATTTAAGTCAAATTTCGCCTTGTAAACGAGTATTTCCACTCCCGCTGTTTGTGCTTTTATTAGTAATTCTGCATATTTCTTATCAATATGTTTCGCAGCAGAAACTTTATTGATGCCTGAATGTAATACGGCGAAAAGCAATACGGCTCTGTGTCCCTGCTGAACCATTTCAATTAACTCACGTAAATGTTTTTGACCACGAGTCGATACAGCATCAGGAAAGTACCCCTGATTTTCATGATTACTTATACTATCGTCAAGTAGGGTAACTGACTTAACTTCAATATAGGTATCCAGTTTTTTGTTTTTTGAATTCAATTGCTGAGCAGAATTATCGTATTTAAGTAAAAAATCAATACGGCTATTTTCACCACCATATTTAACTTCGCGTGTTAATGAGCTAAAGCCACTTAACTCTTTAATCACATCGTTGTTCAGTGCTTCTTCGACTAACTGGTTAGCACGCAAGGTGTTAACACAAATAAAGTGTTTATCTTTATTTTGACTTACTTCCCAGCTAAAAGGATATTTTCTTTTTGGATTATCTGATGTACTGTAAAGTACTGCGTTACCACACTCTGCACAGCCGCTCATAGCACCCGTATTAGCAACATGAATCGTGGTTATTTTATTAGTTAACAGGTGTTCTTTTAAAGTTACATCGGCTAAAAATCGTTTGTAACGTTTAATTAAAATGGCTGAGTTTATTTCAATTTTCATAAGATAAGCTGAATTTTTTTATTTAGTTTACCTTATATTTATTGAATTCAGCTTTTAATTAACTAAAGGTGTTTTTCGTTTTTGTTTATTACTGATAATGGTCGCTTGTTCTATATATCCATCAAGCCAAACTTTCGCACTATTACTATCGCTAAATACATGAAAGTCAATTTGACAATCTTGATAAATTCGCTGTAATTGCATTTGCTGCATGTCAGCATACGCACTGTTTAGAATGACAACTGCAATAGCAACCATGCCTTTTTTTTGACGGTAGAGTGTTGTTTCTTTTAGTTGTCCTTCTGCATCGGGCGTAAAAACACTGTTACCACGGAAAGTGATTAATGATCCCCAAGGAACTTGGCTCATATTCTCAGTTATTTTAGTAATGTCTTGGTGATATCTTTCGGCAGTTATTTCGTTGAAAGGCCCTTGAGCATCAACGAATAAAACATTGTTTTGTTGCTCGATACGATAACGTCCATGTGCGGAATATTGCATTATTTGTCCTTAAAGATGAAGTAAGAACGGTTAAAGCTAGCAAGCTTTTTTTACCTTGCCAAGTAAGCAGATTTAAATTGTTTTGCAAGCCGATTTAAATAAAATTTTATGCTTCATTTAAATCTAAGGGAAATTTGATGAAATCTAGGTAAAACAATAAATTACTTCCAGCCGAGTTTTTGTTCGAAATCTTGATCAAGTTGAATGGCAAATTCTTTTGCATGCATGGCTACTTTTTCAAGCATTTTTTCTTCTTCTGTTATCGGCTTAAATTTATTTACTTTTACTGGATAACCACTTTCATCGGTCGCCATAAAAGTAATAAAACATCGATTGGTTACCACAAAGTTATGCTCTTTAGGGTCACAGGCGCGAACCACGACATAAATATGCATGCTGCTTCTGCCCGTATGCACTATTTGTGCTGTCACTGTGATCATTTGTCCGACTAAAATTGGACGAATAAACCGTATGCCGTTAGCAGAAATTGTAACGCTATACCGTTTACTCCACTTGGCGGCACAGGCATAAGAGGCCTGGTCTATCCATTTCATTACCATGCCACCATGTACTTTTCCACCAAAATTAACATCTGTAGGCTCAGCTAAAAAACAAAATTCAATTCCAGTATCATTGATTGATGGCATGTAGCACCCTTTTTTGATTGGTTAGAACAGTCACTCTTCTCAATTATAGACAAGATCAATTACTTAGCGATCTTTTGTGAAAATTGTTATTATGGTTATTTACTCTGTGTTATTTCATCTTAATTATTAACTCATCAATTAGTGTGCCATGCCTGTCATAACTGCGTTGCCTATCGAGGCACTCAAAATCGAATTTACAGATGCGTTAGACGCACATGATACCTTGGTATTGTCTGCTCCGCCGGGAGCGGGAAAGTCTACTTGTTTACCCTTGTGGTTATTAGACTCCCCCTGTTTTATGGATAAAAAAATTTATTTATTGCAGCCGCGTCGATTAGCAGTGAAAAATATCGCCACATTTTTAGCTAAACAACTCGGTGAGAGGGTAGGGCAAACCGTAGGTTATCGCTTACGTAATGAAATTAAAGTATCAGAAGGGACACGCCTAGAAGTTATTACCGAAGGAATTCTAACGCAAATCATTCAAAACGATGCTGAGTTAGAACAGGTCGCTTTGGTGGTTTTTGATGAGTTTCATGAGCGTAGTTTACAAGGAGATCTCGCTTTTGCTTTATGCCGAGAAGTACAAACTGAGCTTAGAGACGATTTAAAAATATTATTGATGTCAGCGACATTAGATAATGACTTTCTGAGAACAAATTTATCTGATGCTGTTTTCTTGGCGAGTGAAGGTCGAAGTTTTCCTGTTGAAATAAGCTACCAAGCCCCAAATAAACAACAATATTGGCGAGAGCATGCGCTAAGCGTACTTAAGCAGCAAGTTAACCATGAAGGTTCAATATTAGTTTTTTTACCCGGTATGAGTGATATTCGCTTTTTAGCTGACCGACTTACTGGATGCTTGCCTGATAGTATTTTATTGTGCCCCTTGTTTGGTGATTTAACCTTGGCCGAACAACAACAAGCGATTGCTCCCTGCGAGAAGTATCAGCGAAAGATTGTGCTGGCAACCAATATAGCGGAAACCTCATTAACCATTGAAGGTATTAATTTGGTGATTGATTGTGGTTTAGAAAAAGTGGCTGTTTATGATAGCGCCAGTTTACTTAATAAATTAATGCAGAAAAATATTGCCAAGGCATCGGCTATACAGAGAGCTGGTCGAGCAGGAAGGTTAATGGCTGGTCATTGTATTCGTTTGTACGCAAAAGATGATTTTCAGCGAAGACCAGATCAAAGTGCTAATGATATTCAGCAAGCTGATTTATTACCGACCTTGATTGAGGCTGCACGCTGGGGAGTCCATTGTTTAGCTGATTTACCTTTATTGGAGTTGCCTGATAAATCAAAAGAATTACAAGCGTGGTCAGAACTACAAAGTTTGACCATTGTTGATGAGAAACAAGTATTAACAGCGCATGGTGAGCGAGTGGCGCAACTGCCTTGTCACCCACGTTTTGGCCATATGTTAGTGTGTGCAGACAAATGGGTCTGCATTGAAAGTCATAATGCCATGCTCTCATTAGCTTGTTTGTTAGCAGCAATGCTCGAAGAGCGAGATATATTTAGAGGTGAACAGGCACAATTAGATGTAAACATAGAACATCGATTGCAATTGTTAATTCATGCCGGAAAAGGAAACAATAGAAAAAGTGCCGTAACAAGTCGATTACTAAAGCAGGCATCAGTACTCGCTAAGCGTTTTAATCACACGGTTTCATTTAATGCTTTACCGTTAGAAAAAACAGGTGTGTTATTAGCTTGCGCTTATCCTGAACGAGTTGCTAAAGCGCGCGGTGCTTATGGATATTTTATTTGTGCTAACGGCAAAGGTGCCTCTGTTAATGAGCAAGACGCTATCGCACAAGAAGAGTTTTTAGTGTTTGCTGATATTGCCGAGTTTAAAGGGCGATTGCGAGTAAGGTTAGCTGCGAGTATTAGTTTATCAGATATTGAAGAAATATTTAGTGAACAAATTGTTGAACAAAGTATTGCCCTATATGACGATAAAACGGCTCGTATTACTCAGAAAAAGCAGTGTAAATTATCGGCGTTAGTCTTAAGTGAACAAATCGTTTCTGGTGCTTTAACCGAGGATAATGTTAGCAAGATGTGGTGTGATTTGGTGGCCAAAAAAGGCTTAACTTTTTTGCCATGGCAAAAAAAAGATCTCGCTTTAAAATCGAGGTGGCAGTGGACTACAACGCATCTAAAACATCTGCAACTGCCTAACATTGATGATGAATATCTATTGGCAACCCTTGATTCTTGGTTAGCTCCGTTCGTTGGTGATATTAAAAGTAAAGCCCAACTAGGAAAAGTAGACTTTTCGGCGATGTTATTATCTTTGTTAACTTATCCGCAGCAACAAATACTAAAACAAGCAGCGCCAAGTCATTATATCGGGCCAACAGGGCGGCATTGCCCTATTACTTATGGGCAAGAGAGGTCACCTAAAGTATCATTACCAATGCAAGAGCTCTATGGTTTAGCGCTAACACCAAGTATAGGTGAGGTATTAGGTGTCACTAATGGGCAAAGAGTGCCTTTGTTGCTCGAATTATTATCTCCAGCACAACAGCCTATTCAATTAACACAAGATCTTGTGAAGTTTTGGTCGGGTAGTTATAAAGCGGTACAAAAAGACATGAACAGCCGATATCCAAAGCTCACATGCTGTAACTTATATTGACATAGCCCATTAGGTAAATTAATGTTTGACACCTTGTCTTGTTAGTTGTTGTGAGAACTGTAATATGCGTAAAAGAAAGGATGAGCGTCAGATCACTCTAAGTCGCTTAGATTACACTGCGGGTGACTTAACAACTTTACCAAGTTCAGCTTCTTACCCTATCCGGGTGCCTCTGGAAAAAAGTAAGACAGATGAAGCGTATTATATAACTAAAGAATATTCTCTCACTATCCCAGATGACTCTGTTTATCACTTACCATTTATTTTTAATGATGATGGTTCCCCATGGTATGAAGCAAACCTTTTCTTTTATCGACAATCAATAGATGAAGCTGATGGTTATAAAACTACTGATGAATTGAGAAGAAAAGCTTCAATGTTACTGGATTACAAAATGTATTGTGATGACGAAGGAATAGATTATTTGGACTTTAGTAGCCCAAGACCAGCTCCTCGGCCATCTTACAGATACTTTATACATTTATTGTATAGAGACGATATTTCAGGATTAAACTTAAATCAACGCACATCAGTTGTTCATGGCTTCTACAAGTTTATTTCAGCATTACCAGGTTTTAACCTCGACATAAAACGAGTAGATAAAACAAGAAAGGCATTTATTAGATTTGAAAATGGTTTTAGTAAACAAGTTGAGATTCGCAGTCAGACGGTTAATGTAAGTCATGAAAAGAAACCTGTACCACTGGGGTATGTGCGAGATGATGGCGAGGACTTGAGGCCACTATCAAATACTCAACGTGATGAACTTATTGACGTCTTAGGTCATCACTTTTCTGTTGATGAACGATTGGTTCACTTGATAGCATTAAATACAGGCGCTCGAAAGCAGTCTATTTTTACTATGCGAATTAAGCATGTAAAGCAATTAGTTGAATCATTAAAATTAGGGGGTGAGATAAAAGCCTTAGATGATAATTCTGGGCAGTTCGAAAAAGGAATTGCTTCTGATGGTACATTGCTATTAAAGGCTGGTCCTCAAACAGGTATTGATACTAAGTTTAATAAATCTCAGACGTTACGTTTTCCCAAAAGGCTAGTTGACCAAATAGATACCTATGCTTTTTCTAATGAGGCTAAAAAAAGACGTAGATTATTTAGAGAGCAGTATGGTAATACCTTAAAAGATGATGATATGTATCTATTTCTTAGTTCAAAAGGAAACTGTCATTACATGGCAAAAAGTGATCCTCGTTACAGGCAGGTAAAATCAAGACCTAAAGGTGAGCATACGGATTATTTGAAGAAAAAACTATTTAAACATATATCTGCCTCTTTCCCTCGAAGTTTTACTTTTCATTGGCAAAGGGCGACATTTGCTTACAAGCTATATCAACATCTCATTCCTCATATTATCTATGACAAAAAGATCAAGTTGAAGCCTGGTCAGCTCAGACCTGGAGAAGAAATCCGGAGGATTCAGCAACGTTTGCATCATAAAGATAGGGAGACAACAGAGAATTATCTGAAGCTTTTCGTTGATTTTGATGAAAAAATGGCTGCACAAGATGATTACGAAGAGGTACTGTTTTATGGGGTCGGACTTTAATGGATAATACTTATTTAGGTGATAAGGCCAGTCTTGTCGAACGAGATACCATTGTTGTAACCCGCGAAGAGGTAGGACAAGACTTTATTCATCCCGAAAAGGTTCGGTTGCAGTTGAATAAGAAAGTAAAGGTAAGCCCTATCGATATAGGAGCATTAGCGTACACAATCCGACAGCCTCAGAGTAATTCTAGTCTTGCGCATTTACCTTGCAAAGTAAATAAAGACAGTTTTAAAGTTAATAGAAGAAAGTTACTAGTCGCTTTGCACGATTTTATTGGCGTAACGGGAAATTTAGATACAACAATAAAACATCATTTAGACCACTTTGCTCGCATAATTAATTGGTTTGACGAACAAGGTTATATCGATGCTTTTGAATCTGAAAATAATTCGAGAAAAGCATATGTAGCTTATGTAAATGAGCTTAATCATCAAATAAAGTCCCATGAAAATCAGGACTTTGATTCTAATAGTGGCAATAAAATACAGCGAGCATTAATTAAACTATTTGATCTTTATTGGGGAGCTGATGGCTGTAAAGAAATTATTCGTGAAATTCCAATCATAAAATTTAAGCGTAAAGATGGTGAAGCGCCCGAAGAGCGTAATGTAAGGTTTGCAACAAAAACATTTTTATATTTGGCGAGAGGCTTTAAACATTTTGTCATGGATAACAAACCTTTTCCTTATTTATTAAAAATGCCAGATTATGATTGTTATATCTTTCCGAGTAATGGAAATTCTTGCGTAACTCCTTATACAAAAACTGAATTATTAAGCTACCACTATCAAGAGGGGCGTATTTCAACAGCAAATGAATATATATTGAAATGCTCACGTAAACTGACTAAAAATGAAGCCCAAAATGAAGTAGAAAAGGCTCAGGGTAACTTAAATAAGATAAATCAAAATCCACGCGATATAAATAGACTTAATTATGCATCGTTAGCTATGCAAAGTTATATGCAATTATTTATTTTTATGACTGGAATAAATCCTTCAGAATTAGTTCAGCTTGAATTCGATGAAAGTTTTACTTTAGAAAAAGATCTGATGAAGAATGATTTTCGTGCAATTAAAATGAGAGCAAGTGGTCGAGAAGTTGCTTATCATTTGGGTAGTAGAAAAGGTTTGAGTCTGTTCAAAGAATATATTCAACTAAGAGAGTGGGTATTGAACGGGAGAAATTGTCCTTACCTGTTTTTTACTATGGAACGAAAGGATAGTTCGACTAATCATCTTAATCCATTTCGCAGCCCTGATGTACATAGGGTTTATCGAAGATTGAAAGGTAAATTTGTTCCATCTTCTTTTGCTTCCATCACAGCAAATAAGGTTCGTAAATATAAAACATTGGTTTGGAATGAGATCGATGTATCACAAGATGTTATTGCTGATTCATTAAATCATACACTGCGAACCAACCATAAGTATTACGCAGTGTCTAGCCCTGAAAAGCAACAGGCGGAGTTTGGTTTGTTCTTCGAATCAGCCAGAGCAGCAGCAAAGCAAATATTTATTAGGAGCGAGGCCCAATGTATTCCTTTGAAGGTTATTAATAGTAATGACAATATTACAAATACTAAAGGTGTTGCTTCGGGTCACTGTGACGATTTTCAACACCCAAGTTCAATGGAAAATGAACCACCTATTGCCCCCAATTGCCAATCTCAAATGGGTTGTTTGTACTGTGAACACTATATTTGCCATGCTGATGAGGAGGACATTAACAAACTTTATAGCTTGCTTTATGTGATTGAAGCGGTACGAAATATGGCAACAGATTTTAATCATTCAGATAAGCTGTTATTAGAGCTTAATGTTCGTATTAAATTGGTTTTAATGCAAATGTCAGAAAAATCAGATGAGATTAAAATACTTATAGAAAATGTAGAAGAAGAAGTGATGAAAGATGGGATATTGACTCCATTTTGGGAATTTAGATTAAGGCGTTATGAACAAATGGGAGTTGTTATATAAATGGATATTGCAAATATTAGCCGGGTATTTGATACTGACAACTGCATATATGGGGCAGCTCCTGATAGCTACCTTTATAAAAAGAATGATCGCCCTTCAGATAGATTTGTTCTTTGTCGCGATAGAGACAATGTTGAAACTGCGATATATGGTCAAGACATATGGGATTATAATCCTTATCGTTTAAGTGGAAAAAGAATAAGTAATTTCCGTTTTGACCTTTTGTTAAAAGGCGACTTTAAAGTTGAGCGAAGGGGAATAGTTGATGAAGCTAAATATTTACTATTCTTGATCCAATATTATGCCCAAGCAGGCCATACAGGCACAGTCGCAGTGTCTACTTTATATGGCTATTATCAAGTGATGAAATCGGCAGTTGAGTATTGTATTTCACTTAATAGCAACCAGTTTGTTGGTATCATTACCTTAAGCGAACTGTTTTCAAATAAAAATTTTCTAGCTAATTTCCTAACAACAAAAAGTGGTACAAGTTTTAAAAAACGCACTCGTGCTATCGGTCAACACTTGAGCTACATTGGTCAAGATAAAGTTGGGTTTATGGCCATTGCAGAACTTAATATTGATGTTGAAGAAAGCGAACAAACACCAGTTATTCCTACGCAGATTTACCTATCTTTTATCAATCATTTAACTGATGATGTTGACATATTATATGGCAAACTCGATGACCTGCCTGATTTTTTGAATGAGTTTATCGATCCTTTATATGGTCGTAGTCATGAAACTCAAAAGAGTAGAGGTATTGGAGGAAAAGGACAATGGCGTTCAAATATGAGTCAAGCGCTACATTGTTATGAATTAGAAGGTGTTTTTAGTGGTGATCTATTAGTTGATAGTGTTAGAGCACTCTCAAGTGCATTGAAAGGTATTCAGTATCGTATGCGTTTGGCACTTCATCTATATACAGGAATGCGTGACCAAGAGGTAATGCGCTTACCGTATAATTGTATAGAGCAAACTACCATCAGCGAGGAAGGTAAAGATAACGATGGTAAAGTGATTACTGAATCACGGGTTATTAAACTCATTTCAACAACAACGAAGTACACTGGCTACCGTGAGTCAGCTTGTTGGTATGCTGCTCCAGAGGCTGAAAAAGCAATACAAGTACTGCAAATTATTTGTCAGGGGTTAGCTAAAATTTACGGTGTAGATGTTAACAAGTGCGATCTGTTTTTGAACCCTGCTGTTGTTTTAAAGCCAAATAAAGATATTGATATTGTTAATTTTGGTACTCACTTAAGAAAACCCGTTTGGATGGAGGCATTGCAAATATCAGAGAAGGACTTTGCCGAACTACAAGAATCATCTCCAGAACGAGACTTCAATGAATCTCCAGAATTTCATGTTGGCAGTATATGGCCAACGAGAAGCCATCAATTTAGGCGCTCTCTTGCTTTCTATGCATCAAGTTCAGGCTTTGTGAAATTACCCACCCTTAAGCGCCAATTTAAGCATTTAACGGCAGATATAACCCGTTACTACTCTCGCAATTTTGAGAATATAAATACAATTTTTGGTTGTTATAACGAAGAGACAAAAGAATTTGATTTACCTAGAGAGCATATTATTAATGAATGTCAATTAGGCGCAAATACGCAGGTTGTAGATTTGTTAATGTATGACTTATTGGGCAGTACCGAAAAATTATATGGTAAGACGGGTGGGTATGTTGAGCGTCAACGTGAAGGGTTACGCAATAATGAAGTTTTAATTGAAGAAGTGCGCTCTGATACAAGTTTACGAGTTGATAAAGGTGAACTATTTTATCGCGAGACTCTACTTGGTGGTTGTATGAAAAAAGGGAAATGCGATAGCTTTATGTTAGGTGAAATAACTGAATGTTTAACTTGCGATGATGCTTCCATTAAAGAAAATAAAGTTGATATTCAAATTGCAGACTTAAGAGAGCAGTTAATAAACTTTGAAGAAGCAGATGGAGAGTATCAAATATTATCATCTGAGCTAGCCAAGCTTGTAAGCTACAAAGAGCACAGAATGAAACAAGAGGAGGCTTTTGTATGAATCCAGGACTCACACGTTGTTATGAAGCATTTCAACGATTAAAAGATGGTAAACCTGAAAAGGAAATTAAACTAAAAGATGGAACGTTAAAGGTAAAATATGAAGGTTTGCCACAAAATAAAATAACACCATCGGTTGTTAGTCAAGAAGCTGGATGGGGTGGTGGATACCTAAAGGCTGATCGCAAGCAACACCAACCATTGATTTCAATGATTGGGATACATGTCAAAGATCATAAAGATACGACCGTGGGAAAAGGAGCAGCGATTAAGCTTGAGAAGAACAAGACAAAAAGTGCGAAAGACAGTGAGAATGTGATGCAATTGAAGCTAGAAGCATCATTAGGTCGTGAATTACAGCTATACCATAATTTGAAAAAGGTAGAGCAAGAATTAGCAGAGTTAAAAGCTAAAAATATAAAGCAGTTACCGCTATAGGTATTAGGTTTATTGAATATTTATTCAATGTGGTTTTTTGTGTTTATATAGAAGGAATAAGTTTGGATGCCTTTATATTTACGTAGGGCCAGTATAAACTTGCGATTTTGTGTTGAATTCACTGTGATTAATCATGGTTTAGAAGTTGTACGCTCTAAGTTGTTGAAAAATACAGTATTAATCTTTGTGGTTTTATGGGGTTAACAGGGTTTAATCGGGAGTTGTAACGTACTGAAAAATAATAGAATTATTGAAGCATTAATAATCCTACCTATATGTATAATGAATTTATATCCGGTTTGTGTGAATTTTAATTCACGATTGTTTTTTTGAAAGCAGGTTTTTATTAAGGAGTAATTATTATTTCAGTTGGTTTTTAGATCGTAAATTTTAATTTCATTTTTCTTTATCAAATTAAAGCTTATTTTCGATCTGTTTAACCCCAATTTGAACCTGAATTTCAAGATGACAGGTGAATTAAAGCTTATTTTCGATCTGTTTAACCCCAATTTAAACCTGAATTTCAAGATGACAGGTGAATTAAAGCTAATTTTCGATCTGTTTAACCCCAATTTAAACCTGAATTTCAAGATGGCAGGTGAATTAAAGCTAATTTTCGATCTGTTTAACCCCAATTTATACCTGACTTTTAGGATGTCAGGTGAATTAAAGCTTATTTCCGATCTTTTTAACCCCAATTTATACCTGACTTTCAGGATAGCGGGTGAGTTAAAGCTTATTTCTGATCTGTTTAACCTAAATTTATACCAGACTTACAGGTGCAGGTGAGTTAAAGCTTATTTCCGATCTGTTTAACCCCAATTTAAACCTGACTTTCAGGATAGCAGGTGAGTTAAAGTTTATTTCCGATCTGTTTAACCCCAATTTATACCATACTTACAGGATAGCAGGTGAGTTAAAGCTTATTTCCGATCAGTTTAACCCCAATTTATACCTGAATTTCAGGATAGCGGGTGAGTTAAAGCTTATTTCCGATCCGTTTAACCCCAATTTATACCTGAATTTCAGGGTAGCGGGTGAGTTAAAGCTTATTTTCGAGCTGTTTAACCCGAATTTAAAGCTGACTTTCAGGAGAGCTGATGAGTTAAAGCTTATTTCCGATCTGTTTAACCCCAATTTATACCTGACTTTTAATATCATATATTACTTCCACGGTATTTTTAAAAACATAGCTATAAGCCGATATAATTAGATAATGAAATGATGTTTTTAAAAATATCATGGATCTAATAAATCAAAACTAATGATGTAAATAAAACGACCATTTAATTTACGAACATCTAATAACAAAATATCACCTCAATTTCCTTGTTAAAGTGTAAATAAATCCGTAAAGTAATCTACGTAAACTTTCTGAACCTTTTATTTACGGTATAAAAATGAGAATTGGCTACGCAAGGGTAAGCACAGAAGAACAAAATGAAGATGCTCAACTCGATGCGTTGAATGCTGCTTGTTGTGAAAAACTATATATTGAAAAATGTAGTGGTAAGTCAAAAAATAGACCTGAACTCGATCGTATGATTGATAGTTTACGCAAAGGGGATGTAGTGGTCGTCCAACGCTTAGATCGATTAGGCAGGAGCCTAAAAGATTTAATTGAATTATTGGATGGTTTTAAGCAACAAGGAGTGCTGTTCATTTCATTAAATGAAAATATTGATACTACTACTGCTATTGGCGAACTAGCATTTCACCTGATCGGTTCTATTGCTCAATTCGAAAGGCGACTTATCTCTGAGCGAACTAAAGCTGGATTAGATGCAGCGCGTGCGCGGGGAAGAAAAGGTGGTCGCAAAGCGAAGTTAACTCCAGTAGATATTAAAAAAGCCAAAGCAATGCTGAATGATCCTCAAATGACAAAAGCTGAAGTAGCTGAGCATTTCAGTGTTAGTAGGCCAACTTTAAATAAATGGCTAAATAAAAAATAGCATGTTTTAACTAAGCTTCAGCCAGGAAATATATAATGGAAGATAAATTGGATACACTTGATGAGTTGAAATCGAAACTAACATCTCATTTAGAAAACGATGAACTTGATCATGATTTAGTTTTAAAGCTTAGCCATGAGTTAGCAGCATTAGAAAAAGATAAAGTAAGGTTTTCTATTGATGCAGGTGTGATCGATAGATTAGGACAAGAACTAGTTGCGAGACAAGAAACAGCAGTATCTGAGCTAGTAAAAAACTCTTTCGATGCTGATGCAAAGTTAGTTACTTTAACTTTTAAAGACTCAGATTCAATAGGTGGGATTCTCACTATTGATGATGATGGTGATGGTATGACTCGTGACGAATTAGTTGACGGGTTTATGAGAATATCTTCTACATCAAAAATTCATAACCCTATATCGAGAACATTCAAAAGAAAGCGAGCTGGTCAAAAAGGTATCGGTCGATTTTCTGTACAAAGACTTGGCTTGAGTTTAACAATTATTACACAGGTTGAAGATTCAGATTTTGCATTGCGCCTTAAAATTAATTGGAATGATTATAAAAAAGATTTAAACCTCTTAACTATTTCTAATGAACTTGAAGTAACAGAAAAAGTTAAAGAAAAAGGTACAAGGTTAATTATCGGAGGTTTACGAGATAAATGGAGCCAGGCTTCTATTCGGAGGGTGTTCCGTTATGTATCTAACATCATGCAACCCTTTTCTCTAGCAGATGTCGTGACAATTGAAAATAATGAAAATGAGAACATAGATCCTGGTTTTAAGGCCGTATTTTATAAGCAAAACGGAAATGCTACTCCTAAAATTGTGGCAGATCAAGATGTAATGATTTATGACCATGCTGTCGCAGAAATTCATGGACAGATTGACGAAAGTGGAATTGGTATTTATACAGTCGATAGTAAAAAATTAAAAATAAATGAAATAGGTGAAATTGGAAATGATCCTGACGACTCTACTGTTCCTTTCAATGAACTAAAAAATGTAAGATTTAAAGCTTTCTATTATATATATGACACGGATCTTATTTCTAAGGTTCATTCTACAAGTATACGAAAGTTGGCCGAACGAGAAGGTGGAATTAAACTTTATAGGAATGGCTTTAGGGTACTCCCTTATGCAGAGCCTGGTGATGATTGGTTGAGTTTAGATCGTTCTGTCAGAAGGCGAACAATTTTACCTCCTCATTCTAACCTTAATTTTTTTGGGTTTGTTGAAATTACAGATCCTGAAAATCTTTTTAATGAAACATCGAGTAGGGAAGGATTGATCGAAAATCAAGCTTTCATACAATTACAGAATTTTGTACATAGAACAATTTTAACTGGTGTGATGAAAGTTTCAGCAGCCAGAAATATAAAACTAACTCCATCCCAAGTTAGGGATAAGTCCGGTAATTTTGAGCAAATGAGCGTTAGAATAAAGAATATAGCTCAGACAATTGAAGAATTAGAGCGTGAATTTGAACAAGAAAATAGCGGAAGTAAGATTAAGCGTAAACGTAAAACGAAAGTGATCAAAGAAGCGATTGAAGAACTAGATGCACTACACAAGTCTGAATTAAAAAAGACCATTAAAGAACGTTCTATGTTGAGGGTTTTAAGTAGTGTTGGGTTAACCGTTTCACAGTTTATCCATGAAATTAAACACCACATGGATCATATTAAAAGTGACATTTCTTTCCTTATAAGTGAATTAGAAGGGAATAAAATAGCGCTTGAGCGACTTACAATTTTGGACTCTAACTTCGAATCATTTACCAATTACACCTCTTATTTTAATGATGTTGTATCACAAAATATAATTCGAGATATTCGCCCTCAAAATATGTTGAAAATATTAAAAGGGTTTGTAAGTTCTATGAACTCAGATGCCTTGAAATCTAGAATTGAATTATTACCTCCCAAATTTAGTAAGGATTGGTTGTACACTAAATCAATGCATCCTTCAGAATGGTCTTCGGTGTTATTTAATTTTTATACTAATTCTAAGAAGGCTATTCAAAGAGCAAAATCAAATGGGAAGATATTCATTGAATGTGGTGAAGAAGACGATTTAATTTTTATTGAGTTTTCAGATAATGGTGATGGAATAGAAATTGGTACAGAAGAAAAAATATTTGACGAGTTCTATACAACTACAAGCGTAGGTTCACTGGCAGAGTTAGACCAAAATACAGAAATTTTAGGAACGGGATTAGGATTGAAAATTACTAAAGACATCATCAAGGGATATCGTGGGAATATACGTGTTGTTTCACCTAAAAATGAATTTTCAACTTGTATACGCATTGAAATTGGAAAAGCAACAGAGAAGGAATTAGATGAGCATGGCATATAAAGTTGTTTACATAGAAGATCAAGATACAGGATCTGTTCTTCATGATTTATCACAGTGTGATTTAGAAGTCGTTCATTGTCATCCAGGTACATTTAAAGAAACTATTACGGAAGTAGATAGTCATAAGCCTGATTTAATATTAATGGACTTTAGGTTAATGCCTGGTGGTGGGGAAGTTAATGCACCAGCAATTGCCCAATATTATAGAAGTTTGTCTATTGATGAACCTACTTTATGTTTGCCTATAGTTTTATTGTCAAATGATACTAAGATCCATGGGTTTTATGATGACTTTACCAGTCACGATCTCTTTGATTTTTTTATAATTAAAGAAAATTTATCGGAAAATAAAGAAAAGTATTCACTTCTAATGAAGGAGCATATTGAGTCTTATAAATTCATTTCAGCTTTGCAGGCTAAAGAAACAGATTTAGCCGAATTATTGAGTGTCCCTGAGAAGCTAGAGTTAGACATAGATCCCCGTATTACAGAAACTTTAAGAAGTAAGAAGTACCAATCTAATGTCTATATGGCTTCAACATTTATTTTTAATAATGTTGTTAAGTCAATAGGTGTGTTAATTGGAGAGGATGTTCTTTCTGCAAGGTTAGGGATTAGTAAGGCTTCAGAAAGTTGGGATGAGCTTTGTTCTCAACTTAAAGAATGTGAATATACAGGTATTTATTCTGGTTCATATCGAAGGTGGTGGGCTGATGGAGTTGAAGTGTGGTGGAATGAAACCATAGAAGAAACGAATCATCTTAGAAGGTTTAATTCTGAAGACAAATTGAAAATTATTTGCAGTAAACTTCCTGAGCTTAAACTTAAAAAAGTGGAAGGAGATTCAAAAACTAAAACAGATAATTTTTGGACTATCTGTCAATGCAGCTTCTTACCAGTAGATCCTAGCGAGGCTTTTGAAATTCAAGCCGACTTAACATTAATGCCCTGGTTAGAAACACAATATTATTCTTATGAAAGTGTTAGAGATCATGACTTAAATGATGAATTAACTGACATTGAAAAGTCCCGTTATAAAGAAATAGCGAGAGGGAATTAGTCAAATGGAATGGAATAGAGCACGATATGGAAATGATCTTTTAAAACTTTCAACATTAATGAAGAAATATGATTCAGATAAAATCTTTAAAAACTTGGGTAAGATATTAAGTGTCACTCAAGGAAAACTACAAGGTATGAGAGGAGATGTTTTAACCGTTGAAGCAAGTGGAATAGAAGTTATTTTGAAGAAAAGAATCGCGGGAACAATCCCGTGTGATCTTCAATCAATTACAATTTTTTTTGAATCTAAAAGTGAGTTTGACTTATCAATAGATATAGACTTAAAGGATAGAATTCTTGAGTCATATAACTTTCAAATAGAAGTTAAAGGTATTAACGATGCAGGAGAACATTATAACGCTTGGCATCTTGATAGAGATATTCGTAAGCCGAATTCGAAAAAAACTAGACTTGATCATCCTTTATATCATTTTCAGCCAGGAGGAAATAAATTAGAGGGGAAAGACATAATGGGGGCCGTATTTATTGGTGCTCCCCGATTACCACATCCACCAATGGACGTTGTTTTAGGCATACATTTCATTTTAAAGAATTTTTGTAGCACAAGAGACTATCCTTTTTTTGATAAGCTTTTTACTAACCCTGACTATCAAGACATCATTAATAGAGCGAAAGAAAGAATGTTTATTCCTTACTTTAAGGCTTTCAGTGAAAACTGTACTCATGAAGATTATACGATGAAAAATGTATTTCCAATGGCTGTTTAATGAAGAAAGATATTTTTAATTTTTTAAAGTCATACTCCTGCGGTACTCTCGAAACAAATAGGTTAATTGTTTCGTCATTCTTAATGGCTAACAAAATTGAGGTTACGCGAAACAAATTAATTAGTTCTTTGTGTATTAAGAAAAATGATTCTGACTTTCAACAGCTTATAGAGTTTAATGATAAGCATCAAATATCAACAATAGAAGATTTAATTACAGCATTTGAATTTGTCATTTCTCCAGAAGAAAAAGTCGTTACGGGCGCGATATACACACCTATAAAAATTAGAGAGTTTATAGTTACCAATGTTCTATCCCAAACGTTAGATGAGAAACCAAGTCTATGCGATATAGCTTGCGGTTGTGGCGGGTTCTTATACACATCAGCAAAGACTCTTAAAGAAAACCTAGATATTTCATATAGAGAAATTTTTGAAACACTTATCTTTGGGGTTGACTTAATGGACTATTCTATTTTGCGATCTCAAATATTATTATCCTTACAAGCTATTATTGGAGGGGAGGATGAAGAAGAGTTTAATTTTAATTTATATGTTGGAAATACGTTAGATTTTGATTTTAATTCTGTGGTAAATAACTTTAGCGGTTTTTCAGCTATAGTTGGTAACCCACCTTATGTTTGTTCGAGAAACCTAGACTCAGTATCGAAAAGCTTGTTAAATAAATGGGAAGTGTCTTCAACCGGACACCCAGATTTATATATTCCGTTTTTTGAAATAGCCCTTAGCCTCTTAAAGGAATCTGGATTCGTAGGTTATATAACGATGAACTCTTTCTTTAAAAGTTTAAACGGAAGAGCATTAAGAGCTTATTTCAGCAGAAATAAGTTTAAAATGAGTATTCTAGATTTTGGAGGTGTTCAAGTCTTTGATTCTCGCTCTACATACACTTGTATTTGTTTGATTCAGAATAACCCTACTGACCAGATATCTTATAAAAAAGTTACTTCTATTGGTAAACTTAGCCTTAAAAGTCTAAGGAAATTGACATACCAAAAACTAGATGATTATAACGGATGGAATTTTCAATCATATAAGATTATTAATAAAATTGAATCTATAGGAACTCCTTTTCATAAAGTGTTCAATACAAGTAGTGGAATAGCAACATTAAAGAATAATGTTTTTATAATTGATTATATTGATGAAGATGAAAAATATTATTACCTGTCAGATGATGAGAAGGTAGAGAAGTCAGTATGTGTTGATATTATAAATCCAAACAAGTTTATAAGATCAAAGGATATCGATAAGATAAAAAATAAAATAATTTTTCCATATATATATACCGATAATGGGATTTCTATAATTCCTGAAAGTGAATTTAAAGAGCAATATAGTGCCACATATAAATACCTTAAGGCTCATGAAAAAGATTTATTATCAAGAGATAAAGGAAAAGGGAATTATCCTGAATGGTACGCTTATGGCAGGAGCCAAGGTTTAGATAAAAGAAAATACAAATTGTTTTTTCCTCATATAACTCCAGTAATACCAAATTTTGTTTTGACTGATGATGACTCCCTTTTATTTAGAAATGGAATGTCTTTAATTGGTGATGATAAAAATTCAATGCTGTTGGCTCAAAAGATTATGAAATCTAATCTATTTTGGTTTTATATAGTGAACACTAGTAAACCATATGGCTCGGACTATTATTCATTAAGTCGTAACTATATAAAATCTTTTGGTATATATGATTTTAGCGAAGAACAAAAAGAGTATATTGTGAATGAAAGTGATCAGGAGAAAGTTAATGAATTTTTAGAAGAATTGTATGGAGTGAAAATTCCAAGTTAACTATGCTTCAAGTTGCTTTTTTAGTTTTAAAACTTAAATAATAATCACGGTAACTCTATATAATAATACTCTCTGAGCTTGTCTCAAGTTGATAGTTAATATCAATAAAGTAAACGTAATTAATAAACCGAAATTCAATGAAGAGTGCAAAATATTAACCTTCCAATTAATAAAATACTAACCGCTTTATTACGAGAGTTAAAAGATAACCAGAGTGTAATATTGCAGGCTGAGCCAGGTGCAGGTAAATCTACTGCTGTCCCACTAGAGTTATTAAAAGCTGATTTTCTTAATGGTAAACGAATTATCATGCTTGAGCCTAGACGAATGGCAGCAAGATCAATTGCTAATTACCTAGCTAAGTGCCTAGGTGAAAATGTTGGTCAAACTGTTGGTTATCAAGTAAAAAATGACAAAAAAATATCAGCTTCAACAAGGCTTGAAATCCTAACTGAAGGAGTATTGACAAGGCGACTTCAATCAAACCCTGAATTAGAAGGTGTTGGCCTTATAATATTTGACGAGTTTCATGAGCGATCTATTAATACTGATTTGTCACTTATGTTATCTCTCGAAATTCAACAGGTGATTCGTGAAGATCTTCGCCTTCTAGTCATGTCCGCGACATTAGATACTAATTTAGTATCAAAGTACCTCGGTGATGCACCAGTGATGTTATGTGAAGGAAGGGCTTATCCAGTTAGCGTTTTTCATCAAAAAACCGATAAAAAACTGTTGGCATCGAATGTCTGTAAAGCAATATTTAATGTCATTGAAGACGAAGGAGATATTCTTGTATTCCTACCTGGAGTTGCTGACATAAAACGGTGTATTTCACATGCCGCCACAGCCTTTTCTCAACACAATCAACTTAAATTGGTGCCATTATATGGCTCATTACCATTGGAGGAGCAGGAAAAGGCTATTGCACTAGCACCACAAGGCGTTAGGAAAATTATTTTCACAACCAATATCGCAGAAACTAGTTTAACTATCGAAGGTATTAAGTGCGTCATTGACTCAGGTCTGGAAAAGAAACTTATTTTCAACCCCTCAAGTGGCATGTCAAAGCTTACGACAACTAATATATCAAAAGCGTCAGCCGAGCAACGCAAAGGGCGAGCAGGTAGGTTATCTGAAGGGAAATGTTTAAGGTTATGGAGTGAATCCGAACATATATCGCTAAAAGACTATCAAGAAGAGGAAATTTTGAATGCAGATTTAGCTGATGCAGTGATAGAGCTAGCAAGCGCTGGGCATTCAAATTATGAGGAAATTAATTGGTTAACACCTCCCCCAAAAGCTCATTATGACTCAACTCAAGATCTACTCGTAAAATTAGGTATGCTTGAGAAATCAGGAAAAATTACAAAGCTTGGAAAGCAAGCAAGTGCTCTGCCTATCCACCCACGGTTAGCTAAGATGATGTTGGCAGCGAATGGTAACCAAGAACGTGAAATTTCTTGTAATATTGCAGCTCTTTTGTCAGAACGAGATATATTACAAGGTAGTGATAGTGCTGATTTCTTGATGAGATTGCACGTTCTTATTGAGAACGCTACTGGTAATGTTAATAAAGCATATGTAAATAGAAATACGTTAAGAACGGTAGTTCAAGATGTTAGGACACTACAGTCATCTATAAAACATAAAAAAAGCAAAGTAGATATTTCAGGTATTTCAGATATCGCAGCATATTTGTTGCTTCTAGCATTTCCGGAAAGGTTGGCTAAAAGACGCTCAGCTAATAGCAATAAATATCAACTTGCAAATGGTAAGGGGGTCTTTCTTGCAGAAGATGATCCTCTTATTAATAATGAGTATTTAGTTGTTAATGATTGCGATGCTCAAAAAAAAGAAGGTAGAGTTTTTAGTGCTATTACTTTTAATAAACATATTTTATCTGAAAAATTTTCTCAGGAAATTTCAGAACAAATAGAATACGAGTTAGCGCCAAACAATAGCCGTGTATACGCAAGGGTATTGAAAAAATATGGCAGTTTAATTATCGAAGAAACAAGAAATAATGATGTTCCGACTGAATTCATATTAGACAGTATTAAATCTCTGGTAAACACCGATGCTAGAAACATATTAAGCTGGACTCAAGAGTGTGACGATTGGTTGAAAAGGGTATTATGGCTTGGTGGCAAGATGGAGGGGTTTCCTGTGTTATCAGAAGCTTTAATCATGAGCACTTCTGAAAACTGGTTATTACCGTATGTTTCAAATATTAAAAAAATATCTGAATTAAAACGGGTGAAAATATTACCGCTATTATCATCCTTATTAACATACGAAGAATCAAAAGTACTTGAGAAAGAGGCTCCAGTAATTTATATAACACCAAGTAACAAAAAGGTTTCAATCATTTACGACAAAAATTCAGAGCCAACAGTAGCTGTCGTATTGCAAGAATTGTTCGGTGAGCTTAAATCTCCGATGTTAGCAGGTAATAGTATTGCACTTCGCTTTGAGTTGTTATCACCTGCTAGAAGACCGATACAAATAACTAGTGATTTAGCTAATTTTTGGGGTGGGTCATATGTTGAAGTTGCAAAAGACATGCGAGCTAAATATCCCCGCCATAGATGGCCCATAGACCCATTCTCTGAAAAAGCTGGCAGCTCTCGAAAAAGTAGAAATGTGTGACTATGTATAATTTTTGATACTGGCCTCATATACTCTAATTCCTTTTAAAGGCTTTATTCCATATTTTAATTACCTACATATTCACCACTTAATGCGACATTACATCTCAGGAGAGAGTTGTGAGAAATATATCTAAAACACGTTTCGAAGCTATTAGTTATGCCAGAGTACCTTTTGTTAAGGTTATGTCAGATGAGGTTGAATGGTTTTCAAATGAAAATAACTCCATTCTAGGTGCCATTTTAAATGATAACACCGATGATGATTATGTTGCTGCTGTCCTGGGACGTGATGAAGCTGGGGTTTTCAGGTGGATTGATGGTTTAGCTGGTATTGACTCATTAGATGATGCTCGTTCTACCCTAATAAAAAAAATGACATTGCAAACGGCCACAGGTTTAGAAGAATTCCCTCAGGGGGTAATAACAAGAGATAAACATCTGATCTTTAACCCTATAGTAAAGGAAGATAAGATGCCTGAAGACTATAAGACGTTGGTTGATTCAGAGTTTTTTTCTCCTGCGAAAGAGCTAATTCAAGAGATAGTTTATTCTTTTGAAGATCCTGATGGTAATTATATTGAGCAATTTCAGAGCACAGGGTTTAACGCAAGACTATGGGAGTTGTACTTATACGCTTTATTTCATGAAATGGACTTCATGATTAATAGAGAGTTTAATGCTCCTGATTATGTAATAGAAAAACCTGGAATAAGGCTTTGTATTGAAGCAGTAACAGTAAACCCTAGCCAACATGTAATCGATGAACTTGAACCGTCTACAACAGAGGATATGGAAAAGCTGTTGTTAGATTATATGCCGATAAAATATGGTAGCCCACTATATTCCAAATTAAAGAAAAAATATTGGGAGAAAAAACATGTTACAGGACATCCTTTATTAATAGCTATTCATGACTTTCATCAAAAAGACTCTATGATGTGGTCAAGAAAAGCACTTGAGTCGTATTTGTTTGGCGCAAGAAGAACATATTCATTTACTCCTGAAAATGGGCTTGTAGAAAACATAGAATTGATTGATGAACATAATTGGAATACTAAAACTATACCTTCAAATTTTTTCTCACAGCCAAATGCTGAAAATATTAGTGCAGTCATACATTCAAATCAGGCAACAATCGGTAAATTTTTAAGAATGGGATATTTGGCTGAGTTTGGTCGGCAAGATTTAGATATTAAGTTTGTAGGCCAAGCAATATATGACAATAATCAAGCATATATTGATTTTGAAAAGGATGTTAGTTCTGATGAATATGAAGAGTACTGGAAAGACTCTATAACTATTTATCATAATCCGAACGCGTTATGCCCACTTGACTATAATTTATTTCCTAATGTAGCCCATATCTTTTTTACCGAAGGCAAGTTTAACTCTATAAAGCCCCAATATTACCCTGTTCAAGGTCGTACATATTATCGTGCTAAATAGGCTTGTAAAATTTATGGTAATAATGCAAAAAGCAGAACCTAATCGGTAACTTCAAACATTATGTATTGCATAAATTATTTACACTGAACCTCACATAAGTATTTTAGAAATACTAAAAATGTTAACATGTTCCTAAATTATATGGTTACATTTGAAGTTATGTATTTACTAATAACAGTATATTACGATCCGAAATGCGATAGAAGGTGTCAATCTCTGTTTTAAAAGTGTCAATATAGTAGGTCAATGAGTCAAACTTTTTTACCATTTTCGAGTGTCAATATTGAATTGCCATATTTTAGTTCAACCTGATGTTTTTAATGTTCTGTAGGAGTGTCAATCTATCATTCTACCGGATTCTACGATTCATTATTGGCCTGATGACCCTGCCAATGCCAAACCAACCAATAAAACTAAGCGTCACCTAAAATAGGCTTGTTCTAAAGTAAACGTTAGATAAAAAGCTAATCATCAGTAACAGGCTACCAGTAAAGATGTTGAAGAATAAAAGCAATCACAAACAGATAAATACAAGACAGAGTAGTACTAAGCCAGCCAGCAATAAAGCAAGCAATCTTAAACAGGTTAGTGTTAAGCAGATTACTGTTAAGCAAACAGGGTTGCGTTGGTGTCTAATCACATTGGTAAAACTTTCCTTTGCCGGAGCTTGTGCGCTAGGGCTCTTTATAATTTACCTTGATGCTAAAGTGCAACAAACTTTTGAGGGGCAGCGCTGGCAAGTACCTGTGCAGGTTTATGGACAAATACGAACCTTGGCTATTGGAGAGCCAGTTGACCTTGTCGCGATTGCCCAATCATTAAAACTTAAGGGTTATAAAAAAGTATCCAAGGTAAAATCAAGTAAGCAGTATGCTCAATCAGCCAATCGTTTGGTTATTTTTCAAGGTGACTTTGATTATCCGGCTCACATTGAAAATGCCAATATATTAAATGGCAATCAGCTTGTCATTGATGCACATAATAATCACGTCAGTGCGTTGTTTAACAATAATATTACTACAAATAAAATTCAGCTTGAGCCACAGTTATTAGCGCGACTGGTACCCAATAACAAAGAAGACCGACTATTAGTTTCTTTGGAAGAAGTGCCAAATCAATTACTTGATACTTTGTTGTTGATTGAAGATAGAGAGTTTTACCACCATCAAGGCATTTCACCTCTTGGCATTTTGCGTGCTTTATACAACAACCTTAAAGCCGGGCGTACGGTGCAAGGTGGTAGTACATTAACGCAACAGCTAGTTAAAAATATGTTTTTAACTAACAAACGTACAGTAACCCGTAAAATACAAGAAGCGTTAATGGCGCTTATTTTAGAGTATCGTTACAGTAAAGATGAGTTGCTTGAAGCCTATTTAAATGAGGTTTACCTGGGGCAAAATTATGCCAATGGTATTCATGGTTTTGGCTTGGCTGCGCAGTTTTACTTCTCTCAAGAAATTGATAAATTGAGTAATGCACAGATGGCGTTGTTAGTTGCGCAAGTAAAAGGACCTAGTTATTACGATCCTTGGCGTCACCCGAAGCGAGCAAAGCAACGACGAGACTTAATATTGCGATTGATGTTTGAACAGCGCATGTTATCAGAAGTTGAATTTGAGCAGGCGGCAAGTTCAGTATTATCGGTGCGTGAAAATAGACGCTTGGCAACGCAGAGTTACCCCTCATACCTACAGCTAGTACAAAAGGAAATTAACCAATTAATACCTACTCGTTTGCAAAAATCGGGCATTAAAGTTTTCACCGGTTTCTCTCATCGTAGTCAGCAATTACTCGAACAAACAATTAACAAAGAGCTACCAAGTTTAGAAAACAAAGTAAAACAGCGTAACTTGCAAGTTGCCATGATAGTCACTGATATTGATAGCGGTGAAATTAGAGCATTATCTGGTGATAGAGTCAGTGGTTATGCGGGATTTAATCGCGCTTTAACCGCTCAGCGTCCCGTTGGTTCATTAATAAAGCCTGCAATTTATTTGGCCGCGTTAGAACGTTATGAGCAATATAATTTAGCGAGCGTTCTACAGGATACAGCGATTACCTTAAAAAGTGGTAATGGTAAAAAATGGCAACCGAAAAATTATGATGGTAAATATCGTGGCCAAGTCTCTTTAATGGAGGGTTTAGTCCATTCATTAAATATTCCTACTATTAACTTAGGTATGAGTTTAGGTTTAGATAATGTTTCTGATGCTATTCACCTATTAGGGTACGAAGGTGATATTCATAAAAGGCCGTCTATGTTGTTAGGGGCAATAAATATGTCCCCGATGGAAATTAATCAAACTTACCTGCCATTTGCTGCGCATGGCATGTTTAGAAAAGCGCATGCGGTAAATAATATTATTTCTGCTGAGGGAGATGTCTTGTGGCAGTTTACAGCTCAAAAGGATCAGCGTTTATCTAATAATGCTGCCTACCTTATTGATTATGCGTTAGCCAAAGTTACCCAGTCAGGTACAGCTAAATCACTTACTTGGCGTTTAAAGAATACCCTTGTATCAGGAAAAACAGGCACAAGTAACGACTTACGCGATAGTTGGTTTATTGGTTATGACAATAAACACTTAGTTACTACTTGGTTAGGAAAAGATAATAATAAACCCACAGGTTTAACGGGAAGCAGTGGTGCTTTACCTCTTTTTGCTAGTTTTATGAAGGCGCAAGGATTAACAAGTAAAACGTTAACTATGCCCGATGGTATTGCAATGACGTTATTTGAAAAGAAAACCGGTTCAGCGGTGACGGCACAATGCGATGGCACCATTAGTTATCCAGCAGTAAATGTAAGTATTAATATCGTTAAGGACTGTTTACAAGAAAAACCTGATGAACGTTCTTGGTTTGAAAGGATATTTGGCGATTAACTTGAGTAGGATAGTACTCCATACAATACTCTTTGAGTGCTATCCTTTTAGCTGTATAACCGCTTATAATCAAACCTATAACCTATAACCTATAACCTATAACCTATACCCTATAACTTAAAAACTAACATCCATTTTAGATAAAGCGGCTACATCAGTAATATTTACGTCGCCTAAACTTTGTTGTAACTTAGCTGCCGTTATATTCGCGCCATAATGTTCCGCAAACGAAATAACATCTTCACCATTACACATTAATTTTAATGCCACAGTTTTCTTTGTTAAGCGATATTGTTTTGTCGTTTTATTAAGCTTATGTACATTATTACTTAATGTGGCTTTACATACTTCGATTAACGCATTTTCCATATAAGGACTCATCGCGGCTTGACTTGACATGCTCATGGTTAATAAAGGTAATGCTGCGGCAAGTGCTAGTAATGTTGATTTAACTTTGGTCATGATATTCTCCAGTATGTTTCTGTTGATGGCCTTATTATCATTTGGTTATAATTCTTGTGATAACCTTGTGCTAAAAAGACAGTCTCTTGATTGCTTTAACTTTCTTTTGAGCAAGAAATTAATGCCTTGCACAAACTAATAGTGACTCATTTTTCGTTAGAAGTTGTAACGATTCACTCAGAGAATGTAAGTAAAAAAAAGAGTTTGATTAATGTGGTTGTTGCTAAGTTATTGATTGGCTGTTTATTGTTTCTTTCCAAATAAAACCAAAGGGTAACAAACCTTTACATTTGGTTGTATTTGGACATACGAAAGTTACTGTAATTGTATTTTAACGCACGATCATTGATAGGTAATTAACCCTACTTTTAATTAATTGACTGTTTTTACATACAGTAATTATCTGGTTGTGTTATGGTTAGAGAGAAATAAGTACGTTAGTGTTACTTTATTTTTAATTTAGACTTGTGTTTTGATAAGGGTGAAAAACTAATGGCAGTTGAAAGTCGGTTTGTAGTGATTAGACATGGGGTAGAGGCTAAAACATTTATGGATAAAAAATCAGCAGATGAATATGACAAAATGTTGGACATGGCTGATAACTTAGCTGATGTATTTAGCGACTCACCAATTGAACTAAGCGGAAGTCTATGTGAAGAGCTGAGTATTTATCTAGCACAGCATAGAGATGATGTATTAGTTGCGCTGCTTGCAAAAAAAGCAGCGACAAAGCCAACGAAAAAAGTAGCGGTTAAAGTAGAAGGTGTTAATGAAACGATTGATCAGGAAGTATTAGCTAAAACAGTTAAAGGGACACCGGTAAAGAATACAAAAAAAACTAAAGCCAAACCCGTTAAGTTAAGTGAAGTGAGTTAGTTATTTCTATAGGCATTGATTATCAATTAATTAGAAGTAAGCGACGAAAAACACTCAGTTTGCAAGTTAAGCAAGGGCAGGTCATTGTTCGAGCGCCTACCTTTGTAGAAGAAGCTTTTATTAATGATTTTATACAAGAAAAGTCCGTTTGGCTAAAAAATAGAATCGTAGCTCAACAGCAAGCGCAGAAAAAATGTTTTGATTTTGGCCATGGCTCTGAAGTGTTTTTACTCGGTGATAAAGTTAATCTTGTTATTCGAACAGGAAAAAAGGGACAGGTTTTTATTGAGCCTAATATTACCGAACTTAATACTGCCGAAGCAAGTGCTACTGAACTTAACAAACATGACAATCAAAAAGATAGTCTTGTTGTTGTCATTAATGAGCGTAATAAAGAACGATTAAGAGAAACACAAACGTTACCAAAACAAGTAAAAAAACAGTTAGAATCTTACTTTAAAGTAGAAGCCCAAAATTATATTTCCACTCGCCTAGTGAGTTTAAGTGCGCAAACCTCGTTGGTACCTAAGCAAATAAAAATTAAACAATATCGTGCTCGGTGGGGAAGTTGTAATAACCGCCAAGAGGTGAGCTTTAATTACTTATTAATGATGGCACCGCCATCGGTGATAGATTATGTCATCGTCCATGAGTTATGCCATCTAATACATTTAAATCATTCAACAGACTTTTGGCAGTTGGTCGGCAAACATTGCCCTTATTATCAAGAGGCGAAACAGTGGTTGAGTACTCATCAAAACGACCTTGTTTGGCAATTACCATCTTAATCAGATGACCTTAGGCACTTAGCTACTTAGATGTTGGTACAATTTTAGACAAACACCCAACCTTTTATTACACCTTTAATGCTGATATTTAATTATAATCACTCTAAATAATTTCTTGTATTTGGTGCATTAAGGAACGGTAATGAAAATAAATTTTGATAGTATAAAAATTATAGCGCTCTATATTAGCTCGGCAATATTTTCACTGACTTGTCTTAAACTACTATTAGTTTAGATAGCAGTGCTAATAGATATAACCTTTTATTTTAGCATCCTGTTTTAGCTTGTTATCGACATTCCCTGCCAATTATCATTACTCAGTCATTAATCAGACCATGACTTTATCAATCATTTTTATTACTTATGTAAAAAAAATGCAATTCTTCATTAACAATTGCCCTTATTTAGGGTAAATTATCATCATTAAAATAATAATACCGCAAGGATCCCCCCTCTTATGAGCCCGACGGTGCTTATTTGTGATGATTCAAACATGGCTCGAAAGCAAGTACTTAGAAGCCTACCAGAATCATGGCGAGACAATATACAGACTGCAACTAATGGTGCTGAAGCGTTAAAAATCTTACGTGATAGCGTTATTGATATACTTTTTTTAGATTTAACTATGCCAGGAATTGATGGTGTTGGTGTACTGCAAGGTATGCAAAAGTTAAAAATAGAAGCTAATGTTTTTGTGATTTCTGCTGATGTACAGCCAGAAATGCAAAATAAAGTATTAGCATTAGGCGCAAAAGCTTTTTTGCGTAAACCAGTTAAAGCAGATGTTTTAACTGCTCAATTAGAACAACACGGCCTCCTGTGAATACATTCCATTTAACAGAAGATCAACAAGATTGTTTGCAAGAGCTTATTAACGTAGCTATGGGACAGGCTAGTGATCAATTAGCACGTTACCTTGATACCTTTGTTTATTTGAAGGTGCCTAGTATTGAGAGTGTTAATGCGGACGAACTAACTAAAACGTTAGCAGAGCAACAAAATACTGTGGCAGTTGTCAGCCAAGGTTTTTTTGGTCATGAAGGTATTCGTGGTGAAGCATTATTAATATATCAAGATGAAGACTCAGAACGTATTGCTGATTTATTAGGTTATGAGCCTGATGAGTTGTCGAAAGATGAACAGTTGATTGATATTAGCTCTATATTGACGACGACCTTTTTGAATGTTTTTGCTAGTCAGATAGATAATCAAATGTCGTACAATGCGCCCAAGTTATTACCAAGCGTGCAAAAAAGTATATCTCAGCATTTACAGCAAATGACTTTTAGTTGGGATATGGCATTAAAGGTTAACATTAACTACCAAGTTACTGATTACTCTTTTAACTGTAATATGATCTTACTTATCCCTGAAACGGCAATGGCTAATATAAAAGCTGTTATAGATCGTATTTTGGAAGAGTTCTAATGCCAAATGATAATACGGATTTAACTATTAAAACTGATGATTTAGTCGCAGGATTAATGATCACCGAAGAAATGGCTAAACAAATTAGTGATCAAGTAGCGAACCAAATTAATACTGGCGTTATTGTACTTAATGCTAATTTTAATATTGTTAGATGGAATCGTTTTTTAGAAGTACACGGTGGAAAATTATCGGCGAGTGCACTGGGTCATTCCATCTTTGACGTTTTTGCAGAACTTCCTGAACGTTGGTTAACACGCAAGCTTTCAGCTGTTTTACAGTTAAATACACCAAGTTTTTGTTCATGGGAGCAAAGACACCATTTATTTGAATTACCTCACACCCGTCCTATTACGACGGATAGCCAGTTCATGGCACAAAACTGTACTTTTTTACCCATTGAAATCGATGGCGCTGTTGATCATATTTGTATATTGATTGAGGACGTTACTGATGTTTGCCATTACCAGGGACAGCTGCAGAAAACGTTAGATGAATTAGCATTGATGAGTCGCATTGATGGCCTAACACAAATATATAACCGTAGACATTGGCAAGACTCCTTAGAGCAAGAATACGCTAAAGCCCGCCGTCATAACAAAGCACTTACTCTTATTATGTTTGACTTAGATCATTTTAAATTACTTAATGATACTTATGGCCATCAAGGTGGTGATAAGGTTTTAATCGATGTAAGTAAAAATGTTAAGTCGTTGTTACGTGTAGGGGATGTCTTTGGCCGATATGGCGGTGAAGAATTTGCTATCGTGTTACCTGAAACCAATGAAAAAGGTGCGATGGACTTAGCTGAACGTATTTGTCAGACCCTTGCAAAAACACCACTGAACTTTCAAGATAAACTAATAAACATCTCGGTGAGTCTTGGTGTCTCTTCATTGAACGTGAACGATAGTAATTATGAAGACTTGATTGCTAATGCTGATCTCGCTTTATATCAAGCAAAAGCACAAGGACGTAATCAAGTGTGTTTATCCGCAGATAACACAGAAGAGCAATTACAGGCTTAACTTTTATTCTAGTTATATTCAATATTACTAGAATAAAAGCAGTTTTTTATCTTTTTATACGTTTTTATTCATAAAATATAACTTTTTATTCTTTTACCTTGGTCATTAATGGTTGACTCTTGGCCTGACTTAAGGCATTTTAAGCACATGAAATTAAATAACAGCCCGATTACTATTATTATTATTTATACTACCACCCGAATTAGGATGGCGGTTGCTGGCTAACGTTTAAAAAACAACAATTTTTTATCAAAGCCCGTGACCTGAAAAGGTCACGGGCTTTGTCGTTATAGGAAGGAAAAAACAATGCGTATACTTAAATTTGGTGGCTCATCACTTGCTTCAGCTGAGCGTTTTCGTCAAGTTGCAGATATCATAAGTGACATAATTAAATCGTCTAAAGTTGCTGTAGTTGTCTCTGCACCACAAGGAGTGACTAATCATTTAGTTGCTATGGCTGAGAATGTTAGTGATGAAGCAAAACTTGTAACAGACTTAGGTCATTTTAAACGTGCGATTACGACTATTATTGACGATCTTTCGGCGAGCATCCCCAATTTTAATAATCAGCACTGTGAGCAGGCGCTTACTAATTACGAACATCAATTGTCGCGTTACATGCAAGGTGCGACATTATTAACGTATTGCCCTGATCATATTCGTGCACGTATTATTAGTACCGGTGAGCGTTTAAGTGTCGCCATTCTAGATGCAGTATTACAAGCGGCAGGTTTACAAGTTTCTCTATTAACACCAGAAAAGTTTCTTTTTACTAATGATTCATCACTCAATGCGGTTGCTGATTTAGTCTTATCAAAAGAAAAGTATACACAAGAATATGAAAAACTTGGTCAAGTTGCGCTAATGCCAGGATTTATTGGCGTGAGCAGTGAAAAGGGTTTACATGGTGAGCCCAAGTTAACGACGTTAGGACGTAATGGATCGGATTATTCTGCAGCGGTACTCGCGGTTTGTGCTGGTGCAGAGTGTTGTGAAATTTGGACTGACGTTGATGGTGTTTATAATGCCGACCCTCGTTTTATTAAAGAAGCCAAGTTACTTGATTATTTATCTTATCAAGAAGCCATGGAGTTATCTTATTTTGGTGCGAGTGTTTTACACCCTAAAACTATTGGGCCAATCGCACAACACCATATACCTTGTTTGATAAAAAACACCAGTAATCCAAGTGCACCGGGTACTTTGATTTCTAATGAAAATGATCAACAAAAACGTGTAAAAGCCATTTCTAACCTTGATGACTTAACTATGGTTAATGTGTCCGGACCAGGTATGAAAGGCATGGTTGGTATGGCAAGTCGTGTATTTGCTACCATGAGTAGAGAGGCTATTTCGCTTGTGTTAATTAGCCAGTCATCAAGTGAGTATTGCATTAGTTTTTGTATTCACTCATGTGACAGCGATCGTGCCAAACAAAGTTTGCAAGAAGAGTTTGAATTAGAGTTACTTAATGGTTTACTTGAACCGTTATCATTAAAAGGTGAGTTATCCATCGTATCATTAGTGGGTGATGGCATGCATCATCAACGCGGGGTCGCTGCAAAATTCTTTAGCTCACTTGCGCAAGCAAGAGTTAATGTTGTCGCTATCGCACAAGACTCATCTGAGCGTAGTATTTCAGTGGTGGTTGAGCAGCGTAAATGTATGGATGCAATGAAGGTTTCGCATCAGAACTTCTTTTCTCATAAACCAACTATTGATGTTTTTCTTGTCGGTTGTGGTGTTGTCGGTAGTGAACTTATCGCACAAATATCTCGTCAACAAGCGAGTTTGAAAAAACAAAATATTGTTTTGAAAGTTTATGGTATTGCTAACTCTAAGGGCATGACTTTCAATAAAGAGGGCATTGATCTAGATAACTGGCAGGACGTTGTAGCTCAAGGTGTTGAAGACAAGAAAGCACAAGCAGTAACGGTTGAAAATTTAAAGGCCTTTGTACGTGATAACCATTTAATTAACCCAGTTTTCGTTGACTCAACTTCAAATGAAAGTTTAGCAATGAGCTATGTCGATTATTTAGCTGAAGGTTTTCACGTAGTTACACCTAATAAAAAGGCGAATACTGATTCGTGGGAATATTATCAGCAATTACGTACTACAGCACAAAAAACTAACCGACGTTTCCTTTATGAAACAACCGTTGGTGCCGGTTTACCGGTAATTGATACCTTGCAAAATTTAATTAAAGCGGGTGATGAATTACAGCGTTTTGAAGGGATTTTATCTGGGTCACTATCTTACATGTTTGGTAAGTTAGAAGAAGGTATGTCATTGTCACAAGCAACAGCAATCGCGAAAGAAAATGGCTTTACCGAGCCCGATCCTCGTGATGATTTAAGTGGTCTGGATGTTGCCCGTAAATTATTAATCATGGCACGTGAAGCCGGTATGCAATTAGAGCTATCTGATATTGACATTGAACCCGTATTACCAAAAGATTTCGATGATAGTGGCGATGTCAGTGACTTTATGGGCAACCTAACTAAGTTAGATGAGGACTTTTCTAACCGTGTTGCTCAGGCTAAGTCGGCAGGTAAAGTATTACGTTATATTGGTAATATTGTTGACGGTAAATGTCAAGTTTCTATCGAAGCTGTTGATGTTAGTCATCCTTTGTATAGTATTAAAGACGGCGAAAATGCGTTAGCTATTCATTCTCGTTATTATCAACCATTACCCTTTGTACTTCGTGGTTATGGGGCTGGCGCAGCGGTTACCGCTGCGGGTGTCTTTGGTGATATATTAAGAACCTTAGCTTGGGAGCAACAGCACTAATGGTCGTAACGAATGAAGAGTTAAATAAAGCTTCAAATAATGTTTCTGTTTTTGCTCCGGCATCCATTGGTAATGTTAGCGTTGGTTTTGATGTGCTAGGTTTAGCGGTAAAGCCTATTGATGGCACTCTCCTGGGTGATGTTGTCACAATTAACTGCTCAGAAGAGGAAAGTAGTTTAACCGTGATAGGGGCTTTTGCCGATAAATTACCCAGTAATAAAGAAGATAATATTGTCTGGTCTTGTTTGCAATTATTTAACCAAGCGTTAGTCACTGCAGATATTTCGCCTGTGGCGGTTGCAATGACTTTAGATAAGAAGATGCCTGTCGGCAGTGGTTTAGGCTCTAGCGCTTGCTCCGTTGTTGCCGCACTTGTTGCGTTGAATGTTTTTTATAATAAATACCAGAACTTTAGTTTTGATGAAAGAACTGTGTTAAAAATGACAGGTCAAATGGAAGCGCAAATTAGTGGCAGTTTACATTATGATAATGTCGCTCCATGTTATTTAGGTGGTTTGCAGTTAATGGTATCTGATGAAGATATTATTTCGCGTACTTTACCAGGGTTCAATGACTGTTATTATGTTATGGCGTATCCGGGCATTGAGGTATCAACTAAGGCTGCTCGAGATGTTTTACCAGCGAATTATAGCCGAAGTGATATGATAAGCTATGGTCAAAATTTAGCGACCTTTGTTGATGCTTGCCATAGACAAGACAAGAATCAAGCCTTTTCAGTATTAACAGACGTTGTTGCTGAACCTTACCGGACAAAGTTGTTACCAAAATATCAACAAGCACATGACTATTTGATAGCGCAAGGTGCTCTTGCTGCTGGTATATCTGGTTCAGGGCCAACACTTTTTTGTGTTTGTGATAACTTGCAACAAGCTGAAAGCTTTGCGCTATGGTTAAAAGATAATTACTTACAAACATCACTTGGTTTTGTGCATGTATGCCAAGCAGATGAAGCTGGTGCAATCGAAATTTAATTTTAGGTCGAGTTAATCTTGGCCGAAGCATATTTAAGATTAGTAGGAAAATAAAGTGAAATTTTATAATTTAAAAGAAAACGATGAACAAGTCAGTTTTTCACAAGCAGTAAAGCAAGGGCTTGGTAAAAACCAAGGTTTATTCTTTCCATCCACCATGCCAAAGCTTGATAATATTGATGAACTATTAGCATTACCGTTAGTAGAACGTAGCGTGAAAATACTACAGCCGTTCGTTGAAGGTGATTTGAGCAAAAGTGAATTAACTGAAATCGTTACAGATGCTTTTAACTTCCCTGCATTATTACAGCCAATCAGGCCTGAACGCGCTATTTTAGAATTATTTCATGGCCCAACACTCGCTTTCAAAGATTTTGGTGCTCGCTTTATGGCTAAGTGTTTGCAAGCTTTTGTCGCCAAGGATGCTAAAAAGAGTGGCAAAACTAAACCCTTAACTATTTTAACGGCAACGTCAGGCGATACCGGAGCTGCTGTAGCGCATGCATTCCATGGTATTGATAATATCCGCGTGGTTATTATGTACCCGAAAGGAAAAATCAGTTTATTACAAGAAAAGATGTTTACCACGCTAGGTGGTAATATTGAAACGTTGGCTATTGAGGGCGACTTTGATGATTGCCAAGCTTTAGTTAAGCAGTCCTTTAGTGATAAAGAATTAGCAAATACCATTGGACTAAACTCAGCTAACTCAATTAATATCAGTCGCTTGTTAGCACAGGTTTGTTATTATTTTGAAGCTGTTGCCCAATTATCACGTGTAAAAACAGATTTAAGCAGTATCGTATTCTCTATCCCAAGTGGAAATTTTGGTAACTTAACCGCAGGTTTATTTGCTAAAGCAATGGGGTTACCTATAAAACGTTTTATTGCTGCAACGAATGTAAATGATACGGTACCGCGTTATTTAGAAACAGGTCAATGGTCACCTAACGATACTATAGCAACTATTTCTAATGCGATGGATGTGAGTAACCCAAATAACTGGCCACGTGTTGAGCATATGCTTAAATCAGGCATAGTTCCTAAGGATTGTGTCAGTTCTGTTTCTATTGATGAAGAACAAACGCAGTCAACGGTAATACAACTTAGTAAGTTAGGTTACATCAGTGAACCTCACGCTGCTGTTGCATATAAAGCATTACAATATAGTGCCAGTGAAGAAGAGTTTGGTGTATTTTTAGGAACGGCACACCCTGCGAAGTTTAAAGAAGTCGTTGAAAGTATTTTAGGTCAGCCAATCGGTTTGCCTAAAGAGTTAGCCGATTGCGCAGGAGAGCCTATTTTATCTCAAGATATGGCGGCTGACTTTGCTGATTTACGTGCTTATCTTTTAGCGTAAAGTTATTAACATAAAAAGTTAACCGAGATATTTTAGTAACTTTTAAAAAGCGCGACTTGTTCGCGCTTTTTTAGTTATTAGAATTGGTATTAATGGAATTATAAATATGATCAGAGCGCAGTGGAAAAAAATCATTGAACAAGAAAAGTCACAGCAATACTTTCATCAACTGATGGTTGCAGTTGAGCAAGAACGGGCAAAAGGTCTTACTGTTTTCCCTAAAAAAGAAGATGTTTTTCGTGCGTTTGAATATAAAGATCTAGCTGATGTTAAGGTCGTGATTTTAGGTCAAGATCCCTATCATGGCTTTGCCTATGATGAAGTACCACAAGCACATGGTTTAGCCTTTTCTGTTCCTGTTCCTGCTCTTGCAGGTCATAAATTTAAAATACCACCCTCGTTAGTTAATATTTATAAAGAACTAACCACGGATATCGAAGGGTTTGTTAAGCCTAACCACGGAAGTTTAGTTTCATGGGCAGAGCAGGGGGTTTTATTATTAAATACGGTACTTACCGTGCAGCAAGCTAAAGCACACTCTCATGCAAAATTAGGTTGGGAAACCTTTACCGATAAGATTATTAGTGAAATTAATGAACATCATAACGGCTGTGTCTTTATTTTGTGGGGAGCACATGCGCATAAAAAAGGTAAAAACATTGATCAAACGAAACACTTTGTTTTAGCTGGGCCTCATCCATCGCCTTTATCTGCTTATCGCGGATTTTTCGGTTGCCAACATTTCTCCAAAGCTAATGATTGGTTATTACAAAATAAAAAACAAGCTATTGATTGGTGTCTTAAAGATCAGTAATAACTCTCTTTATATGTAATACCAATCGGACTAATTAACTGATCACTTAGCGAGAATTAAAAGGCTTAGAGGCAAGGCATTGATTGAAGAGAATGGTTATTCCCTTGTCAAAATCAATAACGCCGCATGTAAGCCTTTTAAACTCGCCCTTTGGGAACTCGTTAGTAAACTGATAACATCACAAAATGAATGAAATATAGAATAACTATGTTTAACTCATTTTGTTTGTTCTAAGCTCACTAGCGTAGTTCTAAGTTGGTCAGTTAATTAATCCGTTTGGTAAAAGTTGTGCTATATTTATACAAAATAGAGATAATGATATACGATGAGTGAAATGGCTATTAATCTAGAAAAATTCGATGATTCAGCAATATTAATCTTGAGTACTTTAGCTGGTGAGTTTCCTATGCCTACGCAAATAGGCTTTAGTGACTTGTTTGGTGCAGAGCAAGATGATATTGACAAAAGAGCTGCTCATATTGGCGTTATCGCTTTTTTAAGGCATGAGAATCTTATTGCACATGAGACAGGTAGTGTCTCATCGTTTATTATCACACGACAGGGTTTAGCTTTATTTGGCGAAGATATCGTTCGCCACTTAAAGATAAAATTTAATGGCGAAACTTTAACGCTATAAATGAATAGCTTGTCATAACTGTCTTCCCAAACGTTTTTCTATTTGTTTTTTCTCCCATTCAGGACTGAATAGTGAGAATAGCTCAAAGACCTGTATGCCGTGAAAAATAATGCCAATTCCCCAGCCACCAGCACACCAAACAACCCACAAATACTCGGGGTTAACGAAGAGGTTAACTGCGGTAAGGCAACCTATAGTGATGAAATAGGTTATTAAATTATGGTAAAAACTTTTAATTCCCTCTACGTAGTCCATTGCTTTCTTTTCTTCTAAGTTAACTTCAGTAGAAGTTAAAGTGCTCTTTGTCTGTGAATTTTCTGCATCCATATTGTGCTCCGGTTGTAAATCGTGAATATCAATTTGAAATACAGCAGCAAGCGCTTTTAAACTTTCTAAACTGGCTTGATGGCCTCGTTCAATTCGTTGGATAGTCCTAACACTTAAGCCTGAAAATTCAGATACCTGTTCTTGTGACCAACACTTTTGTAAACGTAATTTTTTGACTATCATTGTTCTACCTTGAGTGATTAAAAGCTAAAGTGACTTCTCTTGCATGTTCGCTATCTGCTGTTTTCGAAGACAATATCACTTTTTTTAAGTTGTTTTACCACGACAGGTAGGTGACATATAACTGACAGTCTATTACTTTCAATGGCTTATGATAATTCTATTTATGAGTCATCATAACTATTGATAATGTAAGCTGTCTTACAATAACAGTCATAACCAGATCAAATTCAGCTATATACATCTTTGCTTTATTCACTCTTGCACATGAACTTAGTGCTTACTCTAGTTCAATCGCTCGAGTTAAACTGGTGACGAAGTTTTTTGGTGTGGTAATGGTAATGGTTAAAATAGCCGTTACAGCTTCTCCTCCAACCGTATTGACTAAAAAGAAATTCATCTGGCTAAACCCTTCATGGTTATTATTGCCAACAAGAAAGTCTGTCTGGCCTTGTAACTCACCAGAACTTGTTGATATGGAAACTGTTGTACCCATGGGCATTGTTTGATTCGGTGTGCCGGTGTCTGCAAAGTTGAATAAAAACTCTTGCACAGCTCCATCTGGAATGGAGGCAATGTCAGCACTCTCACCCGTTAAGCTATTATGGAAAGTAATAATATTAGAGCCGTTAGTCAAAATAATTTCGGCAGCGGAGCTAGCCATGACTAAGCGCAGAGCTTTTCTGACATGAATGGCTTGCATGTTCGAGTTTGCGCAGTTAGTCCCTTGACATTGCGGGCCATTGAATAAGTCATCGGCATGACTGAACGTTTTATCGTCATTATAATCAATGAACTTTTCGCCATCATCATAAACACTGTTTTCATTATCATCACGCCAAGCTTCTGACATATCTAGAAAGCCACTTGCTTGTGCAGGGTAGTTTCCTAAACCTGAGTCAATATTAAAGTTATTGCTATTGCCGATGTCTTTAATTGGCTCGCCATCCGCATCATCGAAAATATTATTGCCATTGGTATCAAAAAAGGTTTCATGGCCAAGCGCTGTCGCTAAAATGGTTACACGGTGATCAGCTACTCTTGGGTCTGTACTTTCCCAAGTAACAAAACAGCTGCCATTTATAGTTAAGCAACTTGGCTCTATTTGGCCACCTTCGGTAGTAAAGTTTACCGCAGTGCCATCAGGCACAGGGTTCTGAAAATTATCAGACAACCAGACGGTTATAATTGACTCTTCACCACTATGGTTATGTGCCTCAGGATTTAAAATAGTTGCAGCGATAGTCATCGAACGCTGCTCAGGCAAACCAGTATTGATAGATAATAAATCAGACTGACTTTGTACCTTGATCTCTTCACCATTGAAAATCATATTTGCACTAGCCGTAACCCTAACCGCTGTTGGTACATTACCTGCTGATACTTGTGTGGTGATGAATCCTTGGCTATTAGTGAAACCAGATGTTCTGCTTAAGCTAATATCACCAACAGCGGTACTTAAGGAAAAGTGGACCTCTTGTTGTGCTAATACATTACCTAGCTGGCTTTTTACTTTAAACGTTAAAGTTGATATTTCTTGTTTGTTTTGCCCGCCCGTGCCTTTAAGTACAATGCTACTAGGCTCGGCAGAGATAAATTCAATTGATCCTAATTGTTCTCCGCTAATAGTGATGGTTTCGCTCGCGATATTAGTTATACCATTAACGGCAACACTGGCTAGTAGTACATCATCAGTACCTGAAGTGCCTGCACAGCTGATGTCTTCAAAAGTTGAGCTGGCTGTGCCATTGATACTGAGTACTGATTCATCAATAGTTGCGGTTGAATTTTGTACACAGTTTGAGGTAAACGTGACGGGAATAGGGGTAACAATTAACTCACCATTTTCATCAATTAAATTGACACTTAACCCTAAAGTGCCGCCGGCGCTGATTTTTTTTTCTGCTATCGATAGTGCAATTTTACCTTCAACAAAGTTATTCTCTGTATCAAAATACCCCAAGCGAATATCACTATCAATAATGGCGTCAGCTGCAATTATTTGATAATTTAACGCACTACTTATACTAGTTGCCGCTTTATTATTGTTGCTAATTACATAAGAGCTGGTAATAACCCCGGCACCAATAATATCAACGTCATTGATTATTTCATTGGTTAAACTGACATTGGCTACACCTTGCTCATTAGTTAAGGCTGTTGCCGTACTCAGCACGCCAACATCAGCAGTAAATGTTATAATTTCATTACTTATTGGCTGGTTGTTTTCATCAAGCAGTGTGCTAATAATTTGTACTTCTTGCTTGGCTTTAAATTGATTAACCAATTGGCTATCAAGCATCATAGTACTGCTAATGTGCGGCGTTAGTTCAGGACTGTCATTATCAACAAACTCATAATCAATTGTGCTGCTACTTATTTCGCCGATGTTGGCACTTGCAGTACCTGCACCTAAAACTAGCGTTTCATTGGTAACAGTGACACTGGCGATACCTTTATCGTCGGTGAGTTTGGAGCTAACTGTTAGTGAGCCAATTGTCGCAGAAAAACTCACGGCCTTATTGGCTATAATATTATTATTTTCATCGAGCACGCTTGCTTGCAAAGTAATGACTTCGTCTTTATTAAAACTTTGTTTGTTATTACCTTGGTTATCGACCATGGCGAAACTAATGCTGCCGACAATTTGAGGATCTTTATCATCACTGTTATCAGTATGGCCATTACAACCTGCGATGAAAGTTAAACACAATGAGATGAAAATGAAGCTGAACTTTTTTATATGCATACATATTATAGAATTAGCCATGCGCATTTATATTTTTCCTAAATAACAGTACAAAAACTCTTTTGTTAGAATAAAACGCTGCACCATAAATGTCCATGAATAACAGTGTAATAACTTGTTCGTTTTACTCTTTAGCTTTATTAACTAGCAAGATTAACCATCAAGTCTATTTAATCGCTCGCCTTGCTTAAAAGCGATTATATTGTCACTAACTAAGTTAATCAAACGTTGTTGAGACTCTTCACTTGCCCAAGCGATATGCGCAGTAATTTTTAAATTACTTAACTTATTTTGCATTGCGTTAATCAAAGGATGATCCGCTGCTGGAGGCTCTTGATTTAAAACGTCTAATATCGCATAAGCAATTTGTTTATTTTTCAGTGCATCAATCAGTGCAATATCATCAATTAACGCACCACGTGCAGTATTTATTAAAATTGCAGTTTTTTTCATTTTTACCAAAACATCACTATTTATTAATTGCTCTGTTTCTTTAGTTTGTGGGCAGTGCAAACTAATAATATCTGCTTGCGCTATAACTTCTTTAAAAGCGACTCGTCCACTTCGTATCACAGTGCTACTAACCCGTTCGCTGACCAGTACCTTCATATCAAAAGCTTGAGCAATACGTGCAATGGCTTGCCCTAGATTACCGTAACCAACAATGCCTAGTGTTTTTCCCGCTAATTCGCTAAAGCCTTTACCGTGATAACAAAAGGTATTACTTGTTGACCAACAACCGTGAATTGTATTGTCATTATGATGATTTATGCGTTGGAAATATTCGAGTAATTGGGCAAAGACATACTGACTAACCGAAGGACTTGAATAACCACTGACATTGGTAACCGCGATACCAAGTGTTTCGGCTGCTTTGATATCAACATTATTAAAACCTGTTGCGGTAATGCAAATAAGCTTTAATTTAGGTAAGCCAGCTAAGATTTCCGCATTTAGTACAACCTTGTTGGTGATTATAATGTCTGCGTCAACACAGCGATTAACAATGTCATTGGCATGAGTTATATCAAAATAAGTAAGTTGTATTACTTGTTTTGATAATAGTGTTAAATCGATAGTTTCACTAAAGGTTTGTTTATCTAGAAATACAGCTTTCATGATTTATTTTATTATCTTTGAGTTGTGAGCTTTAAATTACGCTCTTGAAAAGAGCTGGAAAAATAAAATAAAATTGTAAAGAGCTAGGTGTTAACTTACAAGCTAAACCGAGTTTAATACTCGGTTTAGCCTGTTACTTGGCTTTGTGCTTAATTTTGTGCATTTAAGTTTGTACTTAGTTTCGTACTTAATTTCGTACTTAGTTTCGTACTTAGGCTTGTACTTAGCTTAGGGATTAAAGCTAACCAGGTCGACCATCTTTTCTTGCACTCATTAACATAGGACCATAAGTGATAACAAAAATGGCAAAAGCGGCTAACCAAAACCCGCCACTAATATCGATAAAGAGTAAGGTCTTTTCAGGTAAACCCCATGGGCCAAAGGCGCGAATTAATGCTGCTAAAGGCATTAACACATAAGCAATAGTCATCGCTTTTGGTGGCTCTAATGGGCGACCAGTATGACCTAATGATACCCGAGATATCATCGCTAATATTAAACCTCCCATACCGCCAACAGTCAGTAAATGCCAAATATGATTGCTCGGTACTTCCGGTATTAAATAACTTACCCCCAGAACAACTAAACCAAAACTAATAAACTTCATTGCGCCGTGAATAGACCAAAGTAATGGCACATTTAAGGTGATCCAAGGGCGCCATCTTAACCAGCGTATTGTTTGAAAAATGCCAGAGAAAATAAGTAACATGCCAAAAAATAGTGGTGAGAATCCTACAAGGGGTTCAATTAATAAACTGATCATAGCTACGGCTAGGCTACCATTGGTGACTTTATCTAACCAAGGAATGGGGGGGGCTTTAGGAGTTTGTGTTCCGTTTGCTGTAAACATTGGCGCTACACGACCAGCCATTACCGACATTAAAAAAGTAACTAACATCACACCGGCATAACTTGCGTAAGTGATGCTAAAGGTTTGTGGGTAATAAAGTGATAAATGCATTTCTAAATTAGCGAGTGTAAATAGTGCTAACAAAGGCACAAAAAATAAATTGCGGTATTGTTTAATTGCTAAAATAGGTTTGGCTAAAACAATGGCAACGATGGGAAGAAAGCTTAAATCTATAACGCTTGTTAATAGCTCCCCTAACACGTTAGGAAATAACACCACAACTCGACCAACTAACCACAGTAAAAATAATAGCAGTAAAGTTTTACCTTGCACGCCGCGCACGCCTGTCCAGTTCTGTACGGCAGTCAGTAAAAAACCCGCGATAATGGCACAGCCAAAACCGAAGATCATTTCATGAATATGCCACCAATAACCGCTACCTAAAGGCGATAAAGTTACAGTGCCTTTATACATCAATAGCCAAAGTGTAATGGCAAACAAACTAAAAACTGCACCACCTAGAAAAAAAGGCCTAAAACCTAAACGAAGGAGGGGAGTGATCTGTTGTTCTTTTTGCAGGTCGGTAATTTGCATCATGGTTTTTTTACCTTAGCAGTACGTGCGCGTTACTCATCAATATGCATATTGATGAGTAACAGCTATAAGTTGAATTAACGCAGGTATTGTATTAAATACTAGGTAAGTTAGCTCGAATTAGATCAACAAAGTGGCGATTAACCTATTTGTTAATCGCCACTTATTCATCGATAAATTATGATCTTTACTATTGTGCTACAAAATTTTTCACTTGTGATAGTGAAGCCGCACCGACTTGTGTCGCAACTAACTCGCCATTATTCATTAATAATAAGGTTGGAATGCCACGAATACCGTATTTAGCCATTAATGCTTGGTTATCATCAGCATTGATTTTAATAACTTTTAATTGCTCGTTGTCTAGTAAACTGTCTTGTGCTACTTGCTCAACAACTGGGGCGATCATTTTACAAGGGCCACACCAAGGCGCGTAAAAGTCTATAAGTACTTTTCCTTGAAATTGTTCTACTTCTGTTGAGAATTGCGCTGCTGAAATTTCTTTTACAAGTTTAGTTTTAGTTAACTCTACTGTGCTCATGTGGATTCCTTAGTGTCTGTTATGACTTGATTATGTGTATTTGTTATCTGGTGACTGTTTTGATAAAACCAGTGTAAACAACTTGCTATTACTTGATTAGCTGTGTTTAATGGAATTCATTGTTCTATAAATGAAACGGTTGGTGTTTTTAGATGAAATTAAGCAATTTAGATGACTTATTACTGTTTGTTACTCTCGTTGAGGAGGGCTCTTTCACTAAAGCAGCAAAAAAACTAAACAGTGCTAAGTCAAAGTTAAGTCGACGTTTAGTACAGTTAGAAGAAAACCTTGGCTGTGAATTATTATTGAGAACTACACGTAATCAGCAGTTGACCGAAAGTGGCCGCTTACTTTTTTGTGCATGTAAGACACATATCGACGCTTTGGCTAAAGTCGAAGAGGAGCTGAGTTCATCGATAAACCAGCCTCAAGGGCAGCTTAATATTTTGTTACCCACTGATTTCTTTAGCCGTATTATCAGCACCTTGATCAGTGATTTTTTACAGCTTTACCCTAAAATACAACTTAACTGCCAACATTATTCAGGCGCAGTACCTGAGTTTGATCCCCATTTTGATTTGTGTTTTGTCTTGCATGAGCAAGCATTAGCGGGTTCAAATTGGATTGCGCGCGAGTTACTTAGTTTTCCACAATCAATTTATGTTGCAACCAGTGGTAACAATATTGCGGTTGATAAATTACGTAAACAAACACTCATTAGTCCTGAATCGTTAACCCCTCATGAATGTCTATTAGCGCAAGAACACGAATCATGGTTGTTCAGGCAAAAGAGCAAGGTGACGACGCTTGATATTAGTGGTCGTGTAGTTTTATCAAGCGCAGAAATGCGTTTGCAGGCCTGTATAAAAAATTTAGGTCTGAGCAAGTTACCCGATTATTTAGTGGAAAATTATTTACAGCAAAATAATTCAATAGAAAAGCCTTCACTTAAAAATCAAAATAAAAATAAGAAAAACAACTTGCCTTTGCAAGCATTAGCGCTTACTTCACAGCCGGTTGAATTACGTTTAAGTGTGCTATATCAAAGTCGAAATATTGCTGTGAAAACTCGGACATTCTTAGATTTTTTTCAAAGTAATATTGGTCAGTTATTGGTGGCTTCTTAGGTCAGTTTTTCGCTAGAACCTGACACCTCTGCTAGTGCTTTAAATAAAATACTACCATCAAGATGATCAAATTGATGAGCTGTAAATAAAAAATGTCACTCGATTTTTGAACAAAAATAGCCATAAATATTTGAACGATTACCTTAATTTAGAACTTCGATGAAAGCAACTTATCACCTTGTCATTAGCCGTTTCTATACAGTAGTTCCATTACTGGGAAGCCAGTGCTTTAATGCCTCTTGCAACTTGTTTGGATTCACAGGCTTAGAAATAAAGTCGTCCATGCCAGCTGCTAAACACTTCTCTCTGTCGCCCTCCATTGAATTAGCAGTCATGGCGATTATCGTTATCTCTCGATTTAGTACCTTTGAATCGGGAAGGCGAATTTGACGAGTAGCCTCATAACCGTCCATTACTGGCATTTGACAATCCATAAATACTAGATCAAAAGGTAGACTCTCTAAAGAGATTAATGCTTCTTCGCCATTGGCGGCTAAATCAACTTGTATACCAAATTTTTTCAATAGACCTTGGGCAACTTTCTGATTTATAGCGTTGTCTTCTACTACCAGCACCCGAGCGTGAAACTGTGGAAGTTCACGAGCGCTATATTCCGTTACTAATTGTTGTTTTGGGGAATCGACTTTTGCTATCTTCATTAGCGTGCCATAAAGAACAGACTGGTCGATTGGTTTATTAAGGTAACCATTAAAACCGGTAGCCTTTAATTTTTCAGCATCGCCGCGTTGTCCTTGCGAAGTTAACATGACTAAGCGGGTATTTTGACAAAGCTTGCTATCATTTTTTATTCTGCTACCTAGTTGCAAGCCATCCATTTCAGGCATTTGCATGTCTAGAATAGCGATATGGTAAGGAAGCCCTTTTGAGCAGGCATCCGTTAGTTCTTCTAAAGCTTTATCGCCACTATCTACCAAGGTATGTTCTACTTGCCACCTCGTGAGTAGTTGCCCTAATAAGGTCCGGTTTGTCAAATTATCATCGACGACGAGTATTTTTTTAGCCTGTAAATTGTCAAAAGTTTTAGTTGGTAACTGGTTGTTTGAATGACTTATATTGATAGTAAACCAGAACGTTGAACCTTTGCCTTCTATACTTCTGACCCCGATCTCACCGTCCATCAGTTCCACTAATTGTTTACTAATCGATAACCCTAATCCTGTGCCGCCGTATTTACGCGTCGTAGAGCCGTCGGCCTGACTGAAACGTTCAAAAAGGTTATTTTGCTGTTCATCAGTGAGACCAATGCCAGTATCATTGATCTCAAAGAGAAGTTTGGTAGACTTTTCTGTCTGCTCTTGTACCTTGCAATATACTGAGACTTCACCTTGCTCGGTAAATTTAATCGCATTGCCAACCAGATTATTAAGAATTTGTAGGATACGTCCAGGGTCAGCAATGAATGACTGACTCGTCATAATATTAGCGGGGCAAATCAGTTCTAACTTCTTTTTATGAGCTTGAAAGGCAATACCGCTGCCAAATTCGTGTAACAACAATCCTAAATCGAATTCTATGAGTTCAAGCTCCAACATTCCGGCTTCAACTTTGGAAAAATCAAGAATATCGTTAATCACCGTTAGTAATGATTCTGCGCTGTATTTTACCGTTTTGGCAAAGCTGAGCTGCTCTTTATTTAACGAAGTGTCGAGCAGGAGGTTAGTCATGCCTATCACACCATTCATTGGTGTTCTGATTTCATGGCTCATAGTAGCCAAAAATTGTGTTTTTGCTGCGCTTGTCGATTCAGCTACTTCTTTAGCAATGGAAAGTTCCTCAATAGCTAAGGTTAGTTTTAATCGATTCCTTTGGAGAAAGAGCACCATAATTAAGATGGAAATTACGATTATAAATATTGTTAATAATTGAGTTGTTTTAATATTCTCAATATTATTTTGCGCGGATTTTTTTATTGGTTCAAGCATGATTTCAACAATTAAAACACCACGTAAATCATCTACATTCCAATCTGTTTTTGGTGACCCCGGGTGGGTGTTATGGCATGTTATACAGGCAGAACCCATTCGGTCAGCTAACGCGAATTTAAATAGTCCATCGTCACTAACTTCTGAGAAATTTTCAATAGAAGGGCTTTGTAATACTTGCCATGCTTTCTTTTCAAAAGCGGTTAAAGACCGATCTCGCCATGGAAAGGGGTATGGACTCACTAAATCAACTCTCACTCCCAAGTCTTGAACATTGATTCTTTTGCCTAGCTCTAAGCTAGCGCTAGCAGGTAAAGGAATAGTATCGAGTTTACCGTGGTATTCATGACTAACTTTCATACCATGGTTTTTGACTTTCTGAACAACATTTATTGTATATGACGAACGAAATTCACTAATGATTGACGCAATAATTTTCGCATTTTGTGACGCAGATTGTAAAACACTATTATTTATAGCCTGTTCAAAACCTTTTAAAGACAAGACAGTCAAGACACTAAAAACAAGGAATGCAATGATGCAACTAACTATTTGAGGTTTGTTTTTGTGTGAACGAAGGTATTTCATCATCAAGTAAGTATCTCTGAAAAGTTAAGAAAGATATCGTTCGTGGGAATAAGATGTATCAATAATTTGATTTAAGATGTTTTCACTTTTTCACGATGTTAGAACTATAGCAAACAAGACATTTAAATCAATATTACTAAAAATTTCAATAGAACCGCTTCAAATAGGGCGGGTACTTTGATTCAATGGCGCGGTGGTTGGAATAGCTAAAGTTAAAGAGTAGCTCCCTTGGCTATGATGATAGTCTTTAACGATGTTAATTGGTCACGATGATGTTGACTCGTCAATTTAGCCCAAAAAATGGTAAGGTCAGCTTGGGCATCTAAGCTTCATTGATAACATTAATTAAAGTTATTAATCACAAAAACAAGCTATCACTTTCAATCATACTCTGGCTATTATTTGACTTACTGGCTTGCTATGATAAGCAGGAATTTTCCTGAAGTTGTAGAGCACCTATTTAATATGTCAGTTTCACCGTTAGATCGCATTCTTGTAGAACCTAAAACTCCTGCCACTGCCTGTGTTATTTGGTTACATGGCCTTGGTGACTCAGGTGAGGGGTTTTCCCCAATCGTACCTGTTCTGAATCTACCCGCTAATCACAGTATTCGTTTTATTTTCCCCCATGCACCAGAGCAGCCAGTTACCATCAATCAAGGCTATATTATGCGCTCTTGGTATGACATTAAAAGTATGGATTTGCATAATCGTGCTGATATGGCTGGCGTGCTTGAATCAGAACGTCTAGTGCTAGCTCTGATCCAAGAGCAAATAGATTCTGGCATTTCCGCTAGTAATATTGTGCTGGCAGGATTCAGTCAAGGTGGCGTATTAAGTTTATTTACTGCGTTACGTTATCCGGAAAAGCTTGCGGGTATTTTAGCTTTATCTTGTTATTTACCTACGGCAGATGTCATGCCTGAAAATTGCCATAGTGCTAATAAAAGTACGGCTATTCTGCAACACCATGGTGAGCAAGATAGTGTTGTACCTTTCTCTGCAGGAAAGATGGCACATCAACTATTGATTGATAACGGTTATGTAAGTCAATGGCAAAGTTATAACATGGAACACAGTGTTATACCTGAGCAAATAGCAGATATTTCTACCTGGTTACAAGCTCGACTAATTAAATAAAAAGTTAACTACTAACTTAACTAACAAATTAACTAAAAAACAATATAACACCGACAGGGAATGTATTTTGTCATCAGACGTTACCGAGACTTTAGCTGATAAATCACCTAATAAAATACTCAAAAAATCAACATTAAATAAGCTGTTATCTTTTAAAGGTAGTACCTCTTTTTTCATTAAAATTTTTGTTGGCTTAATTTTATTATCACTGCTTGTTGATGGTTATAATAAGAGTGTTCAAGAAGATCAAGAAACTGAGCTCTTTATTAGTGCGCCTAAGATAGATGATATTTATTTTCTTGATTTTCGTGTGATAAGCGATAATTTACGCCCAAGAGAAAAATATCGTCTTGCTAAAGTTGTAGATATTACCGGTGATATTGTCACGCTACTTTACGGTAATGTGTTTTATTGGCAACAGCAGAGTTTAATCGACAGTATTCGTTATGGTCAGCTGCGTCAGAAAAAATATTTTGAATCTAAACGTTATGACTTTAACTTAACAGAGTTAAAGAAGCTGCGTATTAACAAGGCCATATACCAAGTAAAAAGACCTAAGCTCAATGTACTCTACGGTAATTATGTTAATCCACTCAAAGAAAATAAAAAAAGTAGCTTATACATACCAGGCAAGCGAGAAAACCTCTCAGGGCTGAGCTTTCTAAAATCGAGCTATATTGAAGATAATTTTTCTCAAGCATTTGAATTATTTACCCGTTCAGCTGAACAAGGTTATGCAGAAGGCCAAGTTAACTTAGCACAAATGTATATCAACGCTCAGCTTGTCACAAAAGATTTAGATAAGGCACTTTATTGGTTAAAACGTGCCTCTTTGCAAAGTGATAAACCGGGCATATTGAAATATGTCATTGTTTGTCAGCAAGTCAGCTATTGTGATCTTGGGGATTTTTATCAAGAATTAACTGATTCAGGGGTAAATATTAAAGTACGAGAACTAGAGTTTTCTCTTTCGACTGATGAAGCGATATAATACCTATTTCAGCAAGTTAATCTTCTCGGTAAGCCTCTGCGACTAAATGATGTCGATTGAGCAGTTTGTAAAATTCAGTGCGGTTACGCTGAGCTATGCGGGCAGCTTGGGTAACATTACCCGCAGTGATTTTTAATAACTTGGCTAAATAATCGCGTTCAAAATGATCCCTAGCCTGTTGAAATGACGGGAACTGCGTAGTTTTATCACGAAGCGCATTTTTGATTAATACTTCACCAATGACACTTTCGCTAGATAAAGCGATACCTTGCTCGACCACATTTTGTAATTGTCTGATATTACCGGGCCACGGAGCGCTAATTAAAATTTCCATCGCTTCTTGGCTAATGGTTTTTATGCTTGAGTTTGAGCGACTCACCGCTTGCTTTAAAAAATAGTGAACTAATAGTGGGATATCTTCTCGGCGATCGGCTAGGGGTGGTAATTCTAATTCCACTACGTTTAATCGATAATATAAATCTTCCCGAAAAGTATTGTTTTTAATCGCATGGGTTAAGTTTTTATGGCTGGCAGAAATAATCCTCACATCTACTTTGATAGATTGTGTACTGCCGACAGGACGTACTTCTTTTTCTTGTAATACTCTTAATAGTTTTACTTGAAAGCTTAAGGGCATATCGCCAATTTCATCTAAGAAAAGTGTGCCACCCTCGGTGGCTTGAAATAAACCTTGATGATTTCTTTCTGCACCAGTAAATGCACCTTTGCAATGACCAAAAAGCTCTGATTCGAGTAATTGTTCTGGAATAGCTGCGCAGTTAATTGCGGTAAAGGTTTTGTCTTTACGGTAGCTCGCCAAGTGAATTGCCTTAGCCAACAACTCTTTACCTGTACCACTTTGACTATGAATAAGCACACTAAAGTCACTCATGGCCACTTGTTTTGCTTGTTGTAATAATGAAGTCATGACTGTGCTACGGCTAATAATATGACTGCGCCATTGTTCTTCGGTTTTATTACCTTGGCTGCGGCTAGGTTGTAAACGTATTGCTTGTTGCACTGTGTCTAAGAGCTCTTGGCTTTCAAATGGCTTAGTCAGAAAGCTAAAAACACCTTGTTTAGTGGCGTTAATTGCATCGGGAATTGTGCCGTGCGCTGTCATTATCACTACGGGTAAGTTTGGATGCTGTTGTCTTATCTGCTCAAACAAAGCCATGCCATCCATACCTTCCATACGAAGATCGCTAATAACGACTTGTGGAACAAAACTTTGCAGCGTGCCTAACGCTATTTTGGCATTGGCAGCAGACTCTACTTGGTAACCTGCCGCAGAAAGACGAATGCTTAAAAGCCTTAATAGGCTAGGATCGTCATCAACAATTAATATTTTAGCGCCAGTTATATCGGTTATTTCACTAGTGTTACTGTTACTCATCATTACTCGTTTTAATCATTGTTGCTTGTTATTTGTACTTGTTTACATATGTTTATGTGAGAATTATCTCATTTGATACTTGTGATACTACGGGTCATTTCCTAACGCATGGCCACTGATGTTTTTCTCAATTGCTTTCAATTGCGTTAGTTGTTTTTTTAAGTGAAGGATTTCAGCATTTTTCTTAGTTTGTTCACTTAAGTATAAATTTTCGCGTTTTGTTTGTTTGCTCATTAAGTATAATTGAGAGTTGAGTTGGTCTCTTAACATCACCATAAAGGCTAAGTTTCTATCAGACTTATTGCTGACATTGTCAAGTAAGGGGTATTTATTTAATAATGCTTTTGCTTTATAAGGTTGGTAAACCGCAGCGTTAGGTAAACTGTATATAAGCAGTAATTTACTTTCTTGTTGCAAGGTATTGTGAGCATTAGTTTTTTGTGATGAAAGCAAACGTTTCTGCTGCTTTACCTCAATAAGTAACTCAATGGAAGATAGCGATTTTAGCCATAAATAATAATCGCTATAACTGACCTCTATATTTTCTGGGATTAGCTGCTCCGTTTGATGATCGGTAAGCTGGCAAGCAGTTAACATGACTGCTAGTGCAATGAATATGCTGATTTTATAAGTTGCTTTCATTGAAAACTCTTCATAGTTTATTAACGCTGATACTGGCAAGGACAGCTGTGTTAGGTAACGATACCGTGATGTTTGTCCCTAGTTTAGCTGAGTTGTCTTTTTTACCTTCGACTTTACTTTCTATTTTACTTTCTATTTTAATATGCCCATGTAGACGCATAACTAATTCTTTTACTATGGTTAGCCCTAAGCCACTGCCTTTTATTTGACTATTTTCTGGTGGGGTTCCTTGATAAAAAGCATCAAAAACCTGGGCTTGTTGAGCCGGACTAATACCAGGACCTTTATCTATAATGCTGATCGTTAATCGGTCGCCTTTATTTAGCTGTTTGATAGTAATACTTGATGCTACGGGGGCGTACTTGATGGCATTAGAAAGTAAGTTATCTAAAATAACACTTAGTTGTTTAGCGTTACAGTAAAGCGATAATGGCGAACCATGAAAGTTAAGGACTAATTTTTTACGCTTTATTTCTAATTTTCGTTGTTCAATCACTTTATCAAGCAAATTATTGAAGCTAATATTTTCTGCTTTGAGCAAACTGGTTGAATCAAGCACTATGTTAAAGTCGAGTAAATCTTCAATTAAACGCTGTAAACGATTAACACTCGTTTTAATTATTTTGCATATTTCTTGTTGATCATCGTTTAACGAGCCAACACTGTGATCGTAAATAAGTTCAGTGCCTTCTCTTATCGCAGCCAATGGTGTTTTCAGCTCATGCGATATGTGGCGTATAAAGCTCGACTTTTGTAATTCTAAGCTATGTAATCTTTGGCGCATCGTTTCTAAGGCTTCAGCGATGGCGATAACTTCGCTGGTGCCATCGAGACTAATTTTTTCCTGAAAGTTACCTTGCTCTAAGGTATTTATTTTATTTATTAGACGTTTTAATGGCCTTGTTATTAACAAAATAAAAATAACAGCAATTAACAAGGTGATTGGAATGCTAAATAAGCTATTAATGAGGTTATCGCTTGTTTGCTTGGCAAAGTGATCAATGTTTTTCGCTTGTTTATTGATAATGATATTACTGCGCTGTTTTATTTTTTCTTTAATTGTTATTAACTGTTTAAATTGTTGTTGAAGCTTGCTCAGTTCAATAGTTTTTTTATTTGGGTATTCCTCATAGGCAGAGCTATTAGTTAAATTATTAGCGACAGCGCTAATGTTTTGTTTTATTTGTGCGTCATGTGTTTTAAGCGAAGTTAATAACAGGATCAGTTTATTGTCCTGCTGATTAGTTAATGCTTGCTCTATAAGTTTTGATAATTTGTATTGCTGCTCATTATAGGCTTTATATAAATCGGCATCTTTTAACACTAAATACTGGCTGGCAGAACGCTCAGTATTGGCTAAAGCATCACCAAGTTTATTGCTGAGTTGACTTAATTGGGCAACATAATAAATAGATTGAGTACTTTGTTGAGCAAGTTTGTTAAGTTTATTAGCACTAAAAAGCAACGCCATTACTAGCGGTAACGCGACCAAGGTAAAACCTAATAATGTTAATTGACTAATAGAGAACTTATAAATAGTTAGTTTATTAATAACTCGTTTAGAAGTAACTAAACTGGCGATAGCAGGCTTAGTTAAAAATTGTTTGTCCACTACCTTACCTTCTTTATTTTGACTCGTTTACACAACAATCTTGTTTGTGTTAATTCCAAGCCCTTTTTATGCTAGTTTTGATAAGAAAACAATAGTGTCGCTATTTTGAGACGGTTGCTGTTTTTTATTATTTCTTTTTAGGTGGTTGTTATTTAGGTGTTTTTTGTTCTCATCAGTTTTTTTGTTCTTTCAATTTATTTACTTTTCTAATTGTGTTGCTAAGCAGCGACACAATTATTGGTTGTAACTTACCTTTTTAATTTAAAACTCTATAAAAACAATATGTTATTGTTTTGGCACAGCTTGTGCAAATAGCTAGTTGACCGTAAACCAGCATCTCCCAATGTTATTTATGTGATTGTTTTTTAACTATGTAAGTTTAGCGATGTAATTTAACTATTTAATTATTAAATTAGAAAAATAATTAAAACGATAAGGAAAATATAATGAAAACTATTAATCTAACTCAGGTAACCACTTTAGTTTGTCTAGCATTTACAGCGTCATTTTTTGTTAGTGCTGATGATTCAAATGTCGAGCTTAATCAAACGTCTGCCGTGTTAGTTCAAGATCAATTCATTTTTAGCTCATTAGATACAGATAAAGATGGTGCATTAAGTAAAGCCGAAGTTAAAGCAAGCAATAATAAGCTATTAACTAAGTCATTTAAAGAAATTGATAGTAACGATGATGGCCTATTAAGCAAAGCTGAGCTCGTTGATTTTGTTGAAACGGCAAAAGTTGATTCGGACAAGGTTGAACATGTAAAAAGCTAAGCTGTTAAAAAGTTAACCGCGTGTATTATCACGTTTGTTAACAATTGTTTTGGGGAGCTCCCAACCAGACATGCACTCCCCATTTAGCCGACTGTTAATAGCAGTCGGCTTTTTTTATCGAGTCTTTGTGTAGGTGACCTATAAACATGATTTATCACTCAAGCAGTGCATTGTTTACATGAATAAGTCTAATGGTAGTGTATCGAAGCTGAATGGTAGTTTTAGCTATTTCATCAGTGGGGTAGGCTTGTTAATATGGTGTTATCTTATCGGGTGTGTTTTGTCTGTAATCATGGATGGGCGGCCTGGTAAAAATAGATTCAAAAATATTATTTTAAACTCATATTCCACTGTGAAATATTTCACAATGAGTTGTATTCAAGAGAGATAATCGATGAAAAAACAATTTATACAAGCATTTTTAGTATCTAGCATACTAATGGGCTGTTCTACCGCGGATAAAAATACAGACATTGCTGCAAAAGCTAACGTTGAAGTAGCAAATAAAACGACTGCAGCTAGCCCAGCTTCGAGTGAAGAGTCACAAGCATTATTACTTGCCAAGTGGCAAGGACCTTTTCAAGGTGTACCGGCATTTGATCAAGTCACTTTAGCGGGGTTATTAGCTGCGATGGAACAAGGTATGGCGGCTAACTTAGCTGAAATAGAGTTGATAGCTAATAATACCGCAACGCCAACGTTTGAAAATACCATCGTTGCCATGGAAAAAACAGGCAGTGATCTAGACCGAATCTTTACTTATTACGGCATTTGGCGTTCAAATAAATCAAGCAGTGAATTTCGAAAGATTCAAACAGAGTTAGCACCAAAATTATCTACTTTCTCTTCAACCATCAAACAAAACCAAAAGTTATTTAATCGTATTTCAGCGGTTTATAATTCTGATGAAGTAAAATCACTTAGCCCGGAAAAACAACGTTTAGTGTTATTAACCTACAATAGCTTTTCGCGTGATGGTGCCACATTAAATGACAGCGACAAAGAACGTTACGCAGAAATTAACCAACGTTTAGCGCAGTTGCAAACTAAGTTTGGTAACAATGTTTTAGCCGATGAAGAAAACTATGTTGTTTACTTAACAAAAGCACAATTAGGCGGTTTGCCTGAGTCAATTGTCAGTGTTGCCGCTGCTGCCGCTGAAGAGCGTGATCATGCTGGCGAGTATGCTATTACTAATACGCGTTCTTCAATGGACCCGTTTTTAACTTACTCCACAGAGCGTAAATTAAGGAAACAAGTTTGGCAAAGTTATTATAGCCGTGGTGATAACGGTGATGAGTTTGATAACAATGCGATTATCGCCGAAATATTACAATTACGTCATGAACGTGTTGGTCTTTTAGGTTACAAAAACTATGCTTCTTGGCGCTTAGAAGATCGCATGGCAAAATCACCTGAAAATGCTATTGCTTTAATGGAATCTGTATGGCCTGCCGCCATCGCCCGTGTTGATGAAGAAGTTGCCGATATGTTAGCCATTGGTAAACGTCAAGATGGCATCGAAAAAGTTGAAGCGTGGGATTACCGTTTTTATGCGGAAAAAGTACGTAAAGATAAGTACAATTTAGACTCAGATGAAGTTAAGCAGTATCTACAACTGAATAACCTTCGTGAAGCAATGTTCTATGTTGCCGGTCGTTTATTTGATTTTAACTTCACCGAGATCACTGATGGCTCTGTTCCTGTATTTCACGAAGATGTGCGTGTTTGGGAAGTGAAAGATAAAACCTCTGGTGAACATATTGGCTTATGGTATTTAGACCCGTTTGCACGTAAAGGTAAACGCTCTGGTGCTTGGGCAACGACTTACCGTAGTCACACGACATTCCAAGGTAAGAAAAATGTTCTTTCATCAAATAACTCAAACTTCTCTAAAGGCGTCGCAGGACAACCCACGCTTATTTCTTGGTCTGACGCAGAAACTTACTTCCATGAGTTTGGTCATGCATTACACTTTTTAGCCTCTAAAGTTGAGTACCCGACACTTAATTCTGGAGTACGTGATTACACTGAATTTCAATCACAATTATTAGAACGTTGGTTAGCAACAGATGAAGTCATTAATAACTACCTCGTGCATTATAAAACGGGCAAAGCGATGCCAAAATCATTAATTGCTAAAATAAAACAGGCAGCAACTTTTAATCAAGGTTTCAGTACCACTGAATATTTAGCGTCTGCTTTGGTTGATATGAAATTTCATACCGTTGATCCTACGGGAATTGACCCGGATAAATTTGAACGTGAAACGTTGGCTGCATTAAACATGCCTGAGCAAATTGTGATGCGTCATCGTAGCCCGCAGTTTGGTCATATCTTCAGCAGTGAAGGTTATGCATCAAGTTATTATGGTTATATGTGGGCTGAAGTTTTAACGTCTGATGCCGCAGAAGCTTTTGCACAAGCACCGGATGGTTTTTACGATGCAGACGTTGCCGCTAAATTAGTTGAACACTTGTTTAGCGTACGTAATGCGGTTGACCCAAGTGAAGCTTATCGCGCTTTTAGAGGGCGTGATGCTAAAGTTGAAGCCTTGATGCGTGACCGTGGTTTTCCGGTCAAAGCAGTAAAATAGTCGTCAATACTAGGTAAATCAGCTAAACAGTTAGCTACTTTAAAAACTCGCTTCGGCGAGTTTTTTTGTAAGTTGCTGTAAGTTAATGTCTTCAATTTGTGTGTTTATTGAATATTATTAGACACTTGAATGTGATTAAGTGTAAAATTCATGCGCTTTAACACTCGCTTAAACATACAAGGATGTATCTATGAAATACTCTTCAATAACAGTATTGTTACCGGTACTTTTTCTGGCAAGCACGTCGGTGTCTGCAGAATCGTATCAATCATTTTCTAATGCAAATTATTCAAAAGGGGACTACTCAAATATTGATAGTGAATTTTGGTCGTTAGCTACCAGCTACTTTTTGGATGCAAGAGAAACCTTAGGGCCATTAAATGAATTTGATTATATAAATACCGTGAGTAATATTTCAGCGGGTTATAGTCATTCTTCTATTGATAGTTTACATTCCTTCAATGGTAGTCAATATGGCTCAAAATCAGATGACAATGCTTTAAACATTAACGGTGAGTGGTTTACGGGGAAATTTTTAATTGGCGGCGGTTATTCATACTTCGATAATGACTACCAAAGTCGAAATTTTAGTCGTGATGAACATTTCAATTATTATCGAGGCATTTTAGGATACTTAGTGACCGATGATCTATTGATTAAAGCCAAGGTGAGAAAAAGAGAAGGCGGTAGTGCTTTTTATCGCTTTGATGTTGATTACAATTTACAACTCAACAAAAGCGACTATATTGGCTTTGGTTATCAAACCGATGAGGATTTTGATTTTCACACATTATCTAGTAAGTATTTTATGCAACTTTCTTCGGAAAGTTATTTAACCGTTGGTGGTCATTATACTTATGATAATTACGACTCAAACAGGTCCAATGATAGTTGGTCTATTAACAGTAGTTATTACTTTAATCAATACAGCTCCATTTCAGCAGGATACGCTAAAGATGATAATTACAGTATTGGTGCGAATCATTTTTTCAATAAAAATTACGCGCTTGCTATAAGTTATAGTACCAATACATCAGATGATGATAGTGATGCGTATGGTATTAATTTTACTGCTCAATTTTAATCTAGGATAAGAATATTATGAAAAATTTCACCTTGAGTTTATTTGCTGTTTTTTGTTTTTTAATCAGCATAAATGGCTATAGCAATGATTTTATCGGCTCTTGGCAATTAGTGTCGGGTGAGTATGTTAACGATAAAAATGAGCTGGTTGATTATGCCGATGCTGATATGAACTCAATTAAGATTCTTTCGGCAAGTCATTTCAGTTTTATTTCTAAATCGGGTGATAAATTTTGGGCTGCGGGGGCGGGCAACTACCAATTTGATGACAAAACTTACACCGAAACACCTATTCATACTTCTTATGCCATTCCTAAGGGCAGTAAGTATTCTTTTCAATATGAAATGATTGGTGATCAATGGCACAACAGCCGCTGGAAAGAAGGTAAACGTGTTGAATATGAGGTATGGCGTAAACTGAAGTAAATGACTTTTAATGTGATGGTATTCCCGGTATTCACTTAATGAAACTAAATATAGCTATATTTAGTTTCATTTAGCTAAAGGGCCTGAAAGAGGCTGAATAAGTATAACTAACACAGTTAAATGATGGTTTTACATCAGTTTAACTGTGTTTTTTAATCTTAAGAGTATTGAATTATTTTTAAATTCCTACAGTGACTCTTCATCGATAACAGACACGACAATTTTACCTGTCGCTCTGGCGCTTTCACTACGCTGCATTGCTTTTTTAGCTTCTGTAAGAGGGAACACTGAATCTATAGTGACTTTCAATTTGTTGTTATCGATTAAATCCGTTAATTTGTTCAAACCATCGCGAGATGGATTAACTAACATTCGATTGTAATGTATATTTTTTTTGTCTGCTTTTTCCTGTGAAATCTCTTCTAACAAGGTAATTAAACGACCATTTTCTTTGAGCACGGAAAGTGAACGTTCAACGATATTACCACCACTTGCCGCAGCAAATACAAGATCTATATTAGCTACTTTGTCTTCAAAATCATCTTGTTGGTAATCGATGAATTCATCTGCGCCAAGCGCCGTAATGTACTCTTTTTTGGCCACTGAACCGGTACCGATAACATACGCACCTAAGTGTTTGGCAATTTGTACAGCGAAACTACCTACGCCACCGGCTGCGTTATGTATTAATACGGTTTGGCCTGTTTGCAGTTGTCCTTCATCCGTCAAGCCTTGTAAAGCGGTTAACGCTGCAAGCGGTACGGCTGCACTTTCTATAAAGTTTAATGATGCTGGTTTGTCAGCGACTAAGTTAGCATCTACCGCGACAAACTCGGCTTGTGCGCCTTGCCCAGTTAAAGGAAGATAAACATAGACAGGGTCGCCAACAGAAAAATCATTAACCTGAGTGCCTACTTCGCTAATGATACCGGCAGCATCCCAACCCATAACCAATGGTAGTTCATGAACATTCGCATCTTTTAACATGCCATTTCTAATATGATAATCTACTGGATTGACACCTGTAGCGACTACCTTGATAAGCACTTGTTGCTCAGTAAATTTTGGCATTGCTACTGCGCCAATTTCTAGCGTGTCGATATTGCCGTATTGTTTGATGTGTGCTGCTTTCATAATTTCTCCTAAGAACGCCTTTCAACGTGTTTTTTAATTACTTGGTTTGTCTTTATGGCGCTATAGTGCCGAAAAACATTGCTAATGAATAATTGATAGTTAACATGGTACTCATTGATAATTATGATGAGTGGTAAAGTCATGGCAAAAGTTGATCTTAATTTATTGGTGATTTTTGATGCCATCATGCAAGAGCAATCGATAAGTGCAGCAGCAGAGCGTTTAGCGATGACGCAGCCCTCTGTTTCAAATGCAGTAGCTAGAATGCGTCATGTATGGGGCAATCCCTTGTTTATCAAAAATGGTCGAGGAATTAAGCCGACAGTCTATGCTGTAACGTTATGGCAGCAAGTTTCAGGCTCATTACATACCATTTCACAAGCGGTTAGTCCTGAAAAATTTAGTGCTAGCACAGCAAAAAGGTGTTTTCGAATTGCGTTAACCGATGGCATGGCTTCGTTATTATGGTTAGATATTAGAAAGGTAATTGAACAAACGGCACCGAATATAGATATACATGCGGTGCCATATACTATGAATGCGGTTAGCTTATTGCAAAATGCAGAAGTTGATTTGGTTGCTGATTATGTACCAGAGCTTGATAGTAATTTTCAACGGAAATTTCTCTGTAATAACTACTTTGTTGCGGTGATGTCAGCACAGCATGAATTAGCGAGTAGCGAGCTCTCATTAACTCAATTTGTTAATGCGGAGCACGTATTAGTTTCGTTATCAGGAGATGCCTCTGGCGCGGTTGATGATAAATTAGCCGAATTAAAACTAACACGTCGCATTGCCATGACAGTGAATAGTTTCGCTAATGCCACTTACCTATTAAAAGATAGCGCGTTAATTTCGGTATTACCTTATGCGATTATTGCCAATGAGATTAAATCCGGCGCGCTAATAGCAAAAACATTACCCTTTCAGTTAGCTCCGGCTGAAATTTCACTGGCATGGCATAAGCGAAATGATCGTGATCTCGGATTAATCTGGCTACGCACTCTCATTAACAAAATAATTGTCGATAAAGCGGAGTTATTAAAAGAGAATGCTCATTACTCATAATACTTGTGACATCTTCTCGTCTTTTATAAGCTCACTCTTATGCCGGCATAATAACGTAGACCATTTTTATAAATACCAATGGGAGCATATTGATTGCGATCGTAGGTATAAATAACTTCATCGGTTAAGTTAATGCCCTCAAAAACCAGTGAAAAAGACTCAGTTAAGATGAATGATACGTTCACATCCCATTGACCATAATCATCGGTTATTTCTTCACCTACACCGGTAGCAAACTCGGTACGAAAGTTATATGACAAACGTGTACTTAACCAGTCATTTTCATAATAACTTGTTAGGTTACTACTATGTTTAGAGTTACCGGGTATAGCGGTTTCTTCGCCTGTTATAGCATTCTTTCGATCGCCTTCAACATAAGTATAATTAGCAATGATACCTAATCCGTAAAAAATTTCTTGCTGCAAGTTGAGCTCTACGCCATAAATACTACCGCCATTGCCATTGACAGGACGATCAATAATCATGGTTCTGTTTTCGTGAACTTCTTGGTAACGTTTTATATCAATGAAAGATTGAATGTCTTTGTGAAAAGCGGCAACTGAAAATAATGCGGCTTCATCAAAATACCACTCCAAACCCAGATCAAAATTTGTCGCTCTAAAGGGATCTAAATTAGGATTGCCACCAGCACCTCGAGCTTGAGTATAGTTATAGTTTGTCGATGGCATTAGATGGTGATATTCAGGGCGAGACATGACTTTTGATGCGGCTATACGAAAAAGTATCTCAGGGGTAAGATCCATAACTATATTAATACTGGGCAATAAATCGCTGTAATTTTTATCTGTTGTTGACCAAATATATTCTCTATAGATACTTTCCGTTTCAGCTATTTTTTGAAAAGCGGCGGCGTCTTGCTGTGTGTGTACTAGTCTAAGGCCTAAGTTTCCGCGATAAAAGTTACCTGAAAAGTTCATTTTGGCGTATGCAGCTAGTGTTGTTTCTTTAATATCAAAGGTACTTGGCTTTTCTTCACCTTGCTCGAAAGGCAATAGTTGGTATGCCTGATTCAAGCGATTAATATCGGCGTAAGCGTATTCTTTTAATGTGTCTTCATTTCCTATCCCTTCAAGGTAACTGCTAGGAAACTCAGCTGAGAAGTCAGCCAAGGTCCAATCTAACTCGCCGGCAATACCAGTATAACCACCATTTTTTGAGCGATATCGGATAAAGTCACGTTGATGTTTTTTATATTTACCGCCGAACTTAAGGGATTGTATAAAACGGTGGTCAAGCTGATATTCAAAGTCTGCTTGAGCAAAAAATTCACTGTCATTTGAGTCTTGTGAATCTTTACGTGCTTCGGTAATGCGCCAATCAATAGCATGCAAAGGTGATACTTGATAAGTGCTCGCTATATTTTTTCTGTTTTGAAAGTCAACAGAAAACTCGGTGTTAGCTGACCATTGTGATGTGTAATCTTGGTTAGTTCCGCCACTAGCCTTGGTCATACCTATTTGATATTTTGTTTGCCAATAATCAACATTATGCTCAATCGTTAGGTGCGCCAAGCTCGTTTTTATTTCTGATTTTCGCCATATTGCTTCCATAGAAGTATTAAAAGGAATATTTTCATCATTTATTCCGGGTACTTCTGAATAGCTGGCTTGTACTAAAGTATCATCAATTATTTTATAATCTGAAATATGACCATTTCGATCATAAACTGAGCTAGGTTGCCAAAGAAAATTTTGATTAGAATTATCTGCATTTAATGCAGAATAAAGCGTGTTCATTTCAATATTCCAATCCGTTGATGGCTGGTATTGCAGGGTAACCATGGCGCTGGAAAGTTCACGCTCTTGTTGAAAAATGGCAGAGCCACCACCTCCTGGAGACCATATATTTGTTAAATCGGCTTTAGGATTGTTAGTCGGCGTTAAGTTACCTTGTTCATCTTGATTAAAGTTCCTCTCTGCCCATCCCCATGACTCTAAACCATCACGGCGTAAACTACGTTCGTGTCGAGTTAATGAAACCAAAACACCGAAATTTTTTGCATCGTTTATTTGATTATAAAAAAGGGATAGTTGTGGGTCAGTTTTACTCGATACGTCACTATATTGTAATTGTACTGTTCCGATGAACATGTTGTCTTTGGTCTCAAGCGGTGAGTGAGTTTTTATATTGATTGAGCCACCTAATGAACCTTCTTCATGATCTGCCTCAGGCGATTTATATACTTCTAACGAACTCACAATTTCAGCAGGTAATAAGGTGTAATTAAAGCCCCTATTGGGTTGAGATGAAATCCACCAATCAGTAGAAGCGATGCTTTGGCCATTAATGTAGGTTCTATTTTGACTTGGGGCCGTTCCTCGAACGCCGACACGTTCACCTTCTCCTTGTGCGCGAGTTAGGGATACACCTGTTATGCGTTGTAATGACTCTGCTACGTTTTTATCGGGAAATTTACCAATATCTTCAGAGGTAATGCTATCCATGATGGAGTCGCTGTAACGTTTTGTTTCTATTGATTTAACTAAACTTCCTCGAATACCACGAATTTGGATTTTTTCGATTGAATCGAGTGAGTTATTCACTGTTTTCTCTCTCTCATTCGTTTGCTTATCAATATTGTTTTCAGTAGCAAATACATTGACTGTATTGAACCAGCATACAGCTGCAATAGTTAGGGAAAAAGTACCTGGATTTTTCATCTGTTTTTTATTCCAAAGTAATTAATTTTCAATTGATATAGCAGCTTACGCAGCATAGAATAGCAGTAGTACATAAGTTGGTTAAATAGTTGTCGATTATGAATATTTAATCAATTTCTTAGCAAATATAATACCCTTTGTATCAACACTTGACCAATCATCCGCCTTACTATTTGTAATAATTTAATGTCACTTAGCCAGATAGAAAAAATTAAAGTTAATGAAGTTGAGGTCGACTTTGTCGCCCTGAAATTTCTGATTAACAATGAATGGCAAGATATTGAAGCTAGACAGTTTACTCTGTTAAAATTACTTATTGAAAATCACGGTAGCGCAGTTTCCAGAAATCAGATCATGGATGTTTTATGGAATAACACCATTGTGAGTGATAACTCGGTTTCTCAGGCGGTTACTCAGCTACGTAAATCCTTGCATGACGATAAAGAAACCCCACGCTTTATAAAAACAGTACCACGTGTTGGTTATCAATTAATTGCCGAGTTAACCTTTTTCGAAACAGAAGAAAAAACACCAGAACAAATAAAAAAAAATAAACTCAGTCAAAGTCTTATTGCCATTTCAGGTTTGTTAATGGGAACCGTGACCACCATGGCCATTGTTGAGATAGCTAAACCGAGTCTACAGGTACCGAGTTATCGTTATGAGTCTCGGTTAACCTCAACCCCAGGTCCTGAAAGTTTTTTACGTTACTCTCCACAAGGCCGTTATTTAGCTTTTAGTCAAAGTAATACGAACCGAAGTCAAATGGACTTGGCTGTTTATGATCAACAAACCCAATCAGTCCATTTAATCAAAAGCACAGGTTATAGTGAAGAAGCACCTGAATGGTCGCCAGATGGTAAGTGGCTTATATATTATCGTCACGATCCGCTTAGTTGCGAAATACGCGTAATGGCAGTGAGTAACCCGGTGGAAACTTGGCGTTTAAGCCCTGATATTCATTTAGCTGATTGCCAAGTGGGCTTTAGCCGACAAAAAATGCATTGGGCAAATGAAAACACCCTCTATTTGCAACGCTGGCAGCATAATCAGCCGGTATTGAGTAAATTTACCTTGTCAGTTGAAGGTTATCCTAGTGTGATTAAAAGTGAGGATGTTGCCGACATTAATCCTATTTTAATGGACTTGGATAAGGCAACACAGCAGCTTTTATTTGTAGAAAAAAATCAGCAAGGCTACCGTTTACAAAATATTAATCTAATAACACTGACTCGTTCGATAATCGAGACTAGGGAGCAAGAGTACTGGGGCTTAAAATGGCATGAAAGTGAAAAGAGTTTTTGGCTGGGTAATGAAAGTTTACGGTTAATGTCGTTAAGTGGTAAAAGCGAAATTGTACACTTACCCATAGGCTTTATTCCTGATATTGATTTGAATCCAATGAGTAAACAACTCGCCCACTCCGAAGGCTTAGTTAATATAAATTTATATACCTTAACGCTTAACTCTCTCACTCGCCATAAGACGGTTAAAAGTCATCAGCTTTCCTCATCTGCGCGTACCGACATTTTACCTACCTTATCCAAAGATGGTCGGCAAACGGCTTTTATTTCTTATCAACGTCGTTCAATGGATGGCTTAAAACATGTTGAGATATGGTTAAAAAATAGAGATAAAAAAACCGCTAATCTATTAGCTAATTTACCGGAGGATATTCATCCAAGGTACTTGTTATGGTCGCCAAATGGTGAGAATTTATTGCTCGGCGACAGTCAGTACAACCTATATCTAATCAATATTTATGCCAAACATATGGTACCAATTATTTTTGATTATAAAAATATTGATAAGGTGAATTGGTCAACGGATGGTAAGTTTATTAATTTTAGTGCAATGAATGAAGACGTTGAGCAGATGTGGCAGTACGACTTACAACTTGCTACTACTGAGTTGGTCGGTGAAATAGAGCAGACAGAGAAAGTGCTTGTTGAAGCGGCAGAGTTATTATCACTCTTTGCAATGAAAAAACTTAATCCTTCTTATCGTCAGTTTGAACAGAAAATAGAGCAGTTTTTACTGGTAAACATTGGTGATCAGTTACCGGTAGAAAACTTAAGACCTTCCTTAATGCTGTATCGTCCCTATGTTTTTGACTTGGGCATTTATTATGTCATTAAACAGGGTCATCAATTACACTTATATCTGTACCATTTTGAGAAAAAAGAAAATATTAACATTGCAGATATTGGTAACTATGAACAAGAAATTAATTTAATGCTTAATATTAGTGCGTCGGATAATGGCAAACAATTGGTTTTCTCGAAAGTAGAAGGTTTTGAAACCGATATTTTATTACAACAAAAAAATGATAAAGAGTAGGGCTAATTTATCATTGGTTCATTATTGGTTAATCGTTTGATGAATTTAATTTAATCAAGCTTTCTAAATATTTTAATAAGTGTTTGTCGAACCAATTTCGTTGTTGAGCTTGTTCAATTGCTTCAAGTACACTCTTTTTAGCTTGTTTATGTTGACCTTTATTTTGCTGTATTTTGGCTTGCGCTAATAATAAGTCGGGGTGATCATCATTTAATAACAGTGCTTGCTGTAAATAATTAGCCGCACTTTGATAGTTACCTTGCTCTATTTCTAGATTGACTAAGTCACGAATGGCTCTAAAGTGCTTTTGCTTAGCAGCGGTAATCAACCAACGTTTAGCTTTTTCTACATCGTAATCAATAAAATTTTTATTTAATAATTCTCGTGCTAAACGATATTGAGCATAAGAAAATCCAGACTGTGCCGCATTTAAAATCCAGTTAATACCTTTCTTGCGATCTGTTTGTGTATATTCTCCCCGCAATAAATTGGTACCTAAGCGATATTGAGAATTAGGGTAACCGTTAATGGCAGAAGCCAATAATAAATCTGATCCTGCCGTCGCTTGCTGCCAATGTGATCGTAATAAACGTGTCGCATTATGCTCTTCGGCGACTAACCAGTTGGCAATATAGTATTGCACTATTGCATTACCTTGCTCCGCACCTTCAATCAGTTGATTTATTTTCTTCTGATAGTTTTTCTTTTGTTTACTAAAACTTGCTTGATAACGTTTTCCTTTAAACGTTGTAAAGTGATAAAGCAGAGATCGACTACCGTAACTTTTTACTTTGCCATTAATAGTATAAGGAGCATAACGCCATCGACGGACTGCGTTATAAATAGCACGATTAAAAGTTTTGTTAGGGAAAGCATCAATAATATCGACGTCTTTTACTGCGCCTGATTCATCGACATCAAACTCTAACCACACCCAGCCTTCAATGCCTTTTTTGTAGGCTTCTGTCGGGTATTTCGCATCTACTTTGTGAATTCTTAGCGGAGGTAAACTGTTTGTTTGTTGATATTGTTTTTCATTAAATGAAGGCAATAGGGTATTACGGTATTGTTCATAACCAAACTCTTGGTTGAGCTTGGTTAAACTCAGTGTAAATAAACTTCTTTCTTCTTCTGTTGTTATTTCTTGTTCGATCAATCTTGCTGCGGAACGAGCATCATCAAGTCCATAGTCAGCAGCTAAGCTGAACCAAGCATGTGCTTCGCTTAAGTTTTTTTTAATACCTTGCCCGTATAAATACATCACTCCAATATTATAAATAGCATCCTTATTACCTAGCTTGGCTAAACGTTGAAATTCAGTAAAGGCTTGTTGGTATTTCCCTGTGTTATATGCGAGCGTAGCCGACAATAAGTCAGCTTTTAAAGGAAAGCTAAAGGCGAGGAAGAGTGAGGTTAGCAGGTAAAGTAAAAACTTCATTATGTGTTGCGTGTCAGCCTATATTTTATCGGCAAGTAAACAAAAAAGTGTCATCAGGTATATCATGAAATTCTTAATAACCAGTTATCTTTGGTTAATAAATTAACCTTGTCACATTGTTTGATTCTACTGGTTTTATTTAGTGATTGCTCGTTAAATTTCATGGAATTATGTAAAAAAAGCGAGTTTTAACAATACCGCTAAAACTCGTAAAAAAACCAAGGGTGTGTGTAAGGGAAAATCCTTGCCTTGGTAAGTTTGTCGCTAACAATTGTATAAAATTGCCAGCGACTTATAGCTATAGCACCTAAAAGTTGAAACGCATACCTGCGACCAGTCTACGGCCATCTGCGTAATAACCTGTTAAGGCTTGTTCAACACCTTTCTCTTGATAACTAAAGGTTTTTTCATCAGTTAAATTGATACCTTCTAAAGTGAAAGTAATATTTTCATTAAAATTATATGAAAGGTTAGCATCAACTTGACCGTAGTCTGCTACATATCCAGGCCAGCCAAGACCCGTGTCATAACCAGAGCGATAATTGTATGAAAGGCGTCCGCTAAGTTGCTCACTTTCAAAATAAGTACTTAGGTTAACGGTATGATCTGAGTTACCAGGGATAGTGACTGTATTACCGTCACTGTCTTTTGCTTCGCCATCAACATAGGTGTAATTAGCTGAAATACCAACACCTTGATAAACTTCTTGTTGATAACCAACCTCTAGTCCTTGAATTGTTCCACCTTTACCATTTACCGGGCGATTAATTAATATTTCAGTACCTTCAAAGGTTTCAAGTGATGCTTGAGTATCAATAAATGACTGAATATCTTTTAAAAATACTACTGCAGATAAAATACCAACATCACTAAAGTACCACTCTAAACCTAAATCGAATTGAGTTGCACGATAGGGGTCTATATCCGGATTACCACCGGTACCTGTTTGTGTTTCTTTGTTGTATGAGGTTGATGAGGTCATGTTGGCGTAATCTGGACGTGACATAACACGTGCTGCACTCATGCGAAGAATTAAGTCTTCTTGTAAATCAACGGCTAAGTTTAAACTAGGTAAAATATCAAAGTAGTCAGACCCTTCTGTTGACCAGGCTTCTTCACCACTTTGGCCAACATAAGCGCTTGATGTTTGATCTGTATGTACTAAACGTACACCAACATTACCTCGGATACCTTCGGCATCGATATCGGCTTTGATATAAGCAGCAGTAATTTTTTCGTTAATATCGAAAGTACTGGCTTTAAGTAGACGGTAATCCCAACCTAATGCGTCCCCTTCACGACGAATTTTATTTGAATCAGTAATTGCATAATTCTTTAAAGTACCTGAAGAGCCTTGACCTGATAAAAAGTCTGACGGCATGGTAAGAGAATAATCAGCTAAGCTCCAGTTTAAGTCGGTTCGTGCATCGGTAGTGTGTTTGGTGTTAAAGCGAGAATGGTCACGGTATTTAGCACCAAATTTAACTGCGCTGAAAACACCTAAATCAATTGCTCGTTCGAAATCTACTTGAATGTAACTTTCGTCATCTTTTGCATCATTACTGTCGTAACGTAAAAAGTCTAGGTCCCACTTTGTTCCATCTGCGGGATCAGTATCATAGCTGGTTTTAACATCTCTAGCTGTTGAAGCATCAAAACTATGGACACTGTTACCGCCCCAACCAACACTTCGATCGGCTTGTGAACCACCGCTACCTTCGGTATAACCAAAATGTAAACTGGAAGTCCACACATCGCTTTCATGATCTATTTTTAAATCATACGAGCTTGTTTTAAGCTTTGAGTTACGTACTTTTGTTTCATCAAGAATATTGTTGCCGTCAGGTGATAAGCCGAAGGTGCCACCCACCGCCATTTTTCCTACCTGATTGTGATCAATGATCGTTATGTCGGTATACTCAGAGTCGCCATAACCTGTTAACCATAAGAAATTTTGATTTTCGTTGTCCATTTTCATCGTGCTTTCTAAGGCATTAAAGGTGATTTCAGTATTGTCACTTGGACGGTATTGCAAAGTTAAATTACCACCCGTACGAATACGCTCTTGGCTAAACATAGCTGAGCCACCACCACCTGGGCTATAAACATCTTCATGAACTGTGCCGTCAGCTAAAGTAATATCTCGATCAGTCCAGCTCCACGCTTCAATGCCATCGCGACGCAAGTTTCGTTCTTGGCGCACTAAGGATATAAGGGCACCAAAAGTTTCATCTTCATTTTTCCAACTATATAAACCAGATAACTGTGGATCCGTTTCACCTGAAACATCTGAATACTGTGCTAGTACGGAACCGGCAATTTTGTTTGCTTCTAAATCAAGTGGCTTACGTGTTCTAACAACAACCGTGCCACCGATTGAACCTTCATCAATATCAGCTTCAGGTGTTTTGTATACTTCTAAACCCGAAATTATTTCTGATGGCAGCATGCTGTAATTAAAGCCGCGACTTGCTGCAGAGTTAGTCCACCAGTCAGCAGAGCCGACAGCTTGGCCATTCAATAATGTTCTGTTTTGGCTTTCTGTTGTACCACGAATACTCACTCGTTCTCCTTCACCGAAATTACGGGTAATGGAAACACCCGTAATACGTTGCAAAGATTCGGCAACGTTTTGGTCTGGAAATTTCCCTATATCTTCAGCGGTTACTGCATCAACGATAGAGTTTGAGTAACGTTTGGTATTTAACGACTGAACAACACTGCCACGAATACCTCGAACCTGTATTACTTCTACTTCTTCAGTTTTCGCTTTCTTTGCAATGGTATCTTCTGCATAACCTTGAGCGTTTGCTAAAGATGCTCCTGCTATTGTCGTTATAATAAGCGCAGACTTTATTGCGCAATTCACTTTATTTAATTTATAATTTTTCATATGAATGTTCGCCGTTGTTTTATTGTGCTTTGTTTTAATTATTTTCAAAGACGGTTTTATAGACCACTTTGACGTTGACTTTTTATCCCTTACTAACGCTGTATCAACATTGCCATTTTTTTAGTGATGCTTTCATTGTTATCTGTACTGCAATGGACTGTGCTTCATACTCAACTATTTCATTAGTCGAGTTAGCGTTAGCCCATTCATATAAAAACAACGGCTTTGAAGAGTCTTGAATTGGTGTGAAAAGTTGTGAAAGAATGGTGTTTAAGTTTTATCTAACTGTTTTTTAATGTTTTTAATACTTTAAAATTAAAAATATTATTTGATGTTTTAATGGTTTTATCTTTTTATAAACTTATTCGTCTAGATAAAAATGTTTAAATACTCGTTTAGTTATGGATTTTTGTTTGGGTAATAAACATAAAATAACGAATTGAAGAGAATTATCTGAGGTGTTCTAACGAAGAGATGTCTTGTTTTTTTAGCTCACTTGGTGAGCTAATTTTCCACTATTATATTTTAAGCTTTGTTCATTAATCCACTTGCTTTTCTATTTCACTGATTGCCTCATTAACTGTTTCTGCAACGTCTTCTAATTTCCCTGAAATGATTGTTTGGGCATCAAAAAGTCCACGGTTATAATAATGACCACCTATTTCTTTTGAGAAAAAATCTAGCAAAAATTCAGCGTCAAATTGCCCTATGTCGTGATCTAACTCGTCAGTAAAGTATTTTTGTATTTTGCTCGTTAACAGATCTTTTTCTTGTGATGAGAAATTAATTTCGTTCATGATTTTCCTTTAATGCAATAACAGCGTAATGATGCGTTATGGCAGTATAAAAACTATTATTTAACAATTATATAATTTTTATTTACTTTTTTTTAGTCGAAATGAAGGAATAAAGTTTCAGCTTAACTACTCGCTTGTTAATATTTTACTAATGAAGTTGATTTTTCATCTAGTAGTGGTTATTTTATTCTAAATATTTATAAATAATTAGAACAAAATGCACTTAAATGATATTGATTTGCATCTTATTGCTATTTTACAGCGTGATGCTAGTATCGCTATTGAAGAGTTAGCTAAGCAGGTTGGTTTAACAAAAACACCTTGTTGGCGGCGGTTACAAAAATTAGAAAAAAGTGGGATTATTAGAAAAAAAGTCGCTTTACTAGATGCTGCTTTATTAGACTTAAGTGTGTCTGTCTTTGTACAAGTAAAAACGAGCAAGCACGACAGTGATTGGTTGGCGCAGTTTTCTACCACAGTTTCTGCTTTTCCTGAAGTGGTTGATTTTTACCGTATGAGTGGTGAATATGATTATTTATTACGTGTCGTGGTGAAAGATATTGCCAGTTATGATGCTTTTTATCAGCGTTTTATTCAGGCAACGAGTCTTACTGATGTTACTTCTAGTTTTGCTATGGAAGAAATTAAACGTTCGACTGAGCTGCCATTACCTTACTAACACTTACTATCTCTTCAATCATGCCTAAACTACAGAAAAAGCTATTTTACGTGGTTTAGGTATATTCTATTTTAAGAGGTTTATTATGTCGGTAAAATCAGCGTCAGAGCAATATTTTCAATCTTTTCGTCAACAAATAATTGGCCAAGAGTTACATCATGAAATTGATGGTCAGCTGCAAAAAATAGTGTACGCTGATTGGACCGCAAGTGGCCGTCTTTATCGACCTATTGAAGATTACATTTCTAATGTGCTCGGACCTTTTGTTGCCAATACTCATACCGAAACAAACCTAACGGGTAGCACAATGACTCATGCTTATCACCAAGCACAAAAGGTGATTAAGCAACACGTTAATGCTTGTGATAATGATATTTTAATTACTTCTGGCGCAGGCATGACAGATGTTATTAATAAATTTCAACGCATTTTAGGTTTACGTATTCCTGAGCGCATGGCAAAGCAAGTGAGTTTTGTCGATAATGACAAACCAGTCGTTTTTATTACGCAGATGGAGCATCACTCTAATCAAACTACTTGGCATGAATGTGATGTTACCCTTGAATTAGTAAAAAATACCGATCAAGGTCTACCTTCATTAACTCATTTAGATCAGCTATTACAACAATACCAAGATCGCAGTGTTAAAATTGGATCTTTTACTGCTTGTTCTAATGTGACCGGGATAAAAACGCCATATCACCAGTTAGCAGAAGTGATGCATCAATACGGTGGTTTGTGTTTTGTCGATTTTGCTTGTTCAGCACCTTATGTCGATATTGATATGCACCCGGTAAATAAAGCACAAACACTGGATGCTATTTTCTTTTCTCCACACAAGTTTTTAGGTGGTCCAGGTAGCTCAGGGGTACTGATATTTAATAAAACCTTATATAAAAATAAAGTACCGGATCATCCCGGTGGTGGCACGGTAACATGGACTAATCCATGGGGGGAACATACTTTTTTTAATAATATTGAAATCAGAGAGGATGGCGGAACCCCAGGATTTTTGCAATGTATCCGTACCGCGTTAGCAATAAAAGTAAAAGAGGCAATGGGTGTTGAAAAAATAGCTGAACGAGAGCAAGAAATGACAGAATACGTCATGGCAGCATTACGTAAAAATGATTCCGTGATTATGCTTGAAGCTGATATAACTGATCGTTTAGCCATTGTGTCTTTTTACGTGCCTAACGTACATTATAACTTAGTAGTACGACTACTTAATGATAAGTTTGGCATTCAAACTCGTGGAGGCTGTTCTTGTGCCGGCACTTACGGTCATATTTTATTAAATGTTAACCATGATCAATCGCAAGAAATTACCAAACAAATAGATGCGGGTGATTATTGTGAAAAACCTGGTTGGGTGCGTGCTTCTTTTCATCCAACGATGACCAATAGCGAATTAAGTTATGTGGTTGAATCGATCAATGCTATTACCTCTAATATTGAGAATTGGGCGAAAGAGTACCGCTTTAACCCCGCAACAGGCGATTTTGTTAAACAAGGGTTTAATTCTGATGAATTAATAAGTCTAGAGGGTTTTAATCCTATGTCGGCTATTACAACGGTGATTAAAGATGTACAAAAAAATGAAAGCTTATTAAAAAGATTATTTAAATAATCTTTTTAATAGCAAACTGATGAGGGAATAATGAAAAGAAGACAATCAAGATGGTGGCAAACAGATTGCGCCTTTTGTCGAAAAGCAAGGTTGCTATTACTCTGGCTTGGGCTAATGTTAGTAATAGATTATTTCTTTTTTCAGTTACTTTTTTAGCAAGTTTACATGTATCTGAGCTTAACTAATCTGTTCGGTATAACTTGATATATACCCGTTGCCATTCAAAGTGCGTGATTTCAGTGGGAGTTAAAAGTGTTTTAGGCAAGGCATTCATTTAAAACAATGGTAACGGGTATAAAAATAATGAGGAAAAATAATGGCAAAAGGTTTGCTGTGGAGTGATTCACAAGAAATTGCACTAGACTTAATCGAACAACATGAAGATGTTGATCCTTTTCAATTACACTTTACTCAGCTTAGAGAATGGGTGCTGGCGTTAGAGCGTTTTGAGGATGATCCTAAACATTGTGGTGAGCGTGTCTTAGAGGCAATTCAGCTTGCTTGGATGTCCGAAGTTGATTAAGAGCAGATATAGTGGCAAAAAATGCAAAAAATTATGCAATTTCAACCTTGTCAGCTTTGTTCCCTGTGTAATTTCCACTATAATCTCTCCCTATCAATATCACCTATTTTCATTATTCACCAAACATATAAGTAGTCAGTCAAATGCCTCAATCTAAACGTCCACTTTATATTCCTTATGCAGGTCCTTCCTTATTAGAAACGCCATTATTAAATAAGGGCAGTGCTTTTAGTAAAGAAGAGCGCACTAGTTTTAATTTAACGGGACTATTGCCGCCACGGTTTGAAAGTATTGATGAGCAAGTTGATAGAGCTTATCGCCAGTATCGATCTTTCCAAAACAATATTAATAAACATATATATCTACGTGCGATTCACGATAATAACGAAACCTTATTTTTTAAATTGGTACAAAATCATCTTGCTGAAATGATGCCTATTATTTACACACCAACAGTGGGTGATGCTTGTGAGCAGTTTTCTGATATTTATCGTAGTTCGCGCGGTTTATTTATCTCTTATGAAGATAGACATAATATCGATGATATTTTGCGTAATGCGACCAAAAATAAAGTAAAAGTGATTGTGGTGACTGATGGAGAGCGTATTTTAGGTCTAGGCGATCAGGGCATTGGTGGTATGGGGATTCCAATTGGAAAGCTGTCTCTTTACACCGCTTGTGGTGGTATTAGCCCCGCTCATACCTTGCCGGTAATGCTTGATGTGGGCACGAATAACCAAAAGTTATTAGATGATCCTATGTATATGGGCGCTCGACATAAGCGTATTGATCAGGATTCATATGATGAGTTTTTAGAGTTATTTGTCAGTGCCGTTAAACGTCGCTGGCCGCATGTTTTATTGCAATTTGAAGATTTTGCTCAACCTAATGCTATGCCTTTATTACAGCGTTATAAAGATAGGATCTGTTGTTTTAATGATGATATTCAAGGCACAGCTGCGGTTACTGTCGGTACTTTATTAGCAGCGTGTCGCAGTAAGGGCGTTAAATTATCACAGTTAAAGGTTGCTTTTGTTGGTGCGGGCTCAGCAGGTTGTGGTATTGCCGAACAAATTATTAGCCAAATGGTGAGTGAAGGAATTTCGCCACTTGAAGCGCGCAATCAAATTTTTATGGTCGACCGATTTGGTTTATTAACTGAGGGCATGGCTGATTTGCGTGATTTTCAACAAAAGCTTGTGCAAACTAAATTAGCCATTGAACAATGGAATGTTGCTGATGAATTTGCCTCACTCATTGAGGTTATGCAAGGAGCGAAACCTGATATTTTGATTGGTGTTTCAGGTCAAGCGGGCTTATTTACCGAACAAGTTGTTAAAGCGATGACCGAGCACTGTGCTGTGCCGATTATTTTCCCGTTAAGTAATCCATCACGCCAAGTTGAAGCAACACCTTCACAAGTTATTAACTGGACAGAAGGTAAAGCGATTGTTGCAACGGGTAGCCCTTTTGAACCCGTAGTTTTTCAAGATAAAAAATATCCTATTGCCCAATGTAATAATAGTTATATTTTTCCTGGTATAGGCTTGGGTGTGGTCGCGGCCAACATTAGTCGTATTACCGATGAAATGTTACAAGCTGCTAGTGATAGGCTTGCATCGGCATCTCCGCTGGCAAATAAAGAGTCGGATGAGCTATTACCACCACTTACGTCAATTGCTCAATTAAGTAAAGAAATTGCCTTTGCTATAGCTAAAGTCGCCTTTGAACAAAATTTAGCGTTAACGCTTAGTGATGAGGATCTATTAGCTAAAATTGAGCGTAACTTTTGGCAAGCAGAATATCGTCAATATCGCCGGACAAGTGTTTAAGGGCGTTACACTAAAATTAACTGTTTTAAAGTGAGTGAATGATGACAAAAGCATCCGCTAAATCGACTGGTGAAGAGATAATCAGCCAAGCAGAGCTAGATAGCCTGTTACGAATTAATGAATTTATTGAACTTGATAGTGAAAATTCGTTAGTAAGTGAATTAAAGCAAGCTATTTTAGACTCGGGCAAGCTAGAACTAGATCAATGGCAAAGCTTACGTGAGCAGTTAAAAGAGATTGAAACGTTAATTCCGCATATTGATCTAATTATTCAATTAAAAAAAGAATAATAAAACGCTTAACAACGATTTAAAAATTACGATAAAGCCTTTAGCAGAATAATGTTAAAGGCTTTTTTATTTGCTTGTGCTTTTATTAGGATTTTGTACGTCTTTAGTCTATAATGCGCAAAAATTTATACAGCTTTATGTTTTCGTATAAATTGTAATTCTTATTACACCTTTATTTTCAATTTAATCTATCGAAAGGAGCTTATCATGGCTATCGAACGTACTTTTTCTATCGTAAAACCAGACGCAGTTGCTAAAAACTTCATTGGTCAAATCTACAACCGTTTTGAAACTGCAGGTTTAAAAATTGTTGCGTCAAAAATGATTCACTTAAGCCAAGAAAAAGCTGAAGGTTTCTACGCTGAACATAGCGAACGTCCTTTCTTTGGTGCTTTAGTTTCATTCATGACTTCAGGTCCAGTAATGGTTCAAGTTTTAGAAGGCGAAAACGCTGTTCTTAAAAACCGTGAAATCATGGGTGCTACTAACCCTGCTGAAGCATTAGCTGGTACTATCCGTGCTGATCTTGCTGATTCAATTGACGAAAATGCTGCTCACGGTTCTGATGCTTTAGAATCAGCTGCTCGTGAAATTGCTTATTTCTTCTCTGACGAAGAAGTTTGTCCACGTACTCGTTAATTTCTATTTAATCGCGCTAATCACTTTGTTAACCGCGTTGCAAGTGCTCACGTAGTAAACTACGCTCCGCGCTAGCGCCTTGCTAACAAAGCTATTTTCTGCGCTTAAAAGTGAAATTAAATTAAAAGGATTTTGCCTACTAAGGTAAAATCCTTTTATTATTTTAAGCGGATCATAATTTTTCGCTTAGTAACACCAGTAAAATTGCGATTGTCGCTTAAAAAGCGTACAATGTGCGCCTTGTTTTTTAGGCTACTTTATATAAATAGTATGAGTGGTTTAATTTTAGTTATTGAGAGTTTGTTCTATGAGTGATGTTAACAAAAAAGTAAACCTACTGAATTTTGATCAAAAAGGTATGCGTGAATACTTAGAGTCTATCGGTGAAAAGCCGTTTAGAGCTGATCAACTGATGAAGTGGATTTATCACTTTGGTTACAGTGACTTTGAACTAATGACCAACATCAATAAAAAGTTAAGAGAAAAATTACAACGTAACTGCGTAATAACAGCCCCTGAAATATCTGAAAAACAAGTGTCGGAAGACGGTACTATTAAATACGCCTTGAAACTTGAAGGCGGGCAAGAAGTAGAAACGGTTTGGATCCCTGAAAATGATCGTGCCACCCTGTGTGTGTCATCTCAAGTTGGCTGTGCTTTAGAATGTACTTTCTGTGCTACTGCTCAACAAGGTTTCAATCGCAATTTATCAATGGCTGAAATTATTGGCCAAGTATGGCGTGTCGCCAATGATATTGGTGCAACCCGTATTGCCGGTACTCGCCCCATTACAAATATTGTCATGATGGGGATGGGTGAACCACTATTAAATATGAAAAACTTAATTCCTGCCCTTGATACCATGTTAAATGATTTGGGTTATGGTTTATCTAAGCGTCGTGTAACCGTGAGTACATCAGGTGTTGTGCCTGCTTTAGATATGCTTAAAGAAAAAATTGATTGTGCTTTAGCTATTTCTATTCATGCGCCAAATAATAAATTGCGCGATGAATTAGTGCCGATTAATAAAAAATACCCATTAGAAGATTTTATTGCAGCAGCAGCGCGATATATCGATGGTTCAAAAGCGAATAAACAAGCAACTATTGAATACGTTATGCTTGATCACATTAACGATAGCACGGACCAGGCACATGAGTTAGCTCATGCCTTAAAAGGCTTACCTAGTAAAATTAACTTAATTCCTTTTAATCATTACCCAGGCTCACCTTATAAACGCTCAAGTAACTCGCGCATTGACCGCTTTGATAAAGTATTACAAAGTTATGGTTTAACTGTAATCACGCGCCGTACACGTGGTGGTGATATTGATGCTGCTTGTGGGCAGTTAGCAGGCGATGTTGTTGATAGAACTAAACGTAGTGCTTTTAACGCCAGAAGCAATGCAAATGAAAAAAATGATCAAACAAGTTCATTGATAACTAAGCCTAAAACTGACACTATCTCATTCAAAGCCGTATAATATAAAATTGATTTAATCACTCGTAGATTAAACACAATACTGTGTCGGTAAAACTATAAAAATAAAAGGCGCTTAACGCACAGGTCATTATGGATAAAGCTATAGCAAAATCTATTTTCTCTCCGACATCATTTTTACTTGTTATGGCCTTGTTATTAACAACATTGTTGACGGGCTGTGTTTCTAAAGATTATGAGAATGATACTCCCGTAGTACAAAACCAAGCCAATCGAGATGAAATGGCAGCAACGCGGATTTCGTTGGGCTTAGGTTATTTGAAAATGGGCAATATGGCGCAAGCCAAACTTAACCTGGAGAAAGCGAAAAAGTTCTCGCCCGGACTGGTACAAGTTCACACGGCTTTTGCCCACTACTATGAAGTGGTTGGTGAAAATGAATTAACGACAAAATCTTACGAAAAAGCGTTATCAATTAAAGCTGATGATGCCGATACATTAAATAATTACGGTGTTTTTTTATGTCGTCAAGATAAAGTGGCGGCTGCAGAAGTTCAATTTTTAAAGGCAATCGCAGTGCCCAGCTACGTGCTTGTTGCACAAAGTTATGAAAATTTAGCTTCCTGTTATTTGCAAATGGATAACTTTAGTAAAGCGGAGCAATATTTAAGAAAGGCTGTAGCTCATAGCCCAAACCGAACTACAACACTTAGTCAGATGGTGCGTTTACAATATGCTATGGGACAATATGAGCAAGCAAAGGTATATCAACAAAAATTTGAACGTAATACTCGCCGTTTTACGCCGGATTCTTTAGCGTTAGCCTATAAGGTTTATCGAAAATTAGGACAACGACGTACGGCTAAAAATTATGGCACCATGTTAGTGAAAATGTATCCGCAATCATGGGAAAGTAAGCAATATATACTTAATGAATTAGAGCAAATTGAAGCTGATAACTTAGCTAAACGTTATCAACTAACGCAGCGCTCATTTGCAAATGAATCCCTATCAACGGGTAATAAAAGTAAAAAACGCATTGTTAAACTCTCACCAAAAAGTAAAGCTAAGGCCTCTGCAACAGCCTCATTAGCGGCAATAAGTAAGGCTGAAACAGCTACAACTACAGCGAACAGCAATAAGGTTGTTGAAACCTCAGCTAATATGACTGAAGCCATAACACAACAAAAACGGGCTGATAGCACAAAAACGTCAGATGAAATTGCAACTCAAGTGCAAGCTAAAACAATAACGGCTCCTAAAGTTAACTCCGTCGTAGCAAACAGTAATAATAGTCTAGTGGCAACATCAAGTGGTGTTAATGCCGCTATTATCAGTTCAGCTATTGTTGATAAAAGCTTAAGTTCTGATGGCAGTGAAAAAACAATGACTCAAAAAAACATCTTAGATAAGAGTTCAGGTAATAATTTAGACAAGGATGTTAATGTTGACAGTAATCGTATTGAAGAAAAATTATCAGATGATACGGTTAAAGTTAATAACGCGGCAGATAGTACAGCAGCTAGTACAGCAAATAATACAGCAGCTCATTCAGAGATTAACGATGCATTAACGAGTAGCACCTTAGTTAGTACAGAGCTAACTGACGCTCAAGTAAAAGAAACTAGAACAGAAGTAGACAATTTCACTGGCACGTTAACTCACGTTTCGACAGAGCCTGAAACTCAACTGTTACAAGAACGTTTACCTGAAGCAGTCGAAGGGGAGCCAACCTCAACTATGCCGATACCAGCGACACGAGATATACCTTTACCTGAAGCTATCACTTTTGTTGATACAGATAAACCTGCACCAGAAACTGTGGCTATAGAAGAGGAAACCTTATTACAAGACAATGTTAAAACCGATGAGGCTGAAGTGGTTGTTGTGCAAGATAATAAACAAAGTGTTGAAGAAAATTTAGCGGGTATAACTGAGGCCGACTCAAGCGACAACTTAGAAAATATTACAAACCCCACCTTAAATGAGGTGACAGAAAAAGAACTAAAAAATGCTTTACCAATAAGTAATAAGGAAGCCTTAGAAAATACTGAAGCTATTTATCATCAAGTGAGTAGTGGTGAAACGCTTTATGCAATCTCTGTTAAATATAATGTTAAAATTAAAGCATTACGCAAGTGGAATAAAATAACAGCGAAACATAAATTGCAGATAAATGAAAAACTCTATGTAGTTAACCCAGAAACAGTGACTAATATTAATGACTAAAGAAGCACACTCAGTACAATCATCATCAGCAGCGAAACATTCAGGTGATGAAATCGAGCAGACGCAGGAACTGAGCGAAGATATGGAGCTGATAAGCCCTGGTTCAATGTTACGTGAAGCCAGAGAGAAACTCTCACTGAGCCAAAACGATATTGCTAATAGATTAAACTTTAAAGTATCAATCGTTACCAATATTGAACAAGATATTTATGATAAAAAGCTGCCAACTACCTTTAATCGTGGTTATTTAGCGAATTATGCAAAATTAGTCGCTGTTGATGTTGAAGAAGTTTTAGCAAGCTATGATGTGCTTGATGCTGCGAACACTCAACGTAGTGAAATGCTAAGTTTTTCTAAGTTAACAGTTAAAGAAGCTGAGCATAGCCGAGTTATGTGGCTAAGCTATTTGATTTTAATTGCTTTAGTTGGTTTGACTGCATTATGGTGGCAACAAGATAACCAACAAACGACTTCTATTATTAATGATGCACTTTCGACTAAAGCAGCAAATGAAAGCTCTCAAAAAGTAGCATTGGCAGTAAAAACTGACTCGCTCGAAATCTCAAGCAAGGATGGCTTGAATGAAAAAGCCTTAGAGAACAAAAATTCAGAAAGTATAAAGGAAACAATTGCGAGCAATGTTTCAGTCGAAAAAAAATCTGTTATAACCGTTGAGAATTCACAAAATGCAGTGGCTGCATCGGCTTTTGAACCAGAGAAACAAGCTGTTCAAACAGCGCAAGTGCAAACTCAAACGTTAGTTGATGAACAATTACAAACCGAAACTCCGCTAATTTCCCGTGCTGTTTTTACTTTCTCCGGTGATTGTTGGGTTAATATATACGATGCTACGGGTGAGAGGATTGCTTGGGGTATAAAAAAAGTAGGTTATATTATGAACATTGAAGGAGTTGCGCCTTTACGTATAACCTTAGGTAAACCCGAGTTAGCCAGCATTGTCTTTAATGACCAAGTTGTTGATATGTCGACTTTTGACCGAGGTAATATTGCTAAATTCACCTTGCCGTTAACGCCTTAACTTAGCTAAACTTTTTTATCTTATTGTAGGAGGGGAGTGATCCCCGGATTTGTTCATATGTTTAAAGAATCTCCAATTATTCGCCGAAAATCTCGCCAAATTATGGTTGGCAATGTTCCTGTTGGCGGTAATGCACCTATTACAGTGCAGTCAATGACAAATACGTTAACGACAGATGTCGCAGCAACCGTTGCTCAGATCAAAGCATTAGAAGCGGTAGGGGCTGATATTGTCCGAGTCAGTGTGCCAACAATGGATGCGGCAGAAGCTTTTAGAGAAATTAAAAAACAGGCGCAAGTTCCCTTAGTTGCTGACATTCATTTTGATTATCGCATTGCTTTAAAAGTGGCGGAGTATGGCGTAGATTGTTTACGTATTAACCCGGGTAACATTGGCAATGAAAATAGAATTCGCAGTGTTGTTGAATGTGCGCGTGATAACAATATACCGATTCGAATAGGGGTAAATGGCGGCTCTCTTGAAAAAGATATTCAGGAGAAATATACTGAACCAACGCCGGAAGCCTTGTTTGAATCAGCTATGCGCCATGTTGATATACTTGACAGACTTAACTTTGATCAATTTAAAGTCAGCGTTAAAGCATCTGATGTTTTTCTTGCTGTTGAATCTTATAAGTTACTGGCCAAACAAATAGATAATCCGTTGCATTTAGGAATCACTGAAGCCGGTGGTTTACGTTCTGGTTCAGTCAAATCATCTGTTGGTTTAGGTTTGTTATTGGCACAAGGTATCGGTGATACTTTACGTATTTCACTTGCCGCTGATCCAATAGAAGAAATCAAAGTTGGTTTCGATATCCTAAAATCATTGAAATTACGTAGTCGTGGCATTAATTTAATTGCTTGTCCTAGTTGCTCACGGCAAGAGTTTGATGTGGTCTCAACCGTCAATGCATTAGAACAGCGCATTGAAGATATCATGACGCCTATGGATGTCTCTATCATTGGCTGTATTGTAAATGGTCCTGGTGAGGCAATGATTTCAGATTTAGGTTTAACGGGCAGTAGTAAGAAAAGTGGATATTACCTTGATGGCATTCGCCAAAAAGAGCGTTTTGATAATACTAACCTTGTTGATCAACTAGAGCAGCGTATTCGCGCTAAAGCAAATGCTATCAATGAACGCGAAGATCAGAAAAATAAAATAGATTTTAAAGAAGTTGATTAAATCAGCTGGAGTCCAGTGTTTTAGTCTTATTTGAGTCTATCGCATTATCAGGTATAATGCGCGCTGCATTAAATTTATCAAGGCGTCTTAATCGTCTAAAAACAGAACAAGAGAAATATCAAAGTGTCTAAACAAAAGGCTTTACAAGCAATACGTGGTATGAACGATTGTTTACCCAGTGAAACAAATATTTGGCAAATGGTTGAGGCTGTATTACGTCGTGTCGCGAGTAATTATGGCTTTGCTGAGATTCGCATGCCTATTCTTGAATCAACAGCGGTATTTAAGCGCGGTATTGGTGAAGTAACCGATATTGTTGAAAAAGAAATGTATACATTTGATGACCTCAATGGTGACAGCCTAACGTTGCGCCCTGAAGGGACTGCAAGTTGTGTGCGTGCCGGTGTTCAACATGGCTTGCTGTACAATCAAGAGCAACGTTTATGGTACATGGGGCCTATGTTTCGCCATGAAAGACCACAAAAAGGTCGTTATCGTCAATTTCATCAATTTGGTCTAGAAGCCTTTGGCATTGCGACTCCTGATATAGATGCTGAAATTATTTTGCTTACCGCACGTTTATGGCGGGAACTTGGCATCAATGAATTTGTCACACTAGAGTTGAATTCATTAGGATCAAATGAAGAACGTGCCAATTATCGTTTAGCGCTTATTGCTTATTTAACCGAACACGAAGATTTACTTGATGAAGATTCAAAGCGTCGTATGCACACTAACCCGCTAAGAGTTTTAGACAGTAAAAACCCGCAGGTACAAGAAGCATTAATAAATGCGCCAAAATTGTCAGATCACTTTGGTGAAGAAACGACTGAGCACTTTGCGAGTCTGTGTAATCGTTTAGATGCTGCCGGCATTAAGTATGTTTTAAATGAACGTTTAGTACGTGGCCTAGATTATTACAATCGAACCGTTTTTGAATGGGTTACAACAACACTGGGTGCGCAAGGTACTATCTGTGCAGGTGGTCGTTATGATGGTTTAGTTGAACAACTTGGTGGTAAAGCAACTCCTGCTTTTGGTTTTGCCTTAGGTATTGAGCGTTTAATATTGATGCTAACTGAATTAGAAAAAGTAACCAATGTACGGCCTCAAGTCGACGCATATATCGTTATTTTAGGTGACGATGCACAAATAAAGGCGAATGCTTTAGCCGAACAATGGCGTGATCAAGTGCCCAATATACGTTTGCAGTGTCACTGTGGTGGCGGCAATATGAAAAAACAATTAAAGCGTGCTGATAAGTCAGGAGCACAACTTGCTTTGATTTTAGGTGATAACGAAATTACTGAAGAAAAAGTAATGGTTAAATACCTGCGCGGACAACAAGAACAACAAAATTTGGCATTTGCAGAAATTCCAAGTTTATTAAACGAATTAACTTAAAGGCTTTTGGCCAAGGTGTAATAGTGGAAATTTATCAAACAGAAGAACAGCAAGTCGATGCAATTAAAAGTTACTGGCAGCAAAATGGTAATACAATCATTGCCGGTATTACATTAGGTTTTGCAGGTTTTATTGGTTTTAATCTTTATCAAGATAATAAACTAGAGCAAGAGTTATCGATATCAGATAACTATCAGGTGTTAATTGAGCAAAGCGTAAAAGATGGAAAAACTTTTACTGCGCAAGCTAAGGCATTTATTGATGAAAATGCCAATAGCAGTTATGCCTCATTAACAGCGTTAGCCATGGCAAAAGAGTCAGCAAGCCATAAAGACTGGGCTTTAGTACAAAAACAATTAACGATAGCGATTACGGCAGCACCAAGTGAAGGTATTAAAGCTATTGCGAGTTTGCGTTTAGCGCGTGTGCAAGTACAGCTTGAGCAATATACCGAAGCACTAGCAACGCTTAATAAACCACTACCCGCTTCTTTTACAGCAGCAGTAGAGGAAATTAAAGGTGATGCTTATTTGCAACAAGGTAAAAAAGACTTAGCACGTAACGCTTATCAAGCGGCAATTAGTGCTGATGGTTTAGCGACGAGTCCATCACTACAAATTAAATTAGATGACTTAGCACAAGTAAGTACTTTACCTGTTGCTGAGCATAAAGCCGCTAGTTTACCTGAAAAGTCAGTTAACTAGTTTAGTTAATCTGCTTGAGTAAATTGAGTTTAATGTAAACTAAATAAGGCTGACTATGCGTTCTTTAGAGACAAACAGTAATAACAATTTTGTAAAGAATTTTTGCAACGGTAAAACACTAGCAGCGATATTATTATCTGTTAGTTTATTTTCTTGTTCATCAACTGATGAAGAAGATGTCGATACCTTAGTGGCAGAGTTAACTGAAATTGATGCGGCTTTTGACGTTGAAGTTTTATGGGAAAAAAGCGTCGGTGATGGTGTTGATGATTACTTCTCCCGTATTAAACCTATCGTTGCTTACGATAAGGTTTTTAGTGCTAGTCGTGAAGGTGATGTTTATGCCTTTGATACCGTTACAGGTAAAAAAGTTTGGCAAGTCGACTTAAGTGATATTAACAAAGAACGCAGCTTTTGGGATAATAGAGTTTCTGCATTACTTGCTGGTGGCCCTATTGCTGGTTTAAATAAGATCTTTATAGGCTCTGAAAGTGGCAAGGTTTTTGCGCTTGATGCGCAAACAGGTGAGCTTGTCTGGCAAGCTAATATTAAGGGTGAAGTAATCACGGCACCTGCTATCGATTCAGGTATTTTAGTGGTAAACACAGCCTCCGGAATCATGAAAGCTTTTAATGCTGATACCGGTGAAGAGCTTTGGGAAATAGAACAAGACGTGCCTGCATTAACGCTACGTGGTCTTAGTGCACCAGTCATCGCGTCGGGCGGTGTGGTTGTTGGAACTGGTAAAGGCGATGTAAGTGTCTATATTTTAGAAAAAGGTCAAGAAGGCTGGACAACGGAAGTCGGAGAATCTACAGGATCTACTGAGTTAGAGCGAGTTATTGATGTTGACTCTGCTCCGGTTGTTTTTGGTGACAAAGTTTATGCTATCTCAGCGCGCGGTAATTTAGCGGCTATTGAACTAAAATCAGGACGTATTTTGTGGAAGCGTCAGTATTCTTCTTATAGACAAATATCAGTGTATCGTAATGATATTTATATCACTAATACTCGGGGTCATGTTTATGCGTTAAATAGACTTGACGGTATTGAGCGTTGGAGTAACGTAAGCTTAACAAACCGTAGTGTTACCGGACCTGTTGTGGTTGATAACTATATTGTTGTGGGTGATTTTGAGGGATATTTACATTGGTTAAACCAAGATACGGGTGAAATCGTTGCTCGCCATGAAGTGGACAGTAGTGGTTTACACTCAACACCAACCGTCATTGATGGTGTGATTTACGTTCAGTCTCGTGATGGTGATTTACAAGCGATAATGACACCTAAGATTGTTAGCGCTGAACAATAAATACTATCGAAGTAGCTTGTTAGTTTTATTATAAAAAACTAGTAAAGTAAGCTAAAATTATAAACGGCTCCAATGCAATAAGCGTTCGGGGCCGTTAGTTGTTTTTATATATACCCAAAGTACTTGAAACTGGTATTTTTAGTTGTTTGGGTATGCACCAAATTAATAAATTTTTGGTGTTAAATTTTTAGAGGTTTCCATGCTTCCAGTTGTTGCCCTAGTTGGCCGTCCTAATGTAGGTAAATCAACGTTATTCAATCGTCTAACCCGAAGCCGAGATGCACTCGTTGCTGATTACCCAGGTTTAACGCGAGACCGTCAATACGGTCAAGCTGAAGTTGAAGAACATCCGTTTATTGTTATTGATACGGGTGGTATCAATGGTGATGAAAAAGGTATTGATGTTTTAATGGCTGAGCAATCATTGATAGCTATTGATGAAGCGGATGCTATTTTATTTATTGTTGATGCAAGGGATGGTTTAACCTCTGCTGATCACGGTATTGCTGATCACCTACGTAAACAAGATAAAAAAGTATTCTTAGTCGCCAATAAAGTTGATGGAATTCATGGCGACTCAGCGGTGGCTGAATTTTATTCTTTAGGCTTAGGTGAGCATGTTCACCAAATTGCTGCAGCACATGGTCGCGGTGTTACTCAACTATTAACGCTTGCATTAACCCCACATATTGAAGCGCTTGGTCAACCTAAACCAGACGAAACAGTTGAAGGTGAATTCGATGATGCTTTTTTTGGTGAAGATGACGTTGAGCTAACAGAAGAAGAGTTAGCCAAAAAGCTTGAAGATGAGCCACAAGAAAATGATAAAATAAAATTAGCGATAATTGGTCGACCTAATGTAGGTAAATCAACATTAACCAATCGAATCTTGGGGGAAGAGCGTGTTGTAGTTTATGATATGCCTGGCACTACCCGCGATAGTGTTTATATTCCAATGGAGCACAAGGGTCGTGAGTATACCTTAATCGATACTGCAGGTATTAGACGACGTAAAAACGTGACAGATGTAGTTGAAAAATACTCTGTTATTAAAACACTGAGAGCTATTGAAGATTCTAATGTTTGTTTATTAATTATTGACGCTCAAGAGGGCATCAGTGATCAAGATCTTAGCCTGCTTGGTTTTATTCTTGAAGCAGGGCGTTCATTAGTGCTTGCCGTAAATAAATGGGACGGTTTGGAAGATCATGAAAAAGACCGTATTAAAACAGAGCTTGATAGACGTTTAGGTTTTATTGATTTTGCTAGAGTCCATTTCATTTCAGCATTGCACGGTACTGGTGTCGGTCATCTGTACGAATCTGTTGAAGAAGCGTTTATTTCAGCAACTAAACGTATTTCAACCGCAATGGTAACCAAAATACTTGATATGGCAATATTTGATCATCAACCACCAATGCATCAAGGACGTCGTATCAAACTGAAGTACGCACATGCCGGTGGTTATAACCCACCTATTATTATCATTCATGGTAACTTAGCGAAGAAATTACCAATGTCTTATAAACGCTACTTAATGAATTACTACCGTAAATCATTGAAAATGATGGGAACACCTATCCGTATTCAGTTTAAAGATACATTAAACCCATTTGCCGGTAAGAAAAAGCTTAATTTTACCGAGAAAAAGAAAATAGCGAGAGCAACGCAAGGTTATAAGAAAGACTAAAACTATCATCTGTTTTTCTGAGCTTGTAGCTAGTGTAGACGTGAATTTATTCACGTCTTTTTTTGTTTTCAATTAATCGAAAGTACCCTCATCGTTGTTGCAATTTCTCCTTGATTTAACTACAGTTATCTATAATTATTTATATATAAATTTTGAAAGTTATGGTTGAAAAAGCAACTCAAATTCCTGTGAAAGTAGAGACGGGCGCTCGCCTTAGTCAAAATCTTGCACTTTTGCATGCTGGCTCTACAGTTTCAATTGAAATTTCAACGCCAGCTGGGCAAAGAGCAAAATTTCGTACTATTTTTATTGGCTACTTACCCAAACAATACTTGTTAGTGCAGTTCCCCGATAGTAATAAATTAGGCCGTTTTTCACAGTATATTAAACAAGGTGCCGCGATTACAATTCGTGGTTTAATTGAGGGGCATGAAGGTGCTGTTTTAGCCTTTGTTACGAGTGTGAAACAAACACTGCAAATACCCTCCCGCATCATGGTATTAGATTTTCCTCACACAGTGACTTTACAGCATTTACGTTCATCTATACGCATAGATACGCAAATTAATGCTAAAGTCAAAATAGATAAAAATTACTGGCAAAGTACAATTACTAACTTATCAATTAGTGGTGGTCAGCTAAATATTGTTAATGGCGACAAACTTATATTAACCGAAAATAAAGATATTGACATTGTTGTAGAAAATAATGACGGAAGCGGGAATATTAAGTTGAATGCGGTTATTTGCAATATTAAAAAGCAGATTAACGGTCTAGCTTTTGGTGTTCAATTTAGTGACGACAGTAAATCACAAGTAATTGATTTACTGCATTTAGCAATCACCGAAAGTGAAAGCTAAACATTGTTAGCGATTTCCTCAGAAGTTACCACACGGTTTTTCCCTGTTGTTTTTGCCTGATATAGTGCTTTATCTACGCGTTTAAATAATGAATCAGCATCGTCATTATCACAAACTTGTGTCGTACCTAAACTTATCGTTATTTGTTTTTTAGCGGATTGAAGTGAATAGATGTTAGCTTCGACATTTTTCCTTAATTGCTCCGCGATTAATTGAGCATCTTGAAGTCGGGTATCAATTAATAAGATAATAAACTCTTCACCACCCCAACGGGCGATAAAGTCGGTATGTCTAATGGTTGACTTCAATGTCGCTGCTATATTAATTAACACATCATCACCAACATCATGGCCATGAGAATCGTTAACCAGCTTAAAGTCATCAATATCAACAAAAATAAGTGATAACTCTTGTTGCTGCCGTGCTTTAAGTGAAAGGGAGTACTCAAGTTGGCTATAAAATGTTCGTCGATTAGGTAGACCTGTTAAAGCATCGTTACTGGCGAGATCATTAAGTTTTTTGTGGATATTTTTAACGTATAAAAGCACCACTATAGTAATAAGTAGGGTAATAAGTAGCGAGATCATCATATTAAAGTAAAAAGCTTCTTTCACTGATTGAGTGAAATTTTCCACTTTTGCCTCTACAAGCAAATAAATATCTAATTCTGCGATGTATTTTTTCGTTAATAAATAAGAATCACCTGCTTGAGTATACTCAAAGAGCTGCCTTTCTTTACTAATGATATCAGGAATTAACTTTTTTAATTCAGGCACGTCACTAATGTGTTCAAGTTTATTAACGCCTTGTTCAGAAATAAGAACTTTACCTGTGTTATTAATAAAATAAACATTAAAATTATAACGTTGACGAAAATATTTGAGCATATCATTAATATAAGACGTTTTAAGTCCGATACCTGTAGCGCCAATCATATGAAATTCATCATCAAATATTTTATGATTAATAAACATGATTAATGACTGCCCCATGAGTTTATTGTAATCAATATTTATTTCACTCATTTCAGGATTGTTCTTAAAGTTCAAATACCAAACATTACTTTTATTAGTCGTGTCTATTTTTTCTAACAGGCCGTTGGCCGTGTAATAGTTTTGACTTTTCTCTGAAACAAGGAAGGTGGTAAACATCTGATATTTATTTTTAATGGTTTCTAAATATTGAGTTATTTGTTTAACGTCGCTTTCTTCATGAGCAAGCCAGTTTTTCATGAAGGTATCATGAGCCATCATTGAGGCAATTAAATTAGGCTCTATGATTTGTTTCTGAATTTCAGTGTAGATATTATCGACGGTTAATGGCAAGGAACTATTCTTCAATTGTTTGCGGGTTGAATCCATGGATTCAACATAATTGATAACAGTTAAGCTCGTTGATAAAGTAAAGAGTAATGCGGTAATAATAAAAACAATTCGATAATCGAAGCGCATGAGTAATTTATTCTTTTATATTGTTAATTTTCTCAGTTATATTAGCAATGATAGAAGAAAACAGCGTAAAGTCATATATATTATTTGCTTCATGCGTGTGATGAATTAGGAAGGGTTAAGTGCTATCACTACTTCAACTTGAATCTAACTGTCAGTTAATTTTACACTGTTAGGTAATATTTCATGCTAAATTTGTGGGTTTATTTTATCAGTATGATTTTTAAATAAAAATAATTCATGGCCTTTTTGTTGCATATGACGTCGCTACAAAGAGGCCTCTAACTCTATCACGTGTTAAAAGTATCAAAAAATAATAATCAAAGGGAAAGTAAATGAAATTATCTAGTTTAAAACTTGTTGCTGTAGCCGCACTTTTAGCTTTGTCTAATATAGCAAGTGCGAGCTTAATGCTTGTTGAGCAATATGATGATTATTGGTCAGCTGATGTAAATAACCTTATTAATTATGCAGCAAACAACAATGCGAGTACTTCAGCATATTGGGGCGAGATTGATTTTACCGATGATCCAAGTGGCTTTGCTGGAGATATAGCAGGTAGTAATCCATGGCCTTCAGCGACAGCCGCTAATGCAACAGGTACCGGTCATCCAATAAACGATACTTTTTTTGCACGTATTACCGGTAGCTTTTTAACTGCTGCTGATGATGATTTTTTCTTTAGAACATTTAACGATGATGGTTTATTTCTATATATTGATGGTGAATTAGTCATTAGCGATAATACCCTTCATCCTGAAAAGCGTTTTGATGGTACTAAGTTCTTAACTGCCGGCGTTCATAATGTTGAATTATACTTTTTTGAGAATGGTGGAGAAGCTTCTTTAGAGTTTACCATTGCTGATTCTTCAAAAAAATTCGCACATTTTAATGATGTTAATGGCCCTGTTTCATTAGCAACAGAAGTACCTGAGCCAAGTACGTTAGCTATTTTTGCTTTAGGTTTATTTGGCTTAGCCGCAAGAAAAAAACGTAAAAGTTAACTCTGCCATTATTGTTTGTAGTGACATATATAAACGCGACTCGTTCGCGTTTTTTTACATCCATTGAAAGATAAAGTGCAGTATAAAATTGACTTTAAGTTCCTTTTGAATAATCAGCCAATTACCTTAGCTTGAATTTTACCATCACTTAATTGCACACTTATCTTATCGTTTATGCTGACTTGTGCAATTTTATTGATCACCTTGTTGTTATTGTTACGGGTAACACTATAACCGCGAGCAATAGTAGCCAATGGGCTAACAAGCTGCAGTTGTTCTATTAGGTGAACAAATTGTTCGCTTTTATGTTGAATGTTATTATGCATAGCATGAATTAAGCGCTGCTCATTTTGTTTAAGATCCTGCCTTTGTAGTTTAATTTTTTTGTTAGGAGCTAAGTGCGTTAAGCGCTGCTGTAATTGTGTCGGTTTTATCATCGCTTGTTGTAAATTTCGCTTCATTGCTTGCTGTAAGCGTAAAGCTAGTTCATCTGCTTTTTGCTGTTGCAACTGTAACTGTTGCTCTGGGTGAACTTGCGCTAGCCTATGTTTTAAATAATTGGCTTTATTTCGTAACTGGTTGCACTGATCGCGCATGGCTTTATGTAAACGTTGTTTAAGTCTCAGTACTTTTTCTAATAACTCACTGCTATCATTTGATACTAATTCAGCGGCGGCTGATGGTGTTGCAGCGCGTAAATCGGCAACATAATCACTTAATGTGGTATCTATTTCATGACCGACAGCGCTAATCACTGGTAATGTACTTTTATAAATGGTCTGTACAACACTTTCTTCATTAAATGGCCATAAATCTTCTAGTGAGCCACCACCACGGCCAACAATTAATACATCGCATTCATTACGTGTATTGGCAATGTCGATAGCATGACATATATCGCCCTGTGCAAGCTCACCTTGTACTAAAGCAGGGTAAATTATTACCTTAATGTTTGGATTTCTGCGCTTTAATACCGTAATGATATCCCTGACCGCTGCACCTGTAGGAGAGGTGACAATACCAACACAATTAATGTGTGCAGGTATCGGTTTTTTATGACTTAAGTCAAAGATACCTTGTGCATTGAGTTTGTTTTTTAGTTGTTCAAATTGTTGGCGTAACAAACCTGTACCGGCATCCTCCATATGCTCAATAATTAATTGAAAATCACCGCGGGGTTCGTACAGAGATACCTTTGCTCGCACCAATACTTGTTGACCATTTATTGGCTTTATTGCGCCGGATAAACGCACTCGGCGATTATTACCTTTAAACATTGCACACTTTACTTGTGATTTTGAGTCTTTTAACGATAAATACCAGTGACCTGAGCTAGCGGCAATAAAGTTGGATATCTCACCTGTTAACCACACTGTATTAAGTTCGCTCTCTAAAATAAAACGAACTTTTCTGGTTAACTCACTAATTTGTAATATATGTTGTTGGCTCATGTTTTCGCTTTATAAGGACAATGTTGTTGGTTTTCAGGAACAAATAAGTAACCATTATTTAATTAATAGAGCAGACTTTCAATTTATTTTCACCTTGAAATGATATTTCGGCATTATTTTTGCCTAGTTTTAGTAAAATAATATAAAAATAGGTTTACCTAAAACAAGAAAACAGTTAAAATTCTGTCGCAATATTCACTCCCTAACCAACCTTTTTAGAGAGATGTTGCGATGCTAAGAATTGCCCAAGAAGCACTAACTTTTGATGACGTATTACTTGTACCTGCTCATTCAAAAGTACTCCCACACACGGCTGATTTAAAAACTAAATTAACCCGTAAAATTAATTTAAATGTACCTATGATATCTGCGTCCATGGACACAGTAACAGAAGCCCGTCTAGCCATAACGTTAGCGCAAGAAGGTGGTTTAGGTTTTATTCATAAGAACATGACCATTGCTGAACAAGCTAAAAATGTTTCTCAAGTGAAGAAATATGAAAGTGGTATTGTTTCAGATCCTGTCACAGTGAACACTGACTTTACCATTGAACAAGTGATGCACAAAGCTGATGATTTAGGTTTCTCAGGTTTTCCTGTTGTAGATGATAAAAATAACTTAGTTGGTATCATTACCGGTCGAGACTTACGTTTTGAAACAGATTTAACTAAGTCGGTTTCTTCACTAATGACAGTTAAAGAAAATTTAGTAACTGTTAAAGAAGGCGCAGCACGCGAAGAAATTTTAGGTTTGATGCATAGCAACCGTATTGAGAAAATTTTGGTGGTTGATGACGCTTTTAAATTGGTCGGCCTAATCACTGCGAAAGATTACCAAAAAGCTGAAAACAAACCTGATGCTTGTAAAGACGAATTAGGTCGATTACGTGTAGGTGCTGCTGTTGGTGTTGGTGCTGGAACTGATGAGCGTATTGACGCATTAGTTGCTGCGGGTGTTGATGTTTTGTTAATAGATACTTCACATGGCCACTCTCAAGGTGTTCTTGACCGCGTTAAAGAAACACGTGATAAATATCAAGACTTACAAATTATTGCGGGTAACGTAGCAACAGCTGCGGGTGCCAAAGCAATGGCTGATGCCGGTGTTGATGCTGTTAAAGTAGGTATAGGCCCAGGTTCAATCTGTACTACACGTATTGTTACTGGTGTTGGTGTACCGCAGTTAACGGCTATTTCTAACGCTGTTGAAGGTTTGAAAGGGACAGGAATTCCAGTTATTGCCGATGGCGGTATTCGCTTTTCAGGTGATATTGCTAAAGCACTTGTTGCTGGCGCACACTGCGTTATGGTTGGTAGCATGTTAGCCGGTACTGAAGAATCACCTGGCGAAGTTGAACTTTATCAAGGTCGTTATTACAAATCTTACCGTGGTATGGGCTCTTTAGGTGCTATGGCGCAAAAAGATGGCTCAAGTGACCGTTATTTCCAAAAAACTGATGGCGAAGCTGACAAATTAGTACCAGAAGGTATTGAAGGTCGTGTTGCTTATAAAGGCCCTGTAGCGGCAATTATACATCAGCAAATGGGTGGCTTACGTTCATCAATGGGTTTAACTGGCTCTAAAGATATTGAGACTATGCGTACTAAACCTGAATTTATGAAAATAACTTCAGCAGGTATGGGCGAGTCACATGTACATGATGTAACCATCACCAAAGAAGCGCCTAACTATCGTATGGGCTAGTCGAATAGCTTATTTCTGTGCTATTTAGTCCAATAGCTGCATCAGAAGTGCTCACTGACTAGCGTCAGCTCCGCGCTTCTTTTTTGCTCTTGCACTAACTAGCTTTGAACTAAACTATTCTTAGTCGCTTTTTAAATATTTGAAAGTAAAATGATTTTTGTCAGGCTGAACTATTAATAAATTAGTTCAGCCTGTTTATTTATATGTCGCTCTAAATTAATGAGCAGCTAAAGGTAGGAAAACAACATGAGTAAAGACATTCATGATCACCGAATACTGATTTTAGATTTTGGTTCACAATACACTCAGCTTATTGCTCGTCGCGTACGTGAAATCGGCGTTTACTGTGAACTTTGGTCTTGGGATGTAACTGAAGAGCAAATTAAAGGCTTTAACCCAACAGGTATTATCCTTGCTGGTGGCCCAGAGTCGGTAACTGAAGAGAACTCTCCTCGCGCACCTGAATATGTATATACCGCTGGCGTACCAGTATTAGGTATTTGTTACGGCATGCAAACCATGGCTGAGCAACTTGGCGGTGGTGTTGAAAGCTCGAGCCATAAAGAATTTGGTTATGCTGCGGTTGAGTTAATTTCTCAATCAGCTTTATTCAACAAAGTTGAAGACAGCATTGGTGATAACGGCAATGCGTTACTTGACGTTTGGATGAGTCATGGCGATAAGGTTTCTGCGATCCCTGAAGGTTTTGTAACTGTTGCCCAAACAGCAAGTTGTGCTTTTGGCGCAATGGCGAACGAAGAGAAGAAATTCTACGGTGTTCAATTCCACCCAGAAGTGACTCACACTAAACAAGGCTTACGTATTTTAGAAAACTTTGTTGTTGATATTTGTCAGTGTGAAAAATTGTGGACATCAGCATCAATTATTGATGATGCTGTTGCTAAAATGAAAGCCCAAATAGGTGACGATGAAGTTATTCTTGGTCTTTCTGGTGGTGTAGATTCATCCGTTGTGGCAATGTTATTACAACGTGCTATTGGCGATAAGCTAACGTGTGTTTTTGTTGATAACGGTTTACTTCGTTTAGACGAAGGCCAGCAAGTGATGGATATGTTTGGTGATCATTTTGGTTTAAATATCATTAAGATTGATGCTGAAGATCGTTTTCTTGATCGTTTAGCTGGGACAAGTGAGCCAGAAGCCAAGCGTAAAATTATCGGTAATGTATTTATTGATGTTTTTGAAGAAGAATCTAACAAATTAGAAAATGCTAAATGGTTAGCACAAGGTACTATTTACCCTGATGTGATTGAGTCTGCCGCTTCAGCTACAGGTAAAGCACATGTAATTAAATCTCACCATAACGTTGGTGGATTACCTGATTACATGAAGTTAGGCTTAGTTGAGCCATTACGTGAATTGTTTAAAGATGAAGTGCGTAAAATTGGTTTAGAGCTAGGTTTACCATACGACATGCTTTATCGTCACCCGTTCCCTGGACCAGGTCTAGGTGTGCGTATTTTAGGTGAAGTGAAAAAAGAATATGCTGACTTATTACGTCGCGCCGATGCTATTTTCATTGAAGAATTACACAACCATGACTTATATACCAAAGTAAGCCAAGCCTTTACTGTATTCTTACCGGTAAAATCTGTAGGTGTTATGGGTGATGCACGTAAATATGACTGGGTTGTCTCTTTACGTTGTGTAGAAACAATTGATTTCATGACGGCACGCTGGTCACACTTACCATACGATTTCTTAGGGTTAGTTTCTAACCGTATCATCAATGAAATCGAAGGTATTTCTCGTGTAGTTTACGATATAAGCGGGAAACCACCTGCCACTATAGAGTGGGAATAATTTATTAAGTGATGTTTTAACTTGCTGTAATTTACTACTTCATCGTCAAACGTACTCACTGACTAGCGTCAGCTCCGTGCGATTTCCTTGAACTAGTAAATTACCTCCTCGTTTAAACAGCACTTAAATTTTATATCTTGAGAAACCCCAAAGTGAATAACCTTGGGGTTTTTTTGTTGGTTGTTAATAAATACAGAAGAATTATTTTGCTCGACTGGCCTGATGCATATACCATTAACATTAGGATTGGCTCGTTTCACAGTCGATGATAAAGTGTTGTAAGAGTTGTTGTAGGTGAGCCATAAATAAAATTAGATTAGGAAAAATTTATGTTTAAATTTAGTCAAAAGTTATGCATCGTGATTAGTCTGCTCGCATTAACATCATGTTCAACAGCTTATTACTCTGCGATGGAAAAAGTCGGTATTCATAAGCGAGAGATCATGGTTGATCGTGTTGTTGATGCTAAAGAGTCTCAACAAGAAGCGCAGCAACAATTTAAATCAGCTTTAGAAGAGATGACTGCACTGATCAATTTTGATGGTGGCGAACTTGAAGAACAATACAATGTCATTCAAGAGCAATATGAAAACTCAAAAGAAGCGGCAGAGTTAGTTAGTTCACGCATTGAAAAAGTTGAAGATGTATCGGAGGCTTTATTTGATGAATGGCAAGACGAAATAGAGCAGATATCGAGTGCAAGTCTTAGTCGACAAAGCGCGACAAAGTTGAAAGATACGCAGCGTCGATATAGAAAACTCATTAAGTCTATGCGTAAAGCTGAAAGTAAAATGGCGCCAGTGCTAACTTCGTTAAAAGACAATAGTCTATTTTTGAAGCATAACTTAAATGCCAAAGCCGTTGGAGCGTTACAAGGCGAAATGCTGTCGATTAAAAAAGATGTCAGTGCGTTAATTAAAGAGATGAACGAAGCGATTGCACAATCACAAAAATTTATTGATATGTTGGAGTAATAAGTCGAATGACAATAACACGATTAGAAACAAAACAAAGAATGAGCCGAATTGTAAAGCATAACGGTACTATTTATTTATGTGGACAAGTAGCAGCAGATGCAACGAAAGACATCACCGAGCAAACACAAACCATGTTAGATAAAGTTGATGCATTATTAACACAAGCAGGTAGTGATCGAGAGCACATCTTATCAGCGACTATTTATGTTAAAGACATGAGCTACTTCGCTGATATGAATGCCGTATGGGATGCATGGGTACCTGAAGGGCATGCTCCTGCACGTGCCTGTGTTGCGGCAAAAATGGCAAGAGAAGCTCTACTTGTTGAAATTTCAGTGGTTGCAGCAGAAATATAAAGAGTTATTCATCAAGTTGAATTCTGATAAATTCAACTTGATGAATTATTAAGTTTAAAAAGCATAATCGCTAACCTGCTCAAAAAAACAACCGAACTCAAAGCACAATTCCCTCATATGTATAATCGCAAAACAGCCTTAATGAACTATTCATTTCTATTAGAAAGCGCCCCAAAAAGAAAGCTTTAATTCAGGACCACGTTGACGATGAGAAATCTCACTACCGTCAAATTTACCGCCCCGATCTGTCTCATAAAAATACCGCGACCGGGTATAGCGACCTGTATTTAAATTAGTAACCTCTAGTTGGGTTTTTAAACCCAAATATCGCGTAGTTTCAATAAAAAAACGTAAACGCTTATTGCCGCCAAATGTTTGAATTTCGTCCACTCGATAGCTCGTATCGATAAAGTCCCCCCAGTATTCGACTCCCCATGCGAACTTTTGGTTGATAAAATCTTGGCGGAATTTGAACGTAGTCCAATTAGGTGTGTAATCATTAATGATTCGATCAGCTGAAATGATTGCATCATAAAACTGAGAGTCATTATATTTATATGAAATCTCTAACAAGGCATCTGGCAATATAAAATCGAGTGGTAAATTTAATTCGGTGATAAATCCCCAAAAGCGTGCATCTCCGGCATTTCCTAGTCCTTGGCTAACCTCATCGTTTTCATCTTCACTTTCATTGGTTTCAAGTATTACTTGTTCTAATATGTCACTACGCCATTGATAAAAAGCTTTGACCCTTAAGCTACCTCGTTCACTAAAACTCCAATCATACGTTGTGGAAATTTCAGTTGTTTGATCTGGTTTGAGATCAGGGTTACCTAAAGTCGAACTATCGTCAGAAGCTTCGGTGCTGCTAGCAAAATCGTTAAAATTTAATTGTCCAACACGGTGCTCACTCTCTAATGTTAAGGTATTATTATTGTTAACTTTATAAGTAGCTGATAAACGAGGTTTAATAAAGGCAAACTCTTGGGTTTGATCTGTGTCACCTGTGACAGAAATTTGTGAAAACTCTGCAGTAATCCCACCTTCTAAAGTTAAATCGGAGGCTACTTCATAACTAAAAGTAGCAAAAAATTCACCTCGCCATTCTTCAACAATCACATCAGCGCCATCAACGGGAATCAAAACGCCATCTTCGGTTTCATTTGCCTTGGTATCAAGCTTATTATTAGCAATTTCAAAGCCAAATTCGGGTCTAAATGCCGAATTAGAAACTTTCCCAAAGGTGGTTCGTGCAATAAATTCAGTTTTAAGGCGTTCTTGGGTAAAGTAATTATCAGTTACTTCCTGTGGTGAACGTATTTCTTCATGAAAATCATATTGGTAATTCTTATCGTTAATTAAGCCTAAGCCAATGATATGCCACTTCCAATTTTCTATTTGTTGTGTCCAATCTATTCCTAGTTCAACCATGCGAAAATCATTTTTTTCGTTAAGTAGCCAAAATTCATTTGGTGCTGAGCTATCAGGTAAGCGATCATTGAAGACATCACGCTGTGACTCGCCACGCCAATTATCACCACCTATGCGGCTATTGATTACAAGTTTCCCATCAGCGATTTGGCTTGCAGCTTCGGCATTTATAAAGATCCACTGGGCCGAATCTCTGAATTCTTCTGTTGCACTTGAGGTCAGGGAGTTATTAGCAGAAAAATCTTCGATTAAAGCCGTTCGGTAACCTGGGCGGCCACCAATATCTATATCAAAAGAGGTTTCCCAATCAGCAATGGTGGTTGTCATTGCCGCTTCTAAGTTGGGCATATAAGTATTATCTGCTGCACGCCTCAATTTAGCAGCCCAAGTACCTTGTTGTAGTCCTTTAACCCGAATAACATTAGCAACGACGGATTGTCCCGCCGCGTCACCTGCACCAATACCACCACGTAAAATAATAATGCTTTGAACTTGAGCTGCTGAAATTCGTTTAAGTGCGCCCCTGAGTCCGCCTGATTTAGCGGTAGGTCTCGCACCATCAATTAATACGTTGCCGGCATTTCCGCCAAAACCTCGGGCATTAGAGCCTCTGTCAAAGGTAAACCCTGGTAGACGATTGATCATATCCATTGCGTTTTGTGGTGTATATTGCTCGAAAAAAGCAGCAGGATACTCAAAAGAGGCAGGAACTAAGGACAACTCAGATGATGAGCTGACAGATTCATTTGCCATGACAAATAATGAATTGAGTAATAGTATGATGGCTAAAGTAGAGGATAAAATTTTAAAATAATTTTTTTTTCGTGTTATCAAATTGTTGTTCAAGTTCATATTAATATGCAGTGTTATGCTTTGATTTAAATTAAGATGTCATTTTTTAACAAATCAACTTAAATACAGATTACATTGATGTTGATAGAGGTTACACCCATTTACTTAAGATAGTTTATTTTTACGTTAAAGCGCGGAATATTTGAGGTGTACTAATTTTTATTTTATTTTATTTATTTACTGTAGTTGTAGTGTAAGACTCAATATTATTCTTAGCTTTCAAACCTTGTCGCTCAATTATTACAAAAAGTCATCGCTATTAATGCATTAATTCAATAGCAATTATCGGGTCGAATTTTGACTTGAGGAAATTATTGCTTCAGTTTAATGAGAATGGATACTTCTAAAACAGCACCTTGTTGCCTTCTATTTTCTGATGAGTGATTATAAGTTATTGTCTTCTATTACTTATTACCAGTGTTTTCATTGGTTAATTACCCTGTTATTTAAAAGTAATGTACAGTAATACTCAGGTAAACTAGCCATAAATAGTTAAATTTAATATTCATACGCACTTAAAAAAAAGGATTATTCATGATTACACTGTATGGTTTCGGAAAATGTTTTAATGTAATGGATGCAAGTCCATTTGTTGTTAAAGTCGATCTTTTTATGCGTATGGCTAATATTCCATATCAGGTAAAATATGGTGCAAAATATTTGAAAATGTCGCCAAAGGGTAAATTACCCTTCATTGATGATGGCGGTACAATCGTTGCTGACTCCGAAGCAATACTCAGCTATTTAACAGAGCAGTACCAGATAACATTAGATGCAGAGCTAACAGCAGCGGAAAAAGCACAAGCTTATTTAATCACTAAGTCATTAGATGAAGGGCTATACTGGTGTTTGGTTTATTCTCGTTGGGTATTGGATGAGAGTTGGCCGCTCACCAAAAGTGCTTTTTTTGGTAAGTTACCTGCACCACTGCGCTGGTTAATCCCCAACATTATTCGTAGAAAAGTAAATAAAAACCTTCATGGTCAAGGTGTTGGTCGTCATTCACCAGAGGAAATTCTTGCGATAGCAGATAAAAGCTTGCAATCACTCTCTATACTGTTGGCAGAGCAAAGCTTTTTCTTTGGCGAACAACATACCGCGTTCGATGCGGTAGTCTATTCGCACTTATGTGAGTTTATTTCAGTACGTTTTGATAATGGTTTTGAAAATGTATTCACTAAACAAGCCAAAAGTTATCAAAATCTAGTACAATTTTGTCAACGTATTGAAGACAAATTTTACCCAGAGAAATAAATGCCGATAAATCTTTCTAATAGCTACCATGATCTTGGCGAAAGCTTTTCACAGCAAGTTCAGCCTGATCCTGTAGCACAGCCATCGTTATTATTATGGAATGAACCACTGGCCCAAGCCTTAGGTCTAACTTTTGATCTTACTCTTAATAAAGAAAACTATGCTGACTTATTAGCGCAGTACTTTTCGGGAAATCGATTAATTGCAGGCAGTAAGCCGATTGCACAAGCCTATTCTGGACATCAGTTTGGCCATTTTAATCCACAGCTGGGTGATGGTCGCGCGCATTTATTAGGTGATGTTGCTGATGCTCAGGGACAGCGTTGGGATATTCAACTTAAGGGCTCTGGCACAAGTCAGTTTTCACGTCAAGGTGATGGTCGCTGCGCACTGGGTCCTGCATTGCGCGAATATATAATGAGTGAAGCGATGTTTGCGCTGGGTGTGCCTACTACGCGTTGTCTAGCTGTGGTTACTACCGGACAAAGTGTGTATCGCGAACGACCTTTTGCCGGTGCAATTGTTAGCCGTGTCGCGACAAGTCACATACGTGTGGGAACTTTTCAATATTTTGCTGCCCGTGGCGATACAGACTCACTTATAAAATTAACTAATTATGCGATTAAGCGACATTTTCCGGAGTTAATGGTCGCATCAGGTGTCGAATCAGGTGTCGAATCATCAGCTAATATCAATGAAAAAGAGCCTGATGTAAGCAATACAGCTGATAATGAAATTAGTAGCGAACAAGTGATTAATTTCTTCTCCGCGGTTTTAGCAAAACAGGTGCCATTAGTACTCTCATGGTTAAGAGTTGGCTTTATTCATGGGGTAATGAATACCGATAATACGGCTATTTCAGGGGAAACAATAGATTACGGTCCATGCGCCATGATGAACGCATACCATGCAGAAACAGTCTTTAGCTCAATTGACCGTAATAGTCGTTATGCTTTTGGTAAGCAGATAAGCATTATGCAGTGGAATATGACGCGATTAGCAGAGACGTTATTGCCATTGATAGATGGTGATGAAGACGTGGCAGTAGCACAACTTCAACCGCTATTAGCACAATTTCATCAGGATTTTGAAGAAAACTATTTGAAAATGATGGCAGTGAAAATTGGTATTAATGAACCGAAACAAGGTGATGGTAAGTTAATTAATGAGTTAATTGCCATTATGCAAACCAATAGCTTGGATTACACACAAACCTTCACTTCATTAACCGATGTATTAACTGATTCACTTAATGGCAAGCAAGTGGCAGAGCCATTATTGAGTTTACTGAGTGAATGGTTACCTCGGTGGCAGACACGTATAGCGGGATTTAAAAATGCTGCGCATGAATTAATGGTTAGTAATAACCCGGTTGTTATTCCAAGAAACCACGATGTTGAAGCTATTTTGGCAACAAGCCAAGCTTCTTATCATGAAAAGGGGGACTTAACCGCATTAAATGAGTTTTTGGCGGTATTGCGACAACCTTATACAGTACTTGCGGATACTGAAAAATATCAAGATTCTCCCGCTGATGGCGATGAAAATTATCATACCTTTTGTGGTACCTGATCAGCTATTAAGGTTTAATTTATGAATAATCAACAGAATAACACGCTCAAAGGCTCTCTTCTCCAGACGTTTGGTTTTGATGGCTTTCGTCCAGGTCAAGAGCAAACCATAACGCAATTATTGAATGGTCAATCTAGTTTATCTATATTCCCGACTGGCTCGGGCAAAAGTTTGTGTTATCAGCTAACTTCGTTGCATTTACCGCATTTAACTTTAGTAGTATCACCTTTAATAGCTTTGATGAAGGATCAACTGTCGTTTTTGGCGAGTAAAGGTATTAAAGCCGCGAGTATTGATTCGACCTTAAAAGGCAACGAAGCACAAACTGTGATGTCAGGTGTGCGTAATGGTGATATTAAAGTATTGATGGTCTCAGTAGAGCGTTTTAAAAATGAACGTTTTAGACAGTTTATTGAATCAGTACCTGTTTCTATGTTGGTGGTTGATGAGGCGCATTGTATTTCTGAATGGGGTCATAACTTTAGACCTGATTATTTAAAACTACCAAGTTATTGCCAAGCGTTAAAAATTCCCTTGGTATTGTTACTTACCGCGACGGCTACGCGTAAAGTGAAACAAGATATGGCAGCTAAGTTTGCCATTCGAGATGAACATATTGTGCAGACGGGTTTTTATCGACAAAATCTCGATTTAAGCGTATTGCCTGTTGCAGAATCAAATAAAAACACTCAACTTGAACAAGTTATTAAAGCGCAACAAGGCCCCGGTATTGTCTACGTTACTTTGCAACACACCGCTGAAAAAGTTGCGCAATACTTAAAACAGCAAGGCATTAATGCTTGTGCTTATCATGCCGGTTTTGACAGTGATACTCGTAGCCAAATTCAGCAAGATTTTATGGCCGGTAAAATACAAGTAATTGTCGCGACTATTGCTTTTGGTATGGGTATTGATAAAAGTGACATACGTTTTGTTATCCATTATGACTTGCCAAAATCCATTGAAAATTACAGTCAGGAAATTGGTCGAGCAGGGCGAGATGGACTACCTTCTCAATGTTTTACCCTAGCAAATCTTGATGGTTTAAATACAGTTGAAAATTTTGTTTATGGTGATACCCCTGAGTTTTCTGGCATTGAAATGTTATTAAAGACGATAAAGTCAGAGTTAATTAGCAATGGTTACGCAAACATAAGTGATAGCCGATCTGAAGGAAAGTGGGAGTTACAAATCCTGCAACTGTCTAATGCTGTTAACATCAAACAATTACCGCTGAAAACCTTATTGGTACAGCTAGAGCTCGCTGGCGTAATTGAACCGCAATATGCTTATTTCGCTGATTTTAAAATTAAATTGTTGAAATCTAAAGATGAAATAATTAATAGTTTTAATGATCAACGTAAAGATTTTTTACAACGAATTTTTACTGCGACAGATTTTAAAAAAGTGTGGGGCAGTTTAAATTTCGACACTTTGTTGCAAGATAAAAGTATTGAACGTAATCGCGTTATTGCTGCACTTGAATATTTAGCTGAGCAGCAACTGATTGTACTCGAAACCAAAGGCATGACAGAAGTCTTTAAAGTTAATGTTAATGAGTTAGCTGATCCGAGTTTATGTGCAGAGCTCAGCCACTATTTTAAAGATAATGAAGAAAAAGAAATAAAGCGTATTGCTACCTTAGTACGTTTCTTTCAACTAGACACCTGTTTAACGGTTAATTTAGCACGTTATTTTGATGATCCTTATTTTGATGTTAACAACCTAAATAACAACGGCTTGGATACATCTGTCTCATCTAATTTAAAGACAGTACCTCAGTGTGGTCACTGTAGTGTTTGTCGTGGTCAAGTGGCAGTGTTAGAGCATTCGCAGGCACAAATACCATGGCCAAGTGATGAAACGTTAAAAAAGGGGATGACGGAATTAGCCGAGCGGCTGTCGGGTAAAATTAATCAAGCTTTATCATTGGAGAGTTACTGCCGATTTTTTGCTGGCATGACAGTCCCTTTGTTTGGTCGTAATAAAGTTAGACAATTATCGGGTTTTGGCTCATGTGAGCAGCAAAGGTACCAAGCGATTCGTGAAAAGCTGGCGAGTTTAAATTAAGAAAGATAAACCGTGATTTTGTCTCTTTTTTATCTTTTTTCTTTGAAATTTAATCAATGATTTTCCAACAGAAAAGACTATGCATCAACGGCGAAGGTAGAGTCACATATTGTTGGTTGATATAGACAGATAAAACTAATTAACCTGCTGGTATACTCGATTCATCAGGTCGAATGCTTTTAAGGTGTTCGGCTTTTTTTATCTAAATTTTACTACTTGCTCTATTGATCTTTTCATTAATTTTATTGAAATAAACTGTTACATTTATTTTTGACGAAAGGGCTCGCCTCAAATAACTTGAAAATATAAATGTTTTTTATGAAATTTTTTTATAAATGTTTTGTATGAATATTGTTAATACCTCACTTGGCAAAATGACAGCCTTAGCCTAATAAAAACAATCCTCTATTCAAATAATAGCTAATATTCACTGGCTTAAAAATCCCTACACCACTAAATGGTAGACAAAGATTGATGGCATCACTCACCATATGATTTTCACCTTCTTGTAAGCGGTTACAATATTCATTTAGCTATTTTTTGTGTATATATTGTTAATTATTGTGATAGTGTTAGTCTCTTTTTTGCTCAAATAATAGCTTGAAACTTCCTCTGAATGTACTGTCAAGCAGTAGCAATGTTCTTGATATAGGAGGTAAATAACTATTCTGATGGGTTATTGCGAAAAACAATGACAGCGCTGTCAGTTTTTGAGTGGCAGGTGCTTTATAGATGCTTAATAGTTGGTTATCTATTATTTTTAAGATCGTTTTACATAGGGACTAGGGACGTTAAATGAAAATTTTTCACTGCTTTTTAATTGTTGTAGGTATTTCACTACCCGCCATATCGGCTGAAAATAAAAGTTTAAATGAATTGATGGAACAATGGATAAGCATTGAAAGTCAAAAAGGTAACTTACAATTAACTTGGAATACCCGTAAACAACAATTAGAACAGAGCCAGTCACTACTCTCTTCAGAAATAGCGCTATTAAAAAAAGTATTAAAAAAGACTGACTCTGAAAAAAGTGATGTGGATAATCGACGCATGCAACTAAGTGAAAAGCAAAGTTTGTTAGAGCAAGAGCAAGTTCAGGTTAAAAGCCAAATCAGCCAAGCAACTAACTTCAGTCGTTCACTATTGAAAAGGCTGCCGCCACCATTGCAAACTGCATGGCAAGAAAAGTTACTACTATTAACCCAAGTAGGAGCAAGCGATAGTGAAAAACTTGAACGACTGTTAACACTCTATAAATTGGTTAATGAGTTTGATGAACGTATTGCTTTAAACCGTAGTTCAATGGAAATCCCTGGCTCATCAGATAAATCACAAAATTTACTGGTAACGCAAATGTATTTAGGTGTATCGCAAGGTTGGTATGTTAGCGATGACGGCTTGCATTACGGCTTTGGCAGAGCAGGAAATCTAGGTTGGCAATGGTGGCATAACGAAGCTGCCTCAGCGGAATTAGGGCGGGTATTAGACCCGCAAGACTTATTACAACTCAAGAGTATATTACAAAAGCCGACCACGGCTAAGTTTATAAATTTACCGATAAAAGTTTCAGATATAAAGGATGTTAGCTAAATGTTTATCAAGTTACCCATGATGAAGTCGCTTTATTTAGTCACTGCCTTTACCTTTTTATTTAGTGCTTCAATTAGCGCAAACGATAAAATGACAAAAGAATTAATTGAACGTATTACTTCCTCTAAAAATGCGTTAAGTAAAGTTGAAAAAGACGTTAATACAAAAACAACGGCTTTTGCTCGTAAAATTAATAAGCAACAGAAAGAAGTGAAAACGCTGCGACTTAAAGCTGCTGTTGTACAGCGTTTTGCCGATGAACAATTAATGAGTGTTGATCAATTAGAAAAACGGGTTAATTTGTGGTCTACGCAAAGTAACTATCAAAAGCAGCTTTTAACAAGTTTTGCTGAAAGCACACAACTGCCAGTAGACTCATTAAAACATCTTGATGGTGATCCTATTGTTGATATTGAAGCGCTTGCTCTTATGTCGGCGCAATTGCTCGAACGTTTAACACCAGCTTGGCAAGAGAAACAAGTCATTAGTGAAGCCGGTTCAATTGAGATGGTTAATACCTTAAGTTTAGGGCCTATTGAAGTGGCCTATGACGATTCCGCGTTAGCTGGCGGGCCTATCTCTAGAGAAATATCGAGTGAACCACGTGTTCTAGCCAATATTTTTGATGAAAAATCTATTGCCGAACTTGGTTCTATAAAGTCTTCAGGTGCTGGCTTATTACGGTTTGATCCGACTTTAGGTAATGCTTATAAGTTATTAGATAAGGAAGAAAATATTTTAGGCCACGTTGAGAAAGGTGGTGTTTGGGCCTTACCTATCGTCTTTTTTGCCTTCTTATCACTAATTGTATCTATCTTGAAGGCCGTACAGTTAATTCGTTTACCTAAAATAGACATAACATTAATCGATAAAATTAAAGCGCTAATCAAACTTGAATCACAAGGTGATAATGCTGAAATTAATCGCGTTAAAGAAGAGGTTAGTCTTTTGTCTGCGAGTGCAAGTGGCGCTCAGAAGAAGTTAGTCGATATTGCTATGGGTACGCCAATATCACAAGAAAGAGATGACTTACTCGTTGCCTATTTAATTGAATACAAATACAAGATTGAACGCTTTATTGGCGCTATTGCAACCAGCGCGGCTATTGCGCCATTGTTAGGGTTGCTTGGCACAGTATCAGGCATGATCAGTACTTTCATGATGATGACAATATTTGGTACAGGCGATGCGTCTACAGTATCAGGCGGTATTTCTGAAGCGCTTATTACCACTGAATTAGGCTTGATAGTTGCTATCCCGTCTTTAATTATTAGTGCATTACTGAGTCGTAGAACCAAGAGTTACGGCGCTAAATTAGAAGCGAATGCCATTAAATTAAGTAAGTTGAACTTTGCTTAAATAAGGAGAGAGAGCATGTCTATTTTTAGTGATTATATTTTTTTACTTGATAGCGCCGTCATTTGGGCAATTTTAATTGTTTCCATTTTCTGTTATGGGTTATTGATAGAGCTGTGCTTTATCAATACGAATACCGAAGTGTGGTTTAATCGTACTCAAAACTGGGTTAAAAGCATCACTATCACGTTATCTTCATTACCCCTATTGGGCTTGTTGGGCACAATAATGGGGCTTCTGACGACCTTTTTTCGCATGTCACAAGAAAATGGTTTCAATATTCAAGAAGTTATTAGCGGCGGAATTGCCGAAGCAATGTTTACCACACAGCTTGGTTTAATAATGGTTATTCCAGGGCTATTGCTCTTGTCTTACTTAAATTCACAGCGAAATAAATGGGTAGCGTTAAGTTTATGAAGTCATTTATCGAAAACAGAATAGAAGAAAGCAAAGGGCAAGAACTTGATTTAGCGCCATTACTTGATGTGGTTTTTATCTTATTGATATTTTTTATTGTCACCACCGTTTTTGTCAAAGAAACCGGAGTCGATGTTGATAAACCAACCGCAGTGTCGACAAAGCAATTACAAAAGTCTGTTCTGATGATTGCGATTACTGATAACAGTGAAGTTATGTATGCAGGCACAAACATTGGTATTAAAGGTGTTCGTTCTACTATAACGCAAGCAATTCGCAGCAGGATAAAACCACTGGTTATTCAAGCGGATAAAACAGTACCCACTGATTTACTGGTGCAAGTGATCGACCAAGCAAAACTTGCTGGCATTAAAAACGTCAGTATTGCCACGGTAAATGAGTAGGCCATGATGGAACCAAGCAAGCCACAAAAAAATGGTGATCTTATCACGCGGTTCTTACTTAAGATCATGCCATGGATGTTTAGTCTCTTACTGGTTATCTCGTTAGTGATAGCGATGGTTTATTTGCAAAAAACAGAGTTTGAACAAGAAGAGACAGTCATGGTGAGATCCGTTGATATTGCTTTACCTTTGCCACCACCGCCACCACCGCCAGTAGAAATGGAGCAAATGGAATCGGAGTCCAATTCGCCAAGCATTGATTTGTTAGGTATGGGTTCTGGGCCAACATTAGATTATGCCCAAAGACCTAAAATAGCTAAATTTAAATTGCCGACAGTGAAATTACCAAAATTTGATGTTAACTCAATGGATTTAAGTAAAACAATTGCCGTTGATTTTACCTTGATAGAAGTACAAAGTTTAGATCAAGTGCCAAAGGTTATTTCATCGCGTTATGTTCAACCGCCATGGTCAATTCTTAAGAAAGGCATCGAAAGGATTCCGACAACGGTTGAGTTAATTATTGATGAAAAAGGCAAAGCTCATATTAAAAAAATAGTTGATCCTGTTTACCCTGAAATGGTGGAAACAATAAGAACTTGGGTGAAATATGTCCGGTTCTCTATTCCTAAAAAAAATGGTAAACCAGTACAAGCATTATACCTTTACGGTCTAAATTTTAATTTTTCTAGGTAGTGATTCAATGTTAAAAATAATTAAGAAAAATGTTTTGCAAATAAGCTGCTTACTTTGCTTTTTTTATGGAGCTACAGCTACAGCAGCACAAAATAATGCTAATTTAACGATAACATTAGCCAAACCTACCTTTGTTTTACCTATGTTTACTGGACCTTACAGTGAACGTGAAGCAAGTATTGCACCAGAAGAATACGAAACAGCAGAGCGCTTAAGGGAATTGCTCAGCAACGATAACAAAGAAGCCGTCCTAAAAGAATTAGAATCTTTTTTTGATATAGAGCTCAGCCCAGCAATGCTAAGTTTAAAGGCTCAAATATACTTCTCATTAGCAAAATACAAAAAAGCGGAAGAAACGTTTAAAAAAGTACTATCGAGAAAACCCCAATTAGTCAGAGTTCATCGTGATCTTGGTCAGTTATATTTACTGCAAAATAAACCTAAACTTGCTCGCCACCACTTTTCTGAAGCAGTGTCATTTGGTTCAAATGAGGCCATTGTTCACGGCCAACTCGGTTACTTAAACTTAACCTTACACGGTGCATTTAGCGCTATAACGTCTTACCAACAAGCCATGACTCTTCAACCAGAGGAAGTACAGTGGCAGCAAGGCTTACTTTCGTCTTTATCTCAAGCCCGAATGTATGAGTCAGCACAAGCATTATTAAGCGAGCTTATTGGTAAAAACCCTACCAATAAAAAGCTTTGGCTGAATCAGGCAGTGTTAGCACTTAATATGAATGACACACGCCAAGCACTAGTGAGTCTTGAAATGGCTATTATGTTGGGAGAGAAGGACGATAACAATATAAGAACGGCGACACAATTACATTTGCAAATGCACAGTTATGATCGTGCGTTAGTGTTAATCAAACAGCATTTAGATAAACCCGTACTCAATATGGTTTTGCTTAATGAATACCTAACGTGGTTAAACCAAGTTGATATGTGGCAACAAGCAAGCAAACTACTTGATGGTTTAGAGTCTAAAGTCGAAACCATGAACAATAGAAATCAAAGTATTTATTTTACCCATAAAGCCAAAATATCGCTTAAACAAAATAAAATGGTTAAGGCCGATAGTTATTATAATATCGCCCTTGAAAAAGATCCTACCAATGGCAGTGCTTTAATTGATTACGCACTTTATGCAAGCACTGAAAAAGACTATATAAAAGCCGAAATTTTATATACTCGCGCATCGGCATTACCTAAAAATATGAAAGAGGCTTTTTTAGGAAAGGCCCAATTGTATCTGAGTATGCAGGATCATGAATCAGCTTTAAAAGAGCTGCAAAAGGCTTATGCTCGTTTTCCTGATTTACATTATTTACCAGAGCAAATTGACATTATAAAAAATATTATTAGAACAAGAAATAAAGTAAGTATTTAACTAACCTGAGCAGTACGGCTATTAAATAATTAATAGTTAGGCTGATTTACAACATAAGTAGGACGTTTATGAAAAAATATATAGCAATGGTAATATTAGGTAGTGCTTTATCTGGCTGTCAATCGACAACAGAAGCAGGAATGCAGGCAGAAAACCTTTGTACGGGCAGCAACTGGGCAGAAGTAGGTCATAAAAGTGCCATGTCGGGTTTGTCAGTAAGAGAATTTAATAAATACCAAGAAAGCTGTCAAAATTTACCTGAAGAAGGGCGAAGTGCTTATCTTGAGGGTTATACTGCAGGAATTAAAGAGTATTGTACCTACGAGAATGGCTTTAAAGTCGGTGAAAGTGGTGTTAAAAACCCTAATGTTTGTCCGTTAGAATCGCGTGAAAATTACAATGTAGGTTTTAATAATGGCCATTTAACCTTAAAAGACAAGAAAGACCAATTAAGGTTTTTAGCTGACATGGAAAGACAAGGCCAACAGAATGATATAGCTAAATCAACTATAACTGCTGCAGGCGGTGGTGGTTAGCTTAGTTAGGCTAACAACTGAATGTAATGTTATACCCGTTACCAATCAAAGTACAGGATTTCAGTGGGAATTAAAAAGACTTTAGGCAAGGCAAATGATTTAAACATAGTCATTCTATGATTTGATTATTTAACGAAGTATAAAGTCATTTTAAACCCATCGTAGAAGCGCTTGAGCAACATCACTTCATCGTTGCTGTGATTCACAATGGAATAACCATTATTTCATCACAGCGCCTTGAATTGAAATTGCTCAAGCACTCTGAAACCTGCATCTTGAATGGTAACGGGTATATATAGTTCAGCATTAATATTTACCGATCAAAAAAAGGCTCAAGATAACATTATCTAAAGCCTTTTTTCATTATAGAGAAACTTATTACGGGCAAAGCCATTACGGTTAAATTATTGGTATTAAGCAGGTATTAAGCAGGTATTAAGCAGATTTTAAAGAGTTGTGAAAGCGTGATTTAACCGACTCCTAAAAAACTTAAGTAAAGAGCAATAGCAGTACTCAATTATAGGGTAGAATAACGCCCGTCCTCAGACTAATTCTCCTGCTTTCAATTCGAGTTAAACAATATATGTATGCTAGTTTAAAAAATTCAGTGCCAATGAGCGTTTGGTATATGTTGCTCTCTGCTTTGGGTTTTGCCTTGATGGCTGCCTGTGTGAAAGAAGTCAGCGGCTTAGGCATTCCAGTACTGGAAATTGTAGCCGCAAGGGCGATAGTATCGGGCTTTATTAGTTATGCTGATATTAAACGTAAAAAACTCTCTTTGTGGGGAAATAATAAAACGCTGCTGATTGCACGAGGAACTGTCGGCTCGTTTGCGCTGATGTTTGTTTATTATGCCGTTACCACGCTACCACTGGCAGAAGCGACAGTATTACAATATTTACATCCCGTGTTTACCGCGGTTTTGGCGTTGTATTTTTTGAAAGAAACCATGCAGCGTTCAACTATCGCTTGTATCGTCATCAGTTTACTTGGATTGTTCGTTATGATTCAACCTAACTTGCAGATAGACAGTAACGTGCAATATGCTTGGCTAAGTATTGCGGCAGGCGTACTCGGGGCGTTTGGTAGTGCTGTTGCTTATGTCATTATCAAAAAATTAACTAAAACCGATGATAGCTCAGTCATTATATTTTACTTCCCACTGGTTGCCTTTCCCATCTCAATGATAATGTTAGGCAGTGACTTTGTTGTACCCAGTTTAGCGGCAACAGGGTTACTTATTTTAGTGGGCATATTCACCCAAGTAGGGCAGGTAGGCTTAACCAAGGCACTGCATTGCGCTGATGCCAACAAAGCAACGGCTTATGCTTACGTGCAAGTATTGTTTTCAGTCTTTATCGGTTGGGCGTATTTTAGTGAAGTGCCTGTTTTGACGACTATTCTTGGCGGCGGTTTAATCATGGTTGGTGCCTTGGTCAATGTCTTTTGGAGGCGATAGGATTACTTAGTCATTTTTATCCATTGTCAGTCGTTATGTGTTTATAGGTTAATTAATACTATTGGAGAGGTATTTTTTAGGTGAGCAGCCCAATTGTTTTTTGAAAGCCGTCAAAAAAGAAGACGTTGACTCATAACCCAGTGCAAAAGCAATCTCAACAAGTGGTGTATCTGAGTTAAGCATTTCCAAAGACTTTAATATTCTCAATTTTTGCTTCCAACGGCTAAAGCCCATACCGTAATTTTTGTTAAATAATCTATTTAATGTGCGACTAGAGGCACCAACTTTCATCGCCCACTGTTCGATTGTTGATTTATCCGAGGGATCATCATTTAACTTTTCGACAATGGGCAATAGTCTTTTGTCGTTTACTGTTGGCATATACAATTCATTGCTAGGGGCTATGGCCAATTGGTCTAATAATACCTTAACGAATCGATCAGATTGCTCTGTTTGTTGGTAATCTTCAGGCCACTTGGCCACTTCTAATATCAGTGACTTTAATAAAGGCGTTACTGTTAATGTTCTTACTTTATCGCCTAATAACTGACTCCAAGCGGGATCTATATATAGACTACGATTACTGGTACTGCCTTTACAAAAGTGCTGATGCTCCATTTTAGGAGGTAACCACAAGGCTTGCTCAGGAGGGACAACAAAGAGCCCTGCCTTGGTTTCAATGTGCATGACCCCACGACAAGAGTACGATAGTTGTGACCAGGGATGAGAGTGAGCAATGATTTGGGTCATGGCTTTAAACTCTCCAGACGTTGATACTATCGGCCTAGGTAACTCGGGGTAAACCCTACTCGGCTTTTTCTTATGCCATTTTAAGTTTGGCTGTTTTGATAAGTAAAGTGTCATAATTCCCCCTTCCGGTCACAAGGGAATAAATAATATACTGCTGTTTTTACTTAAGCAACCAAAGCGTTTAGTTTTTATTCAGTTTTTGGGGCTCAAAGTAACACTTGTATTTCTAATATTGCGGCGGGAGTTACATGGATAACAATATTGCAAAAAAAAGCTTATTACCGATGAATAATACTGACGTTAAATCATGGCACAATCCTTTTGTCTTTCTTGCGATTGCCAGTGTTGTTATGTCTGTGACTTTTTCTGGTTGGTTGGCAATGTTGAATAATTTCGCAATTGAACAAGCTGCTTTTACGGGAGCCGAAATTGGAATATTGCAATCATTGCGAGAGATCCCCGGTTTTTTAGCTTTTACCGCGGTATTTGTCTTATTGGTATTAAAGGAGCAAACTTTTGCGCTTATTTCTTTGTGTGTATTATCAATAGGGGTTGCTATTACAGGAATTTTTCCCAGTATTTATGGGCTTTATGCGACAACGGTTCTTATGTCTATTGGCTTTCATTATTATGAAACAATACATACCTCATTAAGTTTACAATGGTTTGCTAAAGAAGAAGCTGCTGAAAAATTAGGTAAGCTGATGTCGATAAAGTCTGCGGCGTCATTACTCTGTTATGGCTTGATTTGGTTAGGATTTAGTGTTTTTTCTAGCAGTTATCAAATGTTGTACTTTCTTTTTGGTTTAGCAGGTTTGTTACTTACCTTGTGCTTAGCTTTTTCAATGCCTAAATTTGCTATTGAACATGCACAACACAAAAAGATAATAGTACGAAAACGGTACAGTTTATATTATTTATTAACCTTTTTAGCTGGGGCTCGTAGACAAATATTCGTCGTATTTGCTGGATTTTTGATGGTTGAAAAGTTTGGTTATAGCATTCAACAAATTACCCTGTTGTTTATGATAAATCATATTATTAATTTTTTCTTGGCACCAAGAATTGGTGCCTGGATAGGAAAAGTAGGCGAACGAACCGCATGCACAGTTGAATATACAGGCTTGGCTATTGTGTTTGCCGGGTATGCTATTGTTGAATCAGCGGATATTGCTGCATTACTTTACCTTATTGACCATTTATTTTTTGCCATGGCAATTGCATTAAAAACCTACTTTCAAAAAATAGCCGACCCTAAAGATTTTGCTTCAAACGCAGCGGTAAGCTTCAGTATTAATCATATTGCCGCTGTTGTGATACCTGCAACCTTTGGATTACTTTGGTTATATGATACTTCTTTAGTCTTTTATGCTGGGGCTGCCATAGCGCTTGCTTCATTGACGGCAAGTCAATTCATTAAGGTAAATTAAAGTCAGCTTAAATTGGCCTGTATAAGGTTATCTCAAATAAGGACAAAACATGATTAGAAATTTTATTACTTGCGAAAAAATTACGGATGAGAATAGTCATGGAGGACAAGGAAAGATTGAAATTCAAAAGGTGTTTAGGCGTGAAGACTTTAAAGGAACATGGGATTTTGCTTTACGTGTGGTTATGCCGCCCAATTCGTCTATGGGACTTCATCAACATGATAATGATGAAGAAATGTATATAATCCTCAATGGTGAAGGTCTTATGACAATAGCGGGAAAAGAGCAAAAAGTAGGAGCGGGTGATATGATCTTGAATAAACCTTATGGCTGCCATGGGCTTTTGAATAATAGCAATAAAAACATTGAATTACTCATAATTCAAGCAAGCACAACGATGAAAAATACGACAGAGAAGCAAGACAAAATTGTATGAATTATCTCAATCATTTAAATTAAGTATTGATAGCCCTAATAAAAATGGCGTTAACATTGTCGCAGCTACATTTGCGCCTAAGTATTGTGGAAATTCGCCAATAGTCGACTTATGTTTGATAGCACCAACCAGAGCAAAGAGAGCTAGCGGTATTGGCATTAACGCTATCACACTCATTGTTGGTAGTATGCCAACTAAAATATATAGAATAATTAATGAATAAGTGGTCACCATAAATAGCGCGTATACCTGATTACTTCGTTCAATACCAAACGCTAACGGAAAAGTCTTACGGCCAACACTGGCATCGGCTTGCATATCTGGATATTGATTTAACAAAAGCAGATTATTGATCAAGAAAAACGGTATTAACGAGACCAACCAAACCAGTGCTGAATATTTTAACGTTAAGACAATATGGGTTCCAACTACCATCAAGAGTCCAAAACCCAAGCCTGGTGCAATTAAACACAATAAAGGCATACGATTCAGCCATTGGGTATAAGTAATAATTACTATAAGGCCAACAAGGCCAATGGGTAGTAGTTTGTTGCCAATAACTCCACCCATAGTAACCATAAAGTAAATACCAATCACCACAGTGATAAGTAATGCGAGCAGCCCGAATAATAAGACAATATTTGCCATGTTTGGGTTATTAGGTAAGGCTCCGCTACCGCCACTAAAAGATGTTTTTTTAGTTTTAAAATCTAAACCACTGTTACAATCATGGTATTCATTCAGCATGTTTACACTGATATGGGCAGAAATTGCACCAATGAAGATAAGTACAAATAGCGTGTTATTTATTGCTGTACCCGTAACAAACGATGTGCAAAATCCTAAAAAAACACACACAAGTGTTAATACAAGGAAAGGCGGGCGCATTGTCTTTAATAGTGTATTTAGCATGATATTTTACTTTATGGAATTAGTTTCAGGGCAATTACTTTATGACATGTTCGCTTCAAAGTATTTAGTCCTAAGGTACTTCTATTGGCCAAAGGGGTGTACTTTTGACAACTCAACCAACTCTTGTCTCACCCCTGTTAATTGCTTGGCGTAAATAACTAAGCTTGTTAAACCTACAAGTAAACGAGACTGTACTTGTGAGAATCTGTTATTAAGTTCTGGCTCCCACGCTTGCGCTAAGAAGTCATCGACATTTTGAATAATGGCATGTAATGGTAACCACGTCAGGTGACTATTTTTTGCCGCATAACCTTTCAATAGCGAAATAGGGTTACTGCCACCACCAGAGGCTGAAACACCTATTGCAAAAGCAGGCTTGTGACCTAGCGGTAACCCATTTGCTGAGCCATTTGCGGTTAATAGTAATAAGTTAACTAGGGCTGGAGGGATCATCCCGCCCCATTCAGGGGCAATAAATACCACGGCATCACAAGCATATAACTGACTTAATACATCATCTTTATTACTCGCCCAAGTCGTCGAATTATCTTGATCGCTCCCTTCTCTAGTGATGCTGTCAGAGCCATAGTGATCTAATAAAAAAGGATAACGTGACAAGTCTAGTATTGAGGACTCAATCGCTTGCATATTATTCAATATGTTAGTTTTAACATAGTTGGCGACATCAAAACTTTTAGAATCATCTCTTTGGCTACTACTCACAAGTAGAATATTCAATTCTCTCTCCAATATTTATATAAGGCTAACCGCTTTAATTAATAGTGCTAACGACTATACGCTGCTCGGTATAACCCGCTAAACTCAGACCACAGCACGGACATTACACTAAATTGTAAAATTAGAAATGTTTTTTGTATTGATAAAGCTTTGATTTAAATATTTTAGCCGCTATTGTTATAATTTAATTTTTTTCGGCTGGACTCAAATCAATAAGTTTCCACTTTTGCTTTGTTCGGCTGTAGTGAGTGTTTGTGGTAAAGTGTTTGTTGATAACATAGGTCGTTAATGTAAAGAGTTTAATATCACTAGGTACATTTAACCATCATTGAAGGAGTGAAATGATTACTTTTAAAAAAATAATTTTATTATTTTTTGTTGTTTGTTACAGCTTTACCGCCGCAGCAGAAACAACAACGCTCACCGTTTGTGAGTGGGAAGGTTATATAATGCCTTGGAAAGACGAATTTACAGCTTATGCTAAACAAAGAGGAATGGATGTTGATTTAAAATCCTACTCCGAATACTTATCTTCTCCAGAGCAGGTTTTCAACCTAACAAGAGGCAAGTTTTGTGACGTCATTACCCCCACTCATAATTACTTTTCTCAACGAAATAATCAGCTATTCCGTTCACTGTTACCAATCGATTTTTCCAGGATCCCTAATTATCGCAATGTTTTTTCTTCCTTAAAAAAATTGAAATATAAGGAATATAGGGGAGAAAGTTATGCTGTTCCATTGCTGGGGGGCTCCTATGGACTAGCCTATAATGCCGATAAGGTGCAAGAACCCACTTCATTTGATGTGTTATTTGACCCGGCCAATAAATGTAAAATTACGATCACTAAAGCGCAGTTTGCGGCAAATTTTTATATCGCAGCATTAAAAGCGGGTTATGACAACGAAAGCATTTACGACATGGACAAGCTAATTATGTCGAGAGGGCTCGAAGATCCGAAAATACAGCAGAACCTAGAGTTACTATACAATAATGTCTGTACTCAGGATCGTTTCTGGGATGGTGAAGCTGATTTTACCAAAGATGAATTACTTTATGGCACAACCTATTGGTTTGGTGTCGCTAGAGCAAAAAAGAAAGGACTCAACTGGAAAATAGCGCATAACGTGCGGTCAACTGTTTGGTTAGATACTATTTCATTCGTTCAAACGTTAAAAGGCTCGCCAGATAAGTTAAAGGCTGCATATCTCTTGGCTGATTTTATGCTCAGTACCGCCATTCAAGAAAAAATCCATAAAACATATGGGGTTGTCGTTGTGAATCATAAAGCAAAACAAGAGCTTAATGATTTGTCTGAGTTTTATACTGAGGCATGGTTATGGAAACCTTTAACGATAAGAACACAAGGGGTTTATCATATAATTCATGATAGTACATTGAAGTATCTACCCAAAAAGCATTAACTGAATCTAGCTCATCATAACTTAATCAATTTGGTATTAGACATCATTAACTTTTTTGTTGATTAGCACAGACTCGATAGCCAGATAAATACAATAGCCCTGTCATAAGCCAAACAATACCGACGTAAAGTACCACATCAGTCACTTTATCAGGATGGCGGAGCCAAAGTTGTAACGGCAAAACACCGCGAATAATACATAACGTCGCGATAGTATAAATTGCAGGTTTTATCAGTGGAAGTTTACCTAGCCACCGACCTACAACGTTGTTGGTTGTGCCAGTGCCAGCTAACGCATAAAGCCCTAACACGACAAAAATACCCGAGGCGAATATCGTTGCTATTGGCGCTAAATAGGTACCATTAATAGCGGACTCAACAATGAATGCAGGTGCCATTTGGGCGGCATAACATTGTGGACCAAAATAGATGCAAGACAAGTGCGCAACTGCTGTGCCCATAGCGATTAAAGCCGCTAAAACTAATAGTGACATTCCGATTTTTAGTTTCACGTTAATTCCATTTAGGTGAATATCGCATTACCTTTGTTGGTTGTGGTGCCGTTATTTATTTGCTATTAGCACTGATTAGTTGTGTATGTGCAGGATTAGTTGTTTGTTGTAAGTATAGGGTTATTTCTTTATAAGCTTGGCGGAATGGCTTATAAAGATGAGACTTTAGTTCTTTCTTTACTCGTTTAATCTCAATGCCTTTTATTACGCAAAATAATGCCAAAGCGTAAACCGTTTCTAATTCAGGTAATGCCGCTTGCCGGTTAAGATTTTGATTGTTGCACGAGCCACAGCCGCCTTTAAATTGGTAAGCAGTATTGGCAAAAATAACACCGAAACCCATAAAACAGGCTATTAAATCAATAGTTTGCGCTAATGCTTTTTTACCACCAGGGGCGGCGGGGGGATTTGAATTAAGACCGCTATGTTGAGTAACTAAAATACCGGCTTGTCTTTGCACTAAATAGGCAATCATATCTTGAGGTTGATTAAGCTGACTTGAATGAAAAGCAATGTCTATGCTTGTGGTTAGCTCTGTGGTTAAGTCAGGTGTTACAGCCTCACCTTCAACGTTATAACTTATCTGACTAGCGAGTGGTGAGTTGACTTGCGAGCTGACCTTGGCGTTTTTTCCACGCAACGATGATGCAAAGGTTAACTGAGGCATAGGCTTTTGAACAAAATGTTCAGCAGGCTTTAGTCTTATCGGCCATGAAGTCATACCTGCGTACTTAAGCGTATTAGCAAAAATCGCTTCTGCCATCGCTTCGGCACTGCTCGAACTGCCCGGATAAAAAGTATTATTAGGTAATATCAACTCACTTTGTTTTTTGAAGAAGTCGCCATCAAGTTGGTTAATACACCAAGAAAAAGTATCAAAAATCCACTCTCTGCTTGATTCATCAATGACAGGTTTTGCTTTAAAAAAAGTAGATAACATTAACGACTAGCCTTTATTTATGTTGTTCTGATTGCAGATTAGCTCATAAATGAGCTTTGTATTATAAATATAGGGTAACAAAGAGCTGGCTAAGAGTTAACTCATTTCGAGAGAGTAACGATTAGAACGACATTACTGCCAAAGTATAAATAGATGTGCTGTAGTGTATATACTACAGCCATTATAGCATGCACACATTGAAACTTCGGTGGATGAGCTTTTCATTACTTGGTAATAAAGCATTTAGTGGCTAGTGCCTTTCTCATAACTGATTTTGTTAAAAACATTATACTTTCCTGACGGTTTTTTCATTGGCATACGTTTGACTATTTCTAATGTGTTGGCATCGTAAACAATCAATTCGCCGTCCATGTCCCATACGCTGAGTAATACATATTTACCGTCTTTGGTAAATTCTACATGGGCAGCATTTTTACCCGGTGCTGGCGCTAAGGTTTTTACTATTTCTAAGGTGTTCTTATCAATAACGTGTACTTTGTCGTTATTGGGGCCAAAGAATACATCGGTCCATGCGTAAGGTGAATTAGTATGACTGCGCATAAAAAATCCTGGACCTTCGGTTTTTATTTCTTTAATAATGTTCCAATTCTCCATATCAATGACGGTAATTTTACCCTCTTTAATATTGGGTGAAGCGAATATTTCTTTGCCTTGATAGTTCCATGTAATGCCAGATCCAAGATGTGGCATGCCGGTTAAACCGATTGACGCTACCTTTTTCTTAGTATCTAGGTTGATGACTTGGCCATTGTGGCTGTTACGCGCCGTGCCAATTAAATTGATGTAATCAGGGTCGAAGAAAAAGTCATTCAAATAATCATCGGTTTTAATACGGCGAATAGGGAATTGCTCACTTTTTTTAGATAAGTCAGCTTTCCAACCTTCCGCTTTGGCTTCTACTCTATAGTCATGCGCCCAGCCTTTGTATACTTCAACGCCACCTTCATCACTGTACGGAATTTCCCAGACTTCTTTAACGTCTTTTAGTGCGACAATAAAACTATGACGCGGTGGTGCGTTGTATACTGCGCTCACGCGTGAGTTATTGCCTTCACTGTCAATGGCATCAATCACTTTAAGGGGCGATAAGTCGCTGGTATTGAGTATCACGACATTATTAGGTAGATAATTACCGACAATTAAGTATTTTCCATCATTTGATATGGCGATATTACGGGTATTAATAGCAGCGCGCACTTCACTAACGGTTTTGCGGTTATAAATATCGTATTTGCTGATCCAACCATCGCGAGAGGCAAAAAAGACAAAACGACCATCAGGTGAATACTTGGGCCCACCATGTAAAGCAAAGCGGGTTTTGAAACGATCTAAGCGCTCAAAGGTATCGCCATCTAATAAGGTGGCGCTATGGTCACCGAGTTCAACAACAATGAATAAATTCATTAAATCAGCGTCAAATTGCGCTTCGTTGGGTAATTTACCTTGGTCAAAATGTTGCACTTTTGATGCGTTAATATCGGCCACTGTCCAACTAAGTGAAGCTTTTGATGAGGTATAAATGTAATTAGCTAAACTGGAAATTTCTTGCTTACTTAGGGTTTTACTAAAGCTTGGCATTTGCGTGGCAACACGGCCATTAGTTATCACTTTTATCGCTTTGTTTTTACGGAAACGGGCAAGATTTTCTGGTAATAAAGCAGGCCCCATAGCACCTAATCGATCAATGCCATGACAGCTTTGACAATTAGCTTGATAGAGTTTTTTAGCTGCAGATTTTTCAGCGACAGACATGGTCGTATTTTTAGTTGGGCTGGCTGCTTGGGCTGTAAAGGAGCTACATATAAGAGCCACAGAAAGTGACATTAAAAATTGGTATTTAGTCATGAGGGAACTCTATATTCATTATTTAAACTAATGGATTCAGGACAATATGCGTCCTGCATTGTCTAATAAGTAGCATCCATGCCACGTCCGACAAGTAACTTCGGAAATGACGTCTGTTATGTGAATCGATGTTCCAAACTCTTCAGTCGTCATCCCCGTAGTGTATTAGTCGGGGATCCAGTTTTAAGTTATGCATTCTCGCGAAGTAACTTATGCCCTTTTATGCAGTTTTAATGTCTTGTATTTGAACATAATCATTTGCATCTAAAAAGCCGGGTGTTTTTAATTGTTGTTCAGTCAGCTGATTGACCACATCACCAATAACGATAAGCGTTGGTGGCGTGATGTTGTGTTTTTCAACAAGCTCAGCCAAGTTACCAATGGTGCCGCGATATGTTTTTTGTTCAGGCTGTGTGCCTTTACGAATTAATGCCGCAGGTGTATTAATATCACGACCATGCTCTACTAATTTTTCCGCAATTTTAGACAGGGTATTAATGCCCATGTAAAACACAACCGTTTGGGTTGGGCAGCATAAACTCTGCCAAGGTAAGTTAAGTTGACCATTGTTTTGAATATGCCCCGTAATGAAGGTACAGCCTTGCGCAACACCACGATGTGTTAACGGAATACCTGCATACGTTGTACAGCCAGAAGCGGCGGTAATACCGGGACAAATATGACAACTTACGCCATTTTGCAACATGTATTCAGCTTCTTCACCACCACGACCAAAGATGAATGGATCGCCACCTTTTAAACGTAATACTCTTTTACCTAAACGTGCTTCTTCTACTAAAATTTCGTTGATGCGATCTTGCGGGACACAATGTTTGGCTTGTTCTTTACCGACATAAAATCGTTCACAGTTTTCAGGTAATAAGGCCAATATTTCATCACTAACCAATCGGTCATAAATGGCGATTTCAGCTTGTTCAATAAAGCGCATAGCACGAATAGTCAATAATTCAGCATCACCAGGACCAGATCCTACTAAGGCAACTTCGCCTTGATTTAATACTGATTTTCCTCGCGCAGATATTCTGTCATTATCTACTGAACTGAAGTTATTTTGCTGGTTTACTTGATTGGATGATGGTGTTTTCATGCTCTCGCCTTATTGCACTTGAGCCCATTTTCAGGACAGACTCGATTGCTTAATTAAATTCCGTTAATAATGTGTTTATTATTAGGTCTATGTCTTTTTATTAGCCCTACACTTCAACAAATTGAATAGGGTTTTCGTTATTGGTTAACTGGCCGGAAAATTTGACTGGCGGCATGGTATAACCTATTTCACTGTCATCTAAATAACAGCCAGGATCTTCTGCCCATGCATCACCCGATTGTGCGAAGGCACGTGTGCGAGTATTGCCACCACAAATATTTAAAAAATCACATTCAGCACAACGACCTTTTACCGGACGAGGGTTTTGTCTAAAACCAAGCATTAATGGGTCTTGGGTGTTTTTCCAAACGTCAGAGAATTTTTCCGTTTTTACGTTACCTATTGGGTGATTCCACCAATAGGTATCAGGATGAATGGTGCCGGTATTGTCAATATTAGCGACATTAACGCCACTGGCATTACCGCCCCAATTGATGAGACGTTGTTTTAAATTGGCAATACATTCAGGATGACTTTCGCCAAATTTTTGAGTCGCCCATTTTAATAAAAAGGGTCCGTCAGCGTCATTATTGCCAGTGACAAAATCGGTTTCAATGCCTTGACTGATATGAGACCATGCGCGTTGATAAAGAAGCTCCATCGCATCTTTAGTCATTTTAAACATAGCATCATCTTCAGCGGTGCGTTTGCCACGGCCCGAATAATTCAAGTGAGATAAATAGAATTTATCAACGTTATTTTCTTCCATTAAATCGAGCATTGCCGGTAGATCTTTTTCGTTATCTTTGGTTAAACAAAGACGCATACCTACTTTTATACCTGCTTCTTTACATAATTTTATGGCGTGCATTGAGGTTTTAAAGCTGCCTTTTTGTCGGCGAAATTCATCATGGAACTCTTCTAAACCATCAATACTAATACCAACATATTGATAGTCTGACGCTTTGATTTGGGCAATATTTGATTCGTCTATTAACGTACCGTTAGTAGAAAGCGCAACGTAAAAACCTTTTTCTTTCGCGTAAGCAGTAATCTCATAGATATCAGGGCGCATTAAAGGTTCACCACCGGAAAGAATTAACACAGGTACGTGAGCAACTTTTAAATCATCAATCGTGGCTTTAACTTGCTCGGTTGATAACTCATCTTTAAAATCAATATCTAATGATGTGGCATAACAATGTTTGCAGCGTAAGTTACAACGGCGAATAAGGTTCCAGATAACCACAGGGCCAGGCATTTTTCTTGCTGCTTTTACTGACTTAAACTCAGCCATGTCATCATGCAATGTTTTTAAAAGTTGTGAAATTCTAAACATAATATTATACCAATTCTATTAAATTTATTCCCAGCTCAGAGCTACTATTAGCGAGCTTAGAACAAGTGAAATTGATTAAATATAGTTATTCTATATTTCACCAATTTTGCGATGTTATCAGTTTGCTAATAAGCTCCCGAAGGGCGAGTTTAAAAGGCTTATATACAGCGTTATTGATTTTGATAATGGAATAATCATTACCTTTAATGAAAGCCTTGCCTCTAAGCCTTTTAATTCTCGCAGAGCGGGAAATAACTTATCAGACTTGGTATTACATACCTTTTGCCCTAGGGCGTTGCTCTCGGTGCGATTAATGTAACTTTAATATTATCAGGGGATTACCGAGGTAATACATAGCTTTAGCTACTTCTTTAATCGCAAACCTGTTTTTTTCAGTATTGCTGTGCTGGTTAACATATCATTACTCTGCGTAAGGACTTGTTGACCTGCATCATGGTTGCGCGTCACCAAGACTTCTTTTAACAATTCTTTGATCTGACCCCGATATTTGGCTATTGCTTCTGGCGTTTTTCCATGCACCATAGCGAATAAATTGTAATTCCACTGAGGTAAATGGCGTGGGCGAAGGTAACAATGACTAACAAAAGGCAAGCGACCAACAGCGTCGCCAAACTTCTCTGCTTGTTCATCATCAATATCCCAAACGGTCATCCCGTTATATTGGTAGCCCAATTTATAGTGATTCGGCACGGCGGCAATACGCCTGATAATACCGCGTTCTAACATGTCATTGGTTAAAGCTAATACTTGCCCAACACTGATGCCCATTTTATCGGCAATATGGTGATAAGGTTTCTCAATGATGGGCAAGCCATTTTGAGTCAGAAGAATATATTGGCGTTCTAATGCCGTTAACGTTGGCTTTTCTTGGGTGATGGTAGTATCAGACATAATATGCTCTGCAATGGTAATGAGTGTTGAGCGACATAGTTTTTTAATAAGCCGCTATCGGTTTATACCGGTAGGTATAAACCCACGTAGAACTCTTTAAGCTTTGGCGTATTGAGTACGCTTAAACCTGTTCTTTCTTCAATTGAGGTGATTACTTTCTCAATTTCATCTGCTGCTTCGGTTGCGATAACAAACCACATATTAAAACGATGAGTTCGGCGATAGTTATGTGCTATTTCTTTAAAAGCATTAACTTGTACGGTGACTTTATCAAAGTCTTCTTCTGGCACGGAAAGTGCCGCTAAGGTGAATGCACCACCTAAATAAACGGCATCAAACATAGGGCCAAAGCGGCTTAATACTCTGCTTGATTTTAATTCATTTAGATGTCGTATAACTTCTGCTTCAGTACTACCTAACTCGTTAGCTATTTGTTCAAAAGGACGTTCACAAACGGGAACGCCATGCTGCAATAAGTTGATCAAGCTTTTATCAAGTGTCGATAAATCAGCTATTTCATGACAAATTTTTTCGTTGTTGGTTGTTATAACGGGTGTGATTGTTTTTGTGTTGTTTGTACCTTGTTTTAAAGTGACATTATCCATGAGCTTGTCCTTGTTTAATACGGCTAACTGCTTCGTTATTAAGCGTTTTACCGTAACGAGCACCGTGCTGTTTATAAGCTTTAAAACTAAAGAGCACATCTTTTTCTATTGACTTAAGGCCTAGCTGTTCAGTTATTTGGCTGATTTGCTGTAGAACTAAGGCTCTATCCGTACCATGAATCATGCAAAATAAATTGTAAGGCCAATCAGGTAAGCGGCGAGGGCGCTGATAACACAGAGATACGGGCTCACATTTTGCTAATTCTTGTGCAACCTTATCCATGTCGTCATTCGGTATATTCCAAACCACCATGGCATTCGCGTCATAACCTAATTTTCTATGCTTAATAACCAAACCAAAACGACGGATCAAACCTTCTTCTTGCCAAAGGGAGATTTGCATTAACACTTGCTGCTCTGTTAACGCCAGTTGTTCGGCAATCACTTGATAAGGTGATAAGTGAGTGGGCAGACCTTTTTCAATAGCGCTACGTAGGGCTAATTTTTCAATTGTAGTTAAGGGGGGGAGGTCACTTTGAATAAGCGTATTTAACTGAATAACTTCTTGTTTAGTGATAGGACTTTCTACCCCAGTAACGTTAATGCTAAAGGCTAAATCAATATGGTATGAAGCTTCCATTGGTAACACTAAAACGGGCAAGCCAGTAAGTAACTCGATGTTTGCTAACGTACTATTAAGTGCCACCATGTCGCTAGCCGTTACCACAAACCAAAGGTTGTAAGCATGCTCACGAGCATAATTATGGTTCACTTGCTCAAATTGATTAACAATGCCGGCAATTTTGTCTAAATCTTTTGGTGGTACAGCAAGTGCAGCTAATGTACTTGCACCGGCTTTTTTGTGATCAAATACTGGGCCAACACGTGACAGCACGGCTTGGTTGTGGAGTCCATCAATGGCTTGAAATACTTCCAATTCGCTCGTGATGATATTTACCTGTGCCAATTGCTCAGCAATCGCCTTATAAGGCCTGCTTGTCAGAGGAAAAATCTTTTGACTATTATTAATAATATCTTGCTGTAATTGGCTAATGGTTACGGTCGCTGTAGACATTGTTACAACCCTATTTGATGCGCACGACTGGTGAAAAAAATTCCACTCGGGCTTGCTGATTTAAGTGTTTTTTGTAAGGTTTGTGTTTGTGTGTCGTATATCTGAATTTCGTTACTGTCGCGCACCGACATCCATACGTGCTCACCACGTGGAGTAAACTCCATGTGCAGTACTGCAGGTCCGGGGGTTAAGGTTTTTACTAACTCAAAAGTTTCGGTATTAAATACTTGAATGGTATTGTTATCAGGGTAAGCAAAGTTAACCCAAATTTGACGGTTATCAGGCTGAGCCATGACAAATATTGGTTGGCTATGGGCAGGTATTTCGCTTACTTGTTGCCATGTCTTAGTGTTAACGACTAATACTTTGTGCTGGCCCACTGCTGGCATAAAGGCGTAATCTCCTGCCATAGCCCAGCCTTCTAAATGCGGCATTTTATATACGGGTAGCTTCTGTTCGCCTTTACCGTAATTAGGTAAAATACGTTGTACACCCTTTTCAGTATGCCATAAGTCAATTAGTGCCATGCCATCTTCACCAAAAAGGCCGGCAATATAATAACGGCCATCAGGGCTCATTAATGCGTCATAAGGGAATAAACCAATATCGGTAAATTTAGTTACTTTAGGCTTAACTTGAGGTGCAACTTTAGCTGTTTTGTTTTTATCAAAATTTGAGAAGTCGGCAACCCAAATTTCATGACTATCAAATAAGCTAAAAACAAACTTATTGTTTGGTGCATCAACTAAACCAACCACTTTAGATCGTACTGGGCTGCCATCTTTGTTTTTAGGCTTTGCGGTTAAAATAGTACTGTCGATAGTAGCAACCAGTGCTAAGGTTTCACTGTTAAATACTTTTACACCACCGGGGGTGTAGTTTGATACGGCAACTAATTTTCCGTCTTGGCTAATTGCGCCACCAATACTATTACCTGATTGTATTATTCGCTTAGCGATCTTATCTTTAAGAATATCTATTTTGGTTAAACCACCATCGCGGCCAAAAACATAAGCGTACCTTTGGTCACGCGAATAAACGATTGAAGCATGTGATAAATCACCTAAACCGTCTATTTCTGCTATTACTTCATGGTGAGTATGATTAATAATTTGCACTTGACCTGTGGCGCGTTCAATAACAACCCCCATATCTCCTGTTGCGCGCAGTGGTGATTGTGCTGTTTCATTCGTTGTGTGACTAGTGCAAGCGACAAGAATGCTAGATAGAATTGCCACGCTCGCCAGTTTTAGTAAAGTAGTGTTCATCAGTGATCCTTTCGTGTCTTATGCGTATACATTGTTGTGGCACTTATAAATTAAGTGAACCTTTGTTTAATGTGTTATTTTTCCCGCTTTTAATTGTTGAGAAATCCACAACGCTTCTTGTTCAGTTAATAAGGTTTTCCATGGCGGCATCGCAGTACCTGGACGGCCATATAAAATAGTGTTTTGTAAAAATAATAGTGGTTTGTTTTGAATGTTTTCAGGTAAAAGTGCAGGCCCTAAGCCACCTTTTAATGTCATACCATGGCACGAACCACAGTCTTGCTTCACTATGTGGGTGAGTTGGGCTTTGCGTACAGCTGACAACTCACTTGTGTCAGTTGAACTGGCCTCTCTCGCTATACTTGAAAAGTGGCAGGTAACCAGTAAGCAGGTGAATAAGAAAATTGGTCTAGTCATCAAAAAGCCCTTCGCCTGAAATATTAAGGTAATAAATAAGATGGTTAACCTTACAAGGGTTAAGGAAATGTTTTTTTGTGGAAGATCATGCTTTGTAGAAGCAAGTGGGGCGTTTGTTGATTTAAATCAGTTTAAGGTTATTTTCTATTAGTTAAGTAGGTGTGACTTTATACCCGTTCTATTAATCTTTATCACACCTTGTTCTCGTGAAATGATAGAGCAACTTATTAAGCCGCATCAAGCTCCTCAGCGCCTAACTCCTCTAAATAATCACGATACTGTTTATCTGATTCTTTAATATGGTTGATTAGCCAAAACTCTAATAAATTAGTCACTTGTTTTAATGAGTTGTGACCCTCTTTATTATAAATTTTCACATAATTTTCAACGGTATCAATCATGGCTTGATGCTCTACTTTATGCTCTGCAAGCTTTGGATAGTTGTAATCTTCCATCAGCTTCTCTTCACGTTTAAAGTGATATTTGGTGTAGCTAACTAATTCAGTGAGTGCTTCGCGTTCAAACTCTTCACATTGGGCGTAATCATAAGCAATGCTAAATTGATTTAATAAATGCAACAGCTTTTTATGATCGTCATCAATATAGTCAATACCAATGTTGTATTCTTCAGACCATTTAATTTGCTTTATATGTTTTTGGCGTAAAAGCGGCATTATCAACAGCGCAGGCATTAAAATCCAAGGGGCTAGGTAAGAAAATTGTGGCAATAAGCCTAAAATAATTGTCGCAAGCATTAATACGGCAACGGTAATAAATAGTAGTGATTTCGTTTGATTGTTAACACTCATAGTTAATGTCCTTAAAAAGAGTAGGGATATGTTGAGTTATTACTCTACTCTTTACGTAAGGTTAAGTGTTATAAATTGAATTGTTGTTTGATTTTGATCAACGTATTGTTTTTATATACTAATTAATGATTATCTCGAACCATAAATACAGCTTAGTGAATACCACGTTCATTCAAGTGATGGCTGTACTGCTTATCGGTACCATTAATATGATTGATTAACCAGTTTGTTAAAAATTTACTAATTTCGTCTAAAGCATCATGACCTTTTTCGTTATACAGGAGTACAAATTCTTCAACTTGAGCAATCATCACCTGATGTTGTGCTTTATGTGCTTCAAAGTCTGGGTAGTTATTGTCCTGCAACAATTTTTCTTCGCGCTCAAAATGATACTTTGTATAACTGACTAGCTCTTCGAGTGCTTTTTTTTCAAAATCTTCGCTCATAGCATAATCATAAGCGATGGTGAAATTGTTTAATAGACTGATAAGCTTTTTATGATCATCATCAATATGCGCTATGCCGACACTGTATTCCTCACGCCACTTTACTTGATTTTGGTTAGATTTCTTTTTGTATAGTATTGGAATAAGAACCAATACCGCAATTAATATCCAAGAAATGGGATTGGCCATACTTGATAAAAAACCTAAGAATATAGCAACAATGATTAAGCCGATGATAGCCGCATAAATAAATGACTTAGTGCGATTCTCCATAAATAATACCCCTAAAAAAAATATGGTTAAATGGTTAGTAACGTTGATTGAATAGTAGCGCTTAATACTGATGAATATGTAGCTTTTTTATAATTGAAAGCGCCATTTGTTGACCTTGATCAACTTGTGTATTCATTAACAATTCTTTTTTTTTAAACTTGATCTGAATCACATTTTAAAATGCGGATATAGCTGATAGTGCTGATAGTAATATTTCGTTACATAAATAAAACATCAATATTTGACGCGTTATTATGCAAATAAATTTCCTGAAGATGTTTTTTTATCATAATTTCAGCCAATTGGTTCTATAAAACTATGATTGGCTAAATGGAAACCATTAACAAGTTAATAAAGGTAAAGCAGTATTATTTAATGTGCTTAACCCGTTTAGCAAAAAAGAATTTTTTAAAATCTGGAGAGTACCCAATGAAAAAAGTGAAATATGGTCTTTCAGCACTTGGACTTGCAATAGGTATGGCTGCTACTGGTATGAGCATGACAGTAACCGCTGCAGAACCAACGTTGGCTGAAGCTGATTATGAAAAAGCAAAATTACAATACTTCCAACGTTGCGCTGGTTGTCATGGCACTTTGCGTAAAGGCGCTACAGGTAAAAACTTAGAGCCTAAAAGCACTATGAAGAAAGGCCAAAAGCGTCTAGAGAAAATTATTGCTTTAGGTACTGAAGGCGGCATGAACAACTTTGATGACTTGTTCACTAAGAAAGAAATTGCCAACATGGCAACGTTTATCCAAATGGAACCACCTGTTCCACCTGAAATGTCTATAGAGCAAATGCGTTCACATACGAAAGAGTATGTTGCACCCAAAGATTACCCAACTAAACCAATGCATGGTTTAAACTGGAAAAACTTCTTTGTTGTTATCGAGCGTGACGCAGGTACTGCGGCAATCATCGATGGCGATACTAAAAAAATCATTACTCATATCGATACCGGTTACGCAGTACATGTAATCAAAGGTACTGAGCATCATAAAATTGACCATGCTAAAGATGTTGGTCGTTTCTGGTACACCATTGGTCGTGACGGTAAAGTTAACAAAATCGATTTATGGCAAACACCTGATAAAATGTTAGTTGCTGAAACTAAAATGGCTTATGACGCTCGTGATATCGCTGTTTCGGGTGACGGAAAATACGTCATTGCTGGCGGTTACTGGCCTGCACATTTCGTTATTATGGATGCTGTAACTTTGAATCCACTTAAAGTTGTCTCTACTCGTGGTTACAATACTAAAGGTGAATTCATCAATGAAGCACGTGTAGCTGCTATTTACACGTCACCTTTAACCTCTTCATTTATTGTTGCTGTTAAAGAAACAGGTCAAATGTTACAAGTTGATTATACCGACTTAGATAACTTAACAATAACATCAATTGCTTCAGCAGAATTCTTACATGATGGTTTCTTCGACCCTTCTGGTCGTTACTTCCAAATTGCTGCTAATGCATCAAACAAAATGGTTGTAATTGATACTATCGAACGTAAATTAGAATCAATGATTGAAGTTGACGCATTACCACATCCTGGTCCTGGTGCTAACTGGATTGATAAAGAATGTGGTCCTGTTGGCGGCACAACTCACTTAGGTGTTGGCTTAGTATCTGTTTGGGGTAACGATCCCGTCGGTCACCCAGATAAAGCATGGAAACTTTGTTATGAAGTTGAAACTGATGGTGCTGGTGCATTTATCCGTACTCACGAAACTTCACAATACGTTTGGGCTGATCAACTTAAGCACCCTGAGCCAGAAATTCAACAGTCAGTGCAAGTATTTGATAAAGATACTCACGAAATCGTTAAAACTATCCGTGTAACAACTGAGCCAGGTAAAGCGGCTTTACACATGGAGTTTAACAACGATGGCTCTGAAGTTTGGGTTTCAGTTTGGAACCGTAAAGATGCTAAAAATCCAACAGGTGAAATTGTTGTTTATGATGCAAAAACGCTTAAAGAGTTATACCGCATTAAAGGTTTAACTACGCCAACAGGTAAGTTCAACGTGCACAACCGTATGAACCACAAAACCTAATTAACTTTACATCTTGTTGCTGAATCGTCCAATTTAGGCGCCAAGAGTACTCATTGACTAACGTCAACTCCGTGCTCTTTCCTTTAAATAAAACGATTCAGCTTAAAGCTGATTTGTTAATAATTAGCAGCAAGGTTAACTACTTCGAAGTGTATATTTTAAACGCTTCGATACAAGGTTAAGTAATTAAAGGCATGGCTAATGCCGTGCCCTTTTTATTTTCATTTTTAAACGAGTCAATAGTGAAAATAGAAAGGGTTGTAGCAAGTCTGTTATAGACACGTTACTGCGCCTTATAAACATTGCGGCTTTCTCGCTTCAATAGTGAAGAAAGGCAGTGGATAATAATTTCCCTCAAGCTTAATTGCTCAAGGGAAGAGAGCTGAACTTATTAAGAGTCAATTCAAGAGTCAATTATGGCAAATCAAACTTTTTCAAAACCAAGTTTTTGGTCACGTCGGTTAATCTTCGGCACTACCGTCTCAGGTGCTGTTATCTTTTTTATCGTGGGTATTATCTTCTGGGGTGGCTTCAATACTGCTATGGAAGCAACAAATACCACCGAGTTCTGTATCGGTTGTCACGAAATGGAAGCAAACGTCTACCAAGAGTACAAACCATCAATACATTTCTCTAACCGCACCGGGGTAAGAGCAGGCTGTCCAGATTGCCATGTACCTAAACCGTGGATTCATAAAGTTGTTCGTAAAATTCAGGCATCAAAAGAAGTTTTTTCTTGGTTGACTGGTAAGCTGGATACCAAAGAAAAATTTAATGAGCATAGGTTTGAGTTAGCACAAAGTGTTTGGCATGCAATGAAAACTACGGATTCAAGAGAGTGTCGTAACTGTCATAATTTTGAATCAATGAATCCTGAGTTTCAAAAACCACGAGCGCGTAAGCAACATTTAAATGCTTTTGAAACGGGACAAACCTGTATTGATTGTCATAAAGGTATAGCTCATCACGATGTGCGCGATAAGCTTTCTGAAGAAGAGCTTGAGGAACTTGAAGCGCCAAACCCTGATTATATTCGTGAAGTACCACAAGCTTATATTGATGGTTTAGCACGAGTTGAGGCTAAAGAAGCGGCAGTAAAAGCTGAACTTAAAGCTGAGAAAATGGCAGAAAAAGCTAAGAATGAGCAAAAAATTGCAGATGCAGTTGCTCAGGCGTTAGCAAGTTCAGGCGCAAGTACTGCTAAAGCAAAAGGAACTACAAAAGCAGCGGCTCCGGCGAAAAGCAATATCAACGTTGATTGGGCAAAAGCAGGCTCTACAGATATTGGCGTCTTTTATCCAGGTACTGCATCTATTGAATGGATTTTAGGTCGAAGACATGGTGGTAAACGTGCCTTTACTAAAGGTGATCGTTGTATTGATTGTCATGGTGAAGAAATTGCGGATATTGGCAAAAACATTGTTACTGGTGAGAGTGAGAAGAAACTTGAACCGAATGTGATTCCTGGAAAGCGTGGGCATATTGACGTAACGATTGATGCAACGCACGATGCTGAAAATCTATATTTGAGATTTAGTTGGCCTGAAGGTGAGCATGCCGCCGTTCCGTTTGTTGATGGTGGTAAAATGGACCCAGAAAACCCAATGAAATTGGCCTTTATGTTAGCCACTGATGATGTTGAGTATGCCGATAGAGCTGGTTGTTGGGGTACGTGTCATGCTGATGCTAACTCTATGCCGTTTGCCCCTGATGTTGATACGTTAAAAGGCAGTGATTTAGCTAAACGTTTGAACTTTGATACGGGCTCAGGAACGGGTGTAACTAAATACCTTAAAGAAACTCGTACTAAATTAGAGCTTAAAGGCCGTGGCGGTAAAGCGCTTGGTGGCTGGGATAAATTGAAAGATCAAAGCGATATTGATGCGGCACAAGCGGCTAATCAATTTATGGATGTTGTTCGTTATAAATCAGGCACTAAAGAAGTAGAAGATGGCCATATTTTAGCTGAACGTGACATGCATAAAGGTGTGGGCGCCACGGTTGAAGCGTCGCTTAAAAATGGTACTTGGTCTGTGATTGTTCAACGTAAGCTTAAATCAGACAATGCCGGTGATGTTAGCGTTGAAGCAGGTAAGGTATATAACTTTGGTTTTGCTATCCACGATGATTATTCAAGCGCTCGTTACCACCATGTATCATTTGGTTATAAGTTAGCCCTTGATAATGATGAAGCTGAGGTTAACGCTATCAAGCAGTAAATTATTAAGATTGCTATATATTTAAGCACAAAGGTATTTACGTTTAAATTAAAAAATAAAGCTGTGAGTAGACGCCACTAATAAAGTGACGTTTATCTTACAGCTTTTTTATTTGTTTTTAGTCGAGTAGTTTGTCATGAGGCAATGATCAACGTTATTAGCGAAGTAACTCGGTTTTTCTTCTTAAACTTTTTTTAATTTTTACTCGGTGCTTTTGAAATATTTTATCCATATTTTTCAAACTCCATCGTATAAAATAATAACGAACAATTTTTTTTCGTTTGGTGCTGTTTTTCTTTGTGGGATTTCTTTGCAGGTAGCTATAATACCTTTCTAACTTTTTTCTTTTTCGGCTTTGTTTTGCAAATTCTTCGGGATTGATTTTATCTGTAATAAATTGGAGGATGAGCGTTTTTAAATATTCAATATTACTTATAGATTCAATTACTTGGTGTCCAACACCATAAAACGTCAAATAATCTGTTTTACTTGGATACTTTAATGCCCATTGTTTGTCTATTGGGGAGAATGGATCGTAAATTAGTGTTATTTTTCCGTTAAAACTACTGCAATAGGTAAAATTACATTCTTTATTAATTTTCTTGGAGGTAAATCTTGGTGTGATGAGTAGTAATCTATCTAAGTTTAATAGGTTAGCATAATGTGAAGCCGCATATGCCCCCATGCTTGCACCATAACCTAAACGCTCAGGGAAATTACTTAATTGTCCTGATAATTCTGTAATATACGCTTTGCTTGATTCATTGATAAATCCGTGTGCTTCATCAACAGCAGAAAAAGCGATAATATTAACTTTCATTTTTTTAAAAAAATCAAACGCCCAAGCAGATTTCCCTTTTATAACCTCATTTTTACTGAGTACATAACCTGCAGGAGAAAATGTTATCATGACGGGGTGTTTATAAGAAAAAATATGATATTCGACAAGTAACTTGTCTAAAGATAATCTCATTGAATTATTAATAGTGAGCATAAATATTAAATCTAAATTACGTATTAAATACCTAGAATTTGTAGAATATCATAACGAATAAAATTCAATTTCTTGTATCAATTTGTTTTAATGTAAAATGCAATAATAGCTTTTTATATCAATAGGATATGACGAGGTTCCTTTGGTGGTTTTAAATCCGTTGTAAGCTTATTATAAGTTGAGTTCTCTAATTGTCAGAGGGCAGTACTATTTATATTGAGCAGTCAATAAACGAGTCTACTTGGGATTTTTTATGACATCATTCTTGCAAGTGATATAATTAATTAATTCGCCACTGTTAACCAAGAGATAGTGGCCACTTTATGCCTTTTAGGAAAGATAATGACCAGTAAAGATATTTATAAAAACAACCCGTTACATGGTACTAGCCTTGAAACAGTTATAACTACATTGGTTGACCATTACGGCTTTGAAATTTTAGCTGCTTACATGAATTTGAATTGCTTTAAGCAAAATGCCAGTATTGAGTCGAGCTTAAAGTTTTTGAAAAAAACGGCATGGGCACAAGAAAAAGTAGAAGCCTTTTTCATGTATCAATATAACAGCCTGCCAAAAGCTGATGATGCTAACTTTGAATTACCACCTCGCGACCGTATTGTGCCGGCAGGTTTAGAGCAAAGACCCCCGAAAGAGTTAAGCCTTGAGGATGCTGAAGAACTACGTATAAAGACAGCTGAAAAAACACGAGAACGTTCTGCTAGAACTGGCCCTACTAACCCTTGGGGTAATAGATAATATACGACTAACGGGCTATTTATTATTCGCAATGCGCTACATTTTTTTACATTTAATGCTTGGACTTATCGTCGGGGAGTCCATAGTCTATTTTTACTGAAAAACTTTTAGTAAGGATACATATGAAAACTTTTCATAAATGGGTCATGCTGTGTGCATTACTTTTGGCTGCTATGATTTCATATAGCTATGGCTTTGCGGAAGGTATAATTGCCTTTATTTTAATCGGTATTGTTTTTGAGCTTACATTCTGGTTTAAACTTTTTAAGAAAAAACCGCCAGTCCATGACTAAAGATGATTATACATAGGAATACCGCTACTTAATCCCAACCAAGCTGTTTACCTATTTGTTTTTTATTAACAGCTTTCACTTGGTTAGTTATGGATCTATTCTCAGCATTGCTCGATGAGCCTATTAATATTTTACCTAGCGATGGTATCGTAAATTACTACGGCGAAATTATGCCACTAAGTGATAGTGACTATTACTTTGAGCGGTTATTTAACTCCATTGCTTGGCGTCGCGATCAAGCTTTAGTATTAGGCAAGATCATCGAAACAAAAAGAAAAGTTGCTTGGTGCGCTGATACCATTGACGGTAAACCTTTTGCCTATAGTTATTCCGGAGTTACTAGGTACTCTATCCCATTTACTAATGAGCTTTTAATACTCAAACAGTTAGTTGAACAGCATAGTAATGAAACCTATAACTCATGTCTTTTAAACCTTTATCATTCAGGTGAAGAGGGCATGGCTTGGCATAGTGATGGTGAAGCAGATTTAAAAGAGCATGGCGCTATTGCCTCGTTAAGCTTTGGTGCGGAGAGAAAATTTGCCTTTAAACATAAACTTTCCAAACAAGTTGTTCCCTTGCAATTAAAACCAGGCAGCTTGTTAGTGATGAAAGGCGTTACACAGCAACATTGGTTACACCGTTTACCCCCGACCAAAAAAGTATCTGAACCGCGAATAAACCTCACCTTTAGAACGATAGATAAGCCGGAACTAAAATAACTATTACGATTCTGTAAACAAACTAACGCTTTCACTTAAAATAATGAATGTTGATTGCTTTAATCGATCAATCATTTGGCTTGAAAAATGCAAGTTGTTTTTTAAGTAATAGTGAAGACAAATAAGTGTCAAAAAGCACATTTCACCTTAATTAATGCTTATTATTTATCAGCCTCAGCCGATAAATAAGGTACTAACAAAGGGATCAGTGAACGATTCTATTGGTATAAGGAATATTCTGTTATCACAAGCACTGCTGACTGAGTTTGTGCATCATATTCATGGTGAACATTATGACGATTGAAAAGCAACGGCATTACCTTTTATACGGTAACCGCGCGGTAATCTATGTGGCGAGTCTTATTGGGCTTTTTTTTGATGTGAATATTGCTTATGTGGTAGCGCTAACCCTTTGGTTATGGCTACCACAGTGTTTATTACTTGAGCTAAGTTTTATTAAAATATTATGCGCTTAAGTGTAGATAAGAGGAATTACTTGGCATCATCAAGCTATTGTATGTATCCATTTGCTTTTTAGCTGAAGCCATATTGTCTTGCACAGGTAAAGCTGCTGCTTTATTTGTTGACTGAGCGTGTATCGGCTGAGCTACTTCATCAGGTATGCTTGGTAATTGTTGATTACCCTCATTAATATTTTTATGCAGACTATACAAAGCAGCATACGTATCCGTTAATGTACTTACCGCACTGGTATTATTTACATTACTGTTATCAGTATCATTAGTTGTGCTAGTTTGCATATATATATCAATGAGCTTTTGCTGCTGTTGATAATAAGCGCGAGTTAAATCAAGATCTTTTGCACTCTGGTAATTTGACTTAATATTTTCCGCTTGTTCAGTAAGTTTGGCGTCGGCACTATCTTGTAAGGTATTCTGCTGCTCTGGTGATAATAAATTTTTTTCAGGCACTACCGAGGCACTTTTATTATTTGCATTACTTGAATTAGTCGGCTGATAGCTAGGCTGATAACCAAGAGAAGTGGTAGAAGAAAGAGTAGCTAAAGACATAATATTCACCTGAGTTTTAAGCGATTAATTTATGCTGTTATTTTAGCTAATGTAAATGGGCTGGGTGTTATAGTTTGTAATTATTTCGCAATGAATTGTTGTGCGAAATTTATACGTTATTTTATGATTAATGGCTCACTGCAATCATTAGTAAGTTATGTCTTTATCTTGCCATTGTCGTTTTATTGCTGTTACGGCCTCTAATCTTGCTTCGGCCATCGCTTCTTTAATTTCGATACCTTTTAAGCCCTGCTCTACAAAGGCTTTCGCGGTAACGGCCATTGCGGCTAACATCGCGGACTTTAGATAACCTTCTTGAGGATATGGGCGGTTTTCAAAACCTTTTCGACCTAAGAAGTCAGATTTACAGGCGATAAGAAAGTCATCAAACTCTTCTGGTTTGCGCCAAACATCTAATTGATTGAATATCCTTAATAAGGTGCTCGCTTTTAGCTCGAATGCTTTATGGCAATGTAAGTGGTGTTCACATACTTTTAAGGCGAGTTGTTTGTATTGCGTTGGCACTTTTAATTGTTTGCATATTTTTTCAACCAAGGGTAAACCTGATTTTTCATGACCCTTATGACTGGGCCACAGCTGGTTAGATGTTAGTCCTTTGCCTAAGTCATGGCAAAGGGCGGCAAAGCGTACACTGGTTTTGTTTGATAATTTAACCGCTTGTTGTAAAACCATCATGGTATGTATGCCACTGCATATTTCAGGGTGCCAAAGTGCAGGATTGGGTATGCCCCACAATACATCTAACTCAGGCCATAATTCAGCTAAGGCATTGCACTCTTTTAGTACTTCAAAGAAGACTTCAGGACTCCCTGAATGAGTGCCTGAAATAGTGTCAGCATTAGCGCCACCATCTGCCAAGCTTAATTGCATTTCTCGCCAAACACGTTCAGGTGTTAAGCTCTTTAACTCACCACTGGCACTTATTTCCTGCATTAGCTTGAGTGTTTCTTCAGCAATGGTAAAACCATATTTATGATAACGTGCGGCAAAACGTGCCACACGAAGTACCCGTAAAGGATCTTCAACAAAAGCATCACTCACATGACGCAAAATACGATCGTTAAGATCGCTCTGGCCATTGTAGGGATCGATTATTTCACCGTCGTTAGCCATCGCCATAGCGTTGACCGTGAGATCACGTCTAAGTAAGTCTTGTTCTATAGTGACATCGGGTGCGAAGTAACAACTAAAACCAGTATAGCCTTGACCTTGTTTACGTTCAGTTCGCGCTAGAGCATATTCAGCTTTTGTTTCTGGGTGTAAAAAAACAGGAAAATCTTTACCCACTTGTTGATAACCTAGGTTAAGCATTTCTTTAACGCTACTACCAACCACTAAGTAATCTTTGTCTTTGACAGGGCGATTAAGTAATTGATCACGCACTGCACCACCGACTAAGTAAGTATTAAGTTGACTACTGTTAATTTCAGAGTTGTTGGTTAACAAGGTATGACCAAAATGAAGAGGAGATTAGCTAAAGTGTATCATAAGGGAATACAAAGGTCAGGGGGAGGCAGTAAAGACAAAGCAGCACTGAATGCTGCTTTGTCTTTACTGAGTCCTAACTTAGTGCTCGTTAAAATGGCTCATTAAAACTGGTAATTGACGCCCATATTAACTGTGGCTCCTAAACCTTTGATGTTATAACCGCCGTAAGTATAACCTTGTGCTTTGGTTGGGTAGTAATCTTGGTTAAATAAGTTTTCTACGCCGATAAAGGCTGACCAATCTTCAGCGAAATCATAATTACCGCTTAAATTGACTATTTGATAGCTATCAATAGGTCCTTGGTCACCAACATATTTGCCGTTAACGGGTTCAAAACGCTTACGATCGCCAACATACAAGTAATTTAGCGCTAAGCTGATATCGTTACTTGGCTGCCAGTTAAGGTTTACCGTCGCTTTTGGTGGACTAATTTGTTTAGCACCTAAATAAACGTCAGCGGCGGTATTTTTACCTTCAACCCAGCTGTAAGTTGCGTTAGCTGACCAAGCATTATTAAAGTTATAATTAATTAATGCTTCATAGCCCCAAATTTCTTGTGGTGCTCTAATCGGTAAATAAACGCCGGTTACGGCATCAAACTTATTGGTAGTCCCTAATTCTGAAGTACTGCGATAAGCAGAAAATTCAAGGTGGATTGAGTCAAAATCTGAACTAAAACCAACTTCGTAACTGTCAATAATTGATGCTTCGGTGCGGATCAAAGAAATATCTGTTACCGTCGCGGTACGTAATAAGCGACCAGTATCAGAGATATCAGCGCCTTGGGAGTAGCTAACGAAAGGACTGAAAGCGGCAAGAGCATTATATTTTAAACCGATATTATAGGTAGTCGCATCATAGGTTAAGGTATCACCTACAACATCAACAGGTACGGAGCATTGGTCAACCTTGCGACATAATTTTAGTGTGCTGTAGTCGTTAACCTTTAGATCAATACTATCTTGTCTGACACCGAACTTTATGACTAAATCATCATTATAAATCAATTTAGTTTGAAAAAATCCAGCAAGGTTGGTCATATCCATTTCAGGTACCCAAATTCTGCCATCAACCATATCTTGTGAAGTGACGTCATTGAGGGCATCAATGCCATAAATAAAGGTCGTTTCGAGTGAGTCTCCATTATCAAACTGGCTGTCAACTTGACTGTTCAAGGTTACTCTTAGACCTTTCTTTTGAGACTTGATTTGCGATTGACCGCCATCATAACCTGCGCTTTGGTTAGCTAACTTCGACGAATAAAAGAAAATGTTCTCTACGTCTTGATTGTAAAGATCGACCATCAACCCTGTTTGCGTAAAGATTTCATCATCGACATATTTAAGCATCATATTATGATTAGTTGGCCCCTGTGGCACACCTAATACTTGCTTACCTGCGGGGACTGGAATGGCCTGAGTTTTTACACCAGTATTGATATTACCCACTTGATCGATTAAATCAACATCTTGTTTTGATTGGTAATAGTTATAGGTAAACTGCAAAGATTTTTCATCATCAAAGTGATAACCGATCTTGGCAAAGTAATCTTGCATTACCGCATCTGATAGACCATATTTCAAACCTAAAATATCGCCGTCAGCATCCCGCTGTAGACCATTCTCTTCATAACTGGCATTGAAGACATAATTGAAATTATTGATTTCACCATTAATACCGCCTTCATAACGTTGGCCAACAGAGTCTTCTAGTTCTACCGCACTAAAGCGACTTGAAACACTGGCATGGCCACTTAGCGCCTTATCACTATTCGCTTTTTTAGTGATGTAATTAATAATACCGCCAGCAGCACCATTGCCATAAATAGAGGTTGCACCTTTAATGACTTCAATACGCTCTATAACACTGGCATCGAGCGTTCTAATACCTAGTGCACCATTACGCAAAGGCGTTGATTGTGGCACACCATCAATCATAACGAGTGGCGAACGGCCGCGTAGGGTTTGTCCTGAGTTACTTGCGGTGCCGGTACTTGGCGCCATACCGGGCACTAAATTTGCTAATAGGCTTTGGATTTCAGAAGAAACCTTTAACTGTGCGGCAATTTGCTTTTGGGTGATTATCGTTATTGAAGCGGGTACTTCATCTATGCTTTCTGCAATTCGACTACCGGTAACTATTATTCGCTCAATATCTTGTTCAGCTGTTTTTTGCTTAACTTGGCTAGATTGAACAGTATGACTTGCTTGGCTGTGTGCTTGGCTGTGTGCTTGGCTTGCAATTGCAAGCGCCAATAGGGTGACGGATGTTTTTAACACCTTAAATTCCTTATACATTTTAAATGTGAAACTAGTTGATTTAATTATAATGATAATTGTTATCATTTGCAATCAAATGTTACGTATTTACTCTAAATCAGTTAACTCTTTGACATCCATTAAACAAGCGGTTAATTTTACCTCCTACTTCTTCTGCTCGGCACACGACATGTACCGCAATTTTTTCTCTTTAAGTGATTTACCTTTTTCTATTTCACCTGATCCTAAATATCTGTTTATGAGTGATAGACATAAAGAAGCTTTAGCTCATTTAACCTACGGTTTAGGAGAAACCGGTGGTTTTGCTTTATTAACAGGCGAGGTGGGTACGGGAAAAACGACCATTAGTCGTTGTTTGATGGAGCAATTACCCGATAATACGCAAGCGGCTTTTATTTTAAATCCGACACTTTCAAGTCGAGAGCTGTTAGCAACTTTGTGCGACGAGTTAAAAATTCGTTATCGAAAAAGTGATGCCAGTTTAAAAACGTTAACCGACAAAATTTCAGAAAAGCTACTTAAAAATCATGAAAATGATATTAATACTTTATTGATTATTGATGAAGCACAGCACTTGCAGCCAGAAGTTTTAGAGCAGCTACGTTTATTAACAAACTTAGAAACCAATACCAAAAAACTATTACAAGTGATTTTAATTGGCCAACCAGAATTACAACAGTTGTTACAGCGGAGGGACTTGAGACAACTCGCTCAGCGTATCACCGCACGTTATCATTTGATGCCATTAACCAAGCAAGAATTAAGTCAGTATGTGGCGCACAGGTTGGCTATAGCTGATTGTACACGTACGCTATTTACCCCGAGTGCCATCAGTAAAATTCACCAACTATCAGGTGGTATTCCACGGCTAATTAACCTGATTTGTCATAGTGCATTGATGATTGCTTATAATCAAAATGATAGCTTAGTAAACAAAAAAATTATTTTTAAATCGGCAGAGCATGCCCTAGGCACTGAGCAACAGAACCTTAAACATTCGAATAGATATCAGCCCACAAACAATATTCTTTTAAAAATAACTGCCACCTTTAGCTTAGTCGCTATCGTCTCAGTTGTTGCTTTAAGTGCTTTTTTATGGGGACAGAATACGAGTGAACAACAGTCACCTGTGGTTATAGTTAAACCTCAGGAGACTGTAATTGAAAGTGAAAATATAGCGGCAGAGGCTGTAATTACTGAACAGCCAGTAGAAATCACACCTAAAGAAGCGGCACAAGAAAAACTTAGACAGAAAGAAAAAGTGAATGAACAACTACAAATATCAAGTAATAAACCTTCTGCTAACAACCCAGTAATACAAGATCAGGCTACGGCTCCTCAGGATGAATTTGTTGCGCTAAAAGTAACAGATTTAGATGATGTTTCGGAGGAGCTACTCTCTTTATTTCAAACTGCCGTTGATGAAACTACTAGCGAAGCAAATAATAAAACACCGAATAATGAAAGTAGTACTGAAAGTAATAATCTAATAGCCGATTCATTTACGAATAAACAAGTGCAAGTAGAGTCTTTAACGAAAATGCCAGTTTGGGTACAAAATGGTGTACCAAGCTTGACGTTTGAGCAGCACATATATAGCTCAGATGGTCGGGGGTGGATTAATGTTAATGGCCGAGATAGATATGAAGGAGATATGATCACTTCGGACCTTGAGGTGAGTAAAATATTACCGCAACAAGTGATTTTAATTTATCGTGGTGAAACCTTTAGTTTACCAGCGTTAACTAACTGGTAGTTAACGCTTCAATAAAGGATAATTCAAAAAAGCAAAAAGCAAAAAGTAATTTAGCAAAATGATGAATGCTAACTAAACTTAGGCTATTACGCCCCGTAAGTTATTAGTTAGGATTATCAATGGAAATAAAGCGTCAATCGATTGCCACTCAAATTAATTTAATTTTGGGGTTAATTTCCGTCGTTATTTTAGTTTTTTCTATCACCATCATCTACCTCAGTTCCCAAATAAGCAGTGCTACAGAACGTGTTGCGGATTACGACTTGCCTGAAGCATTAAACTCACTCGCTATGTTAGAAGAGTTAGGGGATATGAACTCTAACTTACTTGAGTACTTATTAGGTGAAGAAGAAGAGCAACAAGAATATTTTGGTAATTATGATGAATTTCTTAGGTTCAGGGAGTTAATTCCAACAGATATCAAAGAGCAAAATACTATTGAGCGCGTGGTTCGTTTAGTTGAGGGGCATAGGGAAAAAGCCATTTCACAAGTCTTTGAGGTTTATTACCCAACAAAAGAAAGACGTGCAGCTAATCAAATTAATGATCTGATAAAAAATGTCGGAATTCCATTAGAAGCGCTATTGGATGAGATGAAAGAAGAGGAAATTGCTGATGTCGGCTCATCAAACAATCCCCAAGATGTTATTGACGATGATTTACCTGGCGTACGATTTTATTTAGAGTTGACGGATGAAGCCGGAGATATGTTAGCGGATTTAAACCGTTTTGTATTAGCCGATAGCGGTGCGAAACGTGCCTTTTTTGAAAATGCCTTACAATTTGAAACTTATTTAGCTCAGTTGAAGCCCTTAGAGCAAAAACCACAAGAGATTATTCGCATTAATGAAATTGAAAGGCTCTTTAATGAATTAAAAGCGGGCGGTGCAACTATTTTTGAGCAGTACCAAACACAAAATAAAATTGCAGCGACAAAAGCGATTGATAACCTAGAGCATCAAACCTTTAAAGAGGCCGAACAACTGCTAGACAACTTATCTGATAACGCTCGTTTAGAAGTTAAAACCTCAATGGATAACCTTTCGCGTATTTCAAATAATATCTCCTTAGTATTACTGATTTCTACCTTATTAATCATTAGTTTAGTCATTAGTATGATTGTTAATACCAGGCGAACTATTTTTAATCCACTCGCTAAAGTAACAAATACAATCGAAAAGCTGCGCAAGGGGGATAGAGACTTTGAGATTTCCTCTTTTAATCGTAATGACGAACTCACTGATGTTTTATCAAACTTACAGAAATTTCAAGTGGAACTTTCTGAGTTAGATGACTTGAGAGGCAATGAACAAAAAATTCAATCAGAATTATTAGTTGAACGTGATAATGCGACTCAGTCTTTTAAGCAATTAAAAGATACTCAATCTAAATTGATTGCCACTGAAAAAATGGCATCATTAGGTACACTCGTTGCGGGTGTTGCTCACGAAGTTAATACGCCGCTTGGGGTAAGTGTCACTATGGCAAGTACCCTTTCATCTAATTTAGCGAGCTTTTTAGTCGATGTTAAATCAGGTGTTTTAAGTCGCTCTAAGTTGGAAAATTTTGAACGTGAATCTGTACAGTCCTTAGAATTGCTGGAAAGTTCACTTCAGCACGCAGCACAGCTCATTCACAGTTTTAAACAGGTTGCCGTTGACCAAACAAGCAGTAAACGCAGAGAGTTTAATTTACTTGATACCTTGAATGAAATTACACAAACCTTGCACCATAAAATTAAACGCACCAATATTAATTATTCAATAGAAGGGCCTGAAGATATCTACTTAGATAGTTTCCCTGGTCCTTTAGGGCAAGTCATCACTAATTTATTTAATAATGCCATGTTACATGGCTTTGATGGTAAAGAAGAGGGAGCCATTAAAATCCGCTTTAACTTACTGGGTGATGAAGTTCGATTACTCTTTAGTGATGATGGTGTTGGCGTGAAAGAAGAGAGTTTAAAAAAATTATTTGACCCTTTTTATACCACTAAGCTAGGTAAGGGCGGATCAGGTTTAGGACTAAATATTGTGCATAGCATTATTACTAATTTAATGGGCGGAGACATACATGTTGAAAGCCGCATCGGCACGACCTTTGAAATTAAACTACCGTTAGTCGCACCGCGTAAGAAGGACAATAACCATGAGTGATTTCATCTTAAACCTTGTTGATGATGACGAAGAAATCGAAATTGTTAATAGTCAATGTTGGAAAGTAGCGATTATTGACGATGAAGCTTCAGTCCACGATGTTACTAAATTAGCTTTATCCAATACAAAAATTCAAGGGAAAAAATTAGAATTTATTAGTGCATACACGGGGGAGGAAGGTTTTACGTTATTAAAAGATAATCCCGATTGTGCGGTGGTATTGCTTGATGTAGTAATGGAGTCGTCAGATGCGGGTCTTCTTTTAGCTCAACGTATACGCACTGAACTTAAACAAGCAAATTTACAAATTATTTTACGAACAGGTCAGCCAGGTTATGCCCCAGAAGAAGATATTATTTCTAAATATGAGATCAATGATTACAAAACTAAAAGTGAATTAACCCGGGATAAACTTTTTACCTCATTAGCCACTGCTATTCGCTCTTATAGTCACCTACAGGCTTTAGAGAGTAGTAAAGAGGGGCTAAAAAATGTCATTAATGCTTCAGCAAGCTTAATGAAAGAGCGATCTATTAATGAATTTGCCAGCGGTGTATTACAACAAATTAATGCTTTATTCCATTTGTCAGCGCAAGGCATATTTTGTGTTTCACAAAAACCGCTACAAGGGCCAAATGATTTTGAGTGCACTAAAAGCAATGCCTTTTTAGTGGTAGCCACTACACAAGCTTATAATGATATGTATGGTAAAGATATTAACGATGTCTCAGCTAGTGTTGCTTCAAGTATTGCCCAAAAGGCACTATCAAAAAAAGAACATGTACTAGAGAGTAACTTTACCGCTTTGTATTTAAGTACACCCTCGAAGTGGCAAGGTGTAGTTGTTATTGAGGGCGACTTGAACTTATCAGATGTTGATGAAGAGCTTTTGAAAGTATTTTGCCTAAATATTGCGGTAGGTTTAGAGAATGCTAAGTTCTTTAGCCATCTAAATCGCTCTGCATATTATGACTCTGTCACTGATTTATTTAATCGTGAAGGTCTAGTACAGTCTTCAAACGCTATTAAAAAGCAGGCAAGGCGCACTATCAGTTTATTTATCATCGATATTGACTATTTTCATGATATTACTGATAGCTTAGGTTTTGAATTTTCGAATGATGTTTTAATCGCAATGACCTCGATATTGAAACGAATCTTTCACCAAGATGCAACGATTGCTCGTTTGCATTCCGATGTTTTTGCGGTTTTGGTTGCTGACTCTCAGTGGTCGTTAAAAAGCCTAGTTAATGAGTGCTCACGCCCCTTCATGCTTGAAGGTAACTCTATGCGATTAGGTGTATCGCTAGGAGAGGCTCATTCTGATATTGAAGAAGAAGCGGTTGATATAGAGAAGTTATTTAGACATGCAAAAATGGCTTTAAAAGTAGCAAAAGAAAGTAAACGAGGTATGGCGCAAGCATTTGAGCCTCAATTTGAAAAAGATACTTTGAGTCGGCGTACGGTTTTAGCTGAATTTCGAAATGCTTTAGTTCAGCAAGAACTTTTCCTTATGCTGCAACCTAAAGCTTCAATGTCTACAGGTGAAGTAGTGGGTTATGAGGCATTAGTGAGGTGGCAGCACCCTGAAAAAGGTTTGATACCTCCCAATGCATTTATTCCTATTGTTGAGCAAGCCGGTTTATATTTTGAACTTGATATGTATGTCTTTCGAAGCTCGTTAAATATCATCAAACAGTATCCACAAATTAATAAGCCCGTTTCAGTTAATATTTCAGCAAACTCATTGCATCACCATGAATTTATTGATGAGCTAAAAGCAATTCTTAAAGAAGAAAATGCAGATTTAACTAATATCGAATTAGAAATTACCGAGAATGCGCTAGTGAGAAGTGATATGGCTATTCAGCACTTAAATGCTTTAAAGGAACTAGGCTTTACTTTATGCCTTGATGACTTTGGTGCCGGTTACTCTTCTTTAGCTTATTTAGTTAAATTGCCATTAGATGTCATTAAAATAGACCGCGCTTTTATTAGTTATATCACTGAAGATCAAAACTCATTAGTGTTGCTAAAGGGCATGTTGCAAATTTGCAATGACTTAAATAAGAAAGTGGTACTTGAGGGAGTAGAAACTCAGGAGCAAGTTGATTTATTAACACAATATGATGTTGATGTTGCCCAAGGATTTTTCTACTTCAAACCTATGCCCATTGATGAAATATTAAAAAGAGCGCTTTGATTTATTGAGTATTCTTTAATTAATAGATAAATACCTTTGTCGCCACAAAAAAGCCCCGAGAAGTGATAACTTATCGGGGCTTTTAGTAACGTTAAATACTAGATTATTAAATCAATATTATTGCCAAGCAGGCATTTTTTCTTCAAAAGCCTTGATGGTCTCAAGTTTATCTAAAGTCCAACCGACACTATCTACGCCATTTTCTAAGCTGTATTGCTGAAATTCACTTAAGCTAAATTTAAACGTTAAATCGCCACAAGAAACAGTATTATTAGGTAAATCAACTTTTAATGTTAATTGAGCTTCAGGAGCTAGATGAAATAACTGCTCAATTTCAGCTTCACTTAATTTAATTGGCAGTAAACCAACGTTGATACAGTTTCCGTAAAAAATATCAGCAAAGCTTGATGAAAGTATCACTTTAAAACCATATTCTTGTAATGCCCATGGTGCATGTTCACGAGATGAGCCACAGCCAAAGTTTTCACGAGCTAATAAGATGCTAGCATCTTTGTATTCTGCTTTGTTGATAACAAAGTCAGGGTTAACCTGTGTGCCCGCATGATCTAAATAACGACTATCATGAAATAAATGTACGCCAAAACCTACGCGTTCAGTTTTTTGTAAAAACTGCTTTGGGATGATTTGATCGGTATCGACGTTAGCAACATCTAAAGGTACAACCAAACCTGTGTGTGTATTAAGTTTTTCCATTTTATATTTCTCAGTAAAGGTTATAGGCGGTTACGCATTTAAATCAACAAAGTGGCCAGTGATCGCTGCTGCTGCTGCCATCTCAGGGCTCACTAAGTGAGTACGACTACCACGACCTTGACGACCTTCGAAGTTACGGTTACTGGTTGAAGCACAGCGATCCCCTTCTTCTAAAACATCATCGTTCATGCCTAAACACATTGAACAACCCGGTAAACGCCATTCAAAACCAGCATCAGTGAATATTTTATCTAAACCTTCACTTTCTGCCTGCTCTTTAACGCGATATGAACCAGGAACAATTATCGCATCAATAGTATCAACTACTTGCTGACCTTCATATTTTTGAACAATCCCAGCTGCGGCGCGTAAATCTTCAATACGTGAGTTAGTACAAGAGCCAATAAATACCTTGTTAACTTGAATATCAGTCATTTTAGTACCGGCAGTTAAGTCCATGTACTTCAATGCATTAATGCAAGACTCTTTCTCAACCGGATCGCTGAAATCATCAGGCGAAGGCACAATACCGTCAACACTTATAACTTGTCCTGGATTGGTACCCCAAGTCACTTGTGCTTTGATATCTTTTGCTTCAAGTGTTAGCACTGTATCAAATACTGCATCGCTATCTGATTTTAAGGCTTTCCAATCCGCTACAGCTTGGTTAAATACGTCATCTTTGGGTGCGTATTCTTTACCTTCGACATAATCAAAAGTAGTTTGATCAGGGGCAATTAAACCTGCTTTTGCACCAAACTCTATGCTCATATTACATACCGTCATGCGCTCTTCCATACTAAGTGCTTCGATAGCCTCACCACAGTATTCAACGACATGACCGGTGGCACCAGCACTGCCGGTTTTGCCGATAATAGCTAAGATAATATCTTTGGCACTAATGCCTGCGCCAACTTGACCTTTAACTTCAATTTTCATGGTTTTTGCTTTGTTTTGACGTAATGTCTGGGTAGCAAAAACATGTTCAACTTCAGAGGTACCAATACCAAAGGCAAGAGCGCCAAAAGCGCCATGGGTGGCAGTATGCGAATCACCACAAACAATGATAGTGCCTGGAAGGGTTAAGCCAAGCTCAGGCCCCATTACATGAGCGATACCTTGGTTTTTATGACCCATATCAAAAAGTTCGATACCAAACTCTTTACAGTTTATTGCTAACGCACGTAATTGATTGGCAGCACCTTCACCGGCAGCATCAATTTTAATTGAACGCGTTGAAATATTATGATCCATTGTGGCAATCGTACGTTCAGGGTGGCGTACTGGGCGATTATGAAATCGTAAGTTGGCGAATGCTTGTGGTGAGGTCACTTCATGGATTAAATGACGGTCAACATAAAGTAATGGTGTTTCACCTTGAGTTTCTTCAACTAAGTGAGTTTGCCATAACTTTTCATACATGGTTTGAGGAATATTCGTAGTCATCTTATGCGCTACCTTCTTTTTGAGCATGAATTGCTTGGCAAATGTAATCACCCACTTCACTGGTGGATTTCGCTTTTTCTCTTTGATCTGCCGGTAATAAGTCAGCAGTTAAAATTCCGTTGTCTAGTGCGCTTGATACTGCATCTTCAATTGCTTTAGCGGCAGCACCTTGATTTAAGCTGAAACGTAACATTAAGGCGGCTGATAAGATTTGCGCAATAGGGTTAGCAATGCCAAGGCCTGCAATATCAGGTGCACTTCCGCCAGCGGGTTCATACATACCAAAACCGTCGCTATTTAAGCTTGCTGATGGTAATAGACCCATTGAACCGGTGATCATCGCACAAATATCAGATAAAATATCACCAAATAAGTTAGGACAAAGCATCACATCAAACTGGTTAGGATCGCGTACTAACTGCATCGCAGCGTTATCAACATAAAGGTGCTCTAACTCTACTTCAGGATATTCAATGGCAACTTCAATGACAACTTGACGCCATAACTGACTAGTCGCTAATACATTGGCTTTATCAACAGAGGTTACCTTGTTATTACGCTTTTGTGCCGCTTGAAAGGCAAGGTGCGCAATACGTTTTATTTCACGACGTGAATAAAACATCGAATCAAAACCTGTCTCTTCTTCGCCTTCGCCTCGGCGACCTTTTGGCTCAGCAAAGTAAATATCGCCAGCTAATTCGCGAATAACTAATACATCAAAACCTTGCGAAGAAATATCACTACGTAAGGTGGATAGTGCAGATAATGATGGTTGTAAGGTCGCAGGACGCATATTACAAAACAAATCAAAATGTCCACGTAAGCCTAATAATGCACAGCGCTCTGGTTGCTCTGTTGGTGGTAAGTTTGCCCATTTAGGTCCACCGACTGAGCCGAATAAAATTGCATCACTTGCTTCACAACCAGCCATAGTTGAATCGGGCAGGGCATTACCGTGATTGTCAATGGCGGCTCCGCCAATATCAAAATCTTCGGTATTTATTTCAAAATCAAACTTACTTGCTACTGCGGCTAATACTTTTTTAGCTTCAACCATGACTTCAGGACCGATACCATCACCGGCTAATATTGCTATGTTGGACATGTTTATAACCTTTATATTTTGGAAACTTTAAGCGATTAATTCGCTACTGCTAATTTTATCTGTTTGCTAATCTAATTATTAAAAGTGATTAAGCTTTTTTTGCTGATTTCAAGTCGGCAATAGTCATCGCTCTATGGATACTGTTGAGTGCGTTAACCAATGCTTGACCTGATGCTTCAATCACATCAGTTTCTAACCCGTAACCATGGAAGTTTCTTCCTTGCCAAGTGATCACTAAATCCGCTTGGCCTAAACCATCTTCACCTGAGCCTTTGTTTGATATTTTGTAATCACTGACTTCAAATTCGATATCAACACTTTGTTTAATTGCTTGGTAAAGCGCATCAACAGGACCATTACCCGTTGCCGCATGTACCTTACTATTTTCTTTATTAGCGGTTGCTTCACCAGAGATAAGTTTAATACTGGCGGTAGCAAAATCGCCATCACCACATTGCACATTAATGGTGTCTAACTGGAAAAAATCTTGTAAATCTTTTTGCTGTAACTTAAAAACCAATGCTTCTAAATCATCATCAAATACTTGACCTTTTTTATCCGCTAATGTTAAAAAGTCAGCATATAATTCTTCAATATCATAATCACTTGTCTGATAACCTAAACTTTCCATGCGGTGTTTGATAACATGACGACCGCTGCGAGAGGTAAGGTTTAGCTTGGTTTTGGCAATACCGACACTTTCAGGCGTCATTATTTCATAGGTATTGCTGGCTTTTAACATACCATCTTGATGAATACCTGAAGAATGGCTAAAGGCGTTGCCACCCACAATAGCTTTATTTAATTGCACCGGCATATTACATACTGTGCTCACTAACTTAGATACACGCGCTATTTCTTGGTGATTAATGTTGGTCGATACACCTAATAAGGCTTGGCGAGTTTGCATGATCATAGCAACTTCTTCTAATGAGCAGTTACCAGCACGTTCACCAATACCGTTAATGGTACATTCAATTTGACGTGCACCAGCTTGTACTGCCGCCATAGAGTTAGCCACGGCTAGCCCTAAATCGTTATGACAATGTACAGAGATAATAGCTTGGTCAATATTAGGAACACGATTAAATAAGTCAGTAATTATACCCTGAAATTCAAAAGGTAAAGTGTAACCTACTGTATCGGGAATATTAATTGTCGTTGCACCGGCTTTAATAGCACTTTCTACCATGCGACATAAATTATCAATGGGCGTACGACCGGCATCTTCACAAGAGAACTCAACATCGTCAGTGTATTTACGTGCATGTTTTACTGCATGTATTGCCATGGCTTCTACATCGCTGAACTCTTTTTTTAATTTCTGTTGTACGTGTACGTCAGAAGTCGAAATAAAGGTATGAATTCTAAATTGATCAGCGACTTTTAAAGCTTCACCACATGCATCTATATCTGCCTCGACAGCACGTGCTAAGCCACAAACTCTAGAATTTTTAATTGTACGGGCAATTTGCTGTACTGATTCAAAATCACCAGGGGAAGATACAGGGAAACCTACTTCCATTACGTCAACACCTAAGCGTTCAATTGCTAGTGCTATTTGCAGTTTTTCATGCACGGATAAACTGGCATTTAGCGCTTGTTCACCATCGCGTAAGGTGGTATCAAAAATAACAACTTTGTCGTTATTAGCTTTATTGCTTGAAGCTTGTGTAGGGCTCATGTTTTTGTCCTTTAAAATCGGTAATCTTTGTTGGTTTATTTTAAGTAAACTAACTAACGCATAGACGTAAAAAAACCCGCGTTAATTAGCGCGGGTTTTATTTGATTTATTTCTACTTGAATCTGTTTTAAATTAAGTAATAAGCAATAAAAACCTAGGCGCGCATGATGGGTGCGAGCAAGAGGTTGAGGGGAGTATGCTTAATTGATTTAATCATTGTTATTTAATTCGTTATTTAATTCAATTTTATTTAATAAATATACGTTTTAGTCTAAAACTATTCAGTATACTACTATTAATAGCGTATTAGGCTGACTAGTGTCAATAGTTTAAATCGTCTATTTTAGTCTTATAGGTTATATTCAACCGTTAATGAACCGTTAAAGTCGGTAGTGTTTTCCATGTTATTTGCGCTGTCAGGGAAACTAGAACGACTGATATCTGCGCCTAACGTGAAGCGCCAATTTTGATAATTGTGCTGTACAGTGGTTGACAACATATAAACTTTTTCATGAATACTTGTTAAGGGGTTGCCGACGGTAGGGTTGTTAGGAGCCTTATCGCTATTATCATAGTTAAGGTCCAAATAACGCCATTTAGTGGTCATGCGTGTATTGCTATTTAATTGCGATATCGTACCAAACACTAAGGTTTTTGCATCGTTGTCATAGAGGTTACCTAAGGTGCGTTCATGAAAACGCATACCTGTTTCATAAATATGATGTTCATAGAAACAGTCACCTATATCATCACCTGTCCCCAGTGCAGGACAGTTTTGAAATGTATCTGTATATTCAAGATAAGCAGTTGTTGGTAGAGAGAGCAAATTAATTTGCATATCAAAACCACCTTGGTACTTAGCTTTTGTTACCATACTCAGACCACCTGAGTCATCACCATCTTCAGCAAAGTATTGACCGTAAAGGGCAAGGGGTGTATCAAATAAATTAAATGAGTAACGCATATCAAAGCCTGCTTGTTGGTTGCCAGGCTCCTGGGTTTTATTACAGTCTAAACCACCCGCACTACAATTATCTTTTCCTATTAGGACGTTCCAAAAAGTGCTCAAGTCTTGAGGTCTACCTTCGCCGCCCCATTGTGCTAGGCGGGTAACTCCAATTTCCAAACTTTTAAACGGTTTGAAATTGAGTCGAAAACCCCATAATAAGGTATCTTTAATTTCTCGGTCGTCATCCATTTTTCCCATAAACGTGGTAACTGTCCATGGAATATCAAATTCGGTAAAAGGAATAATAAATGCTTCGGCTGATTTTCGCGTTAAACTCACTGCCGTCATAGGCCTAGCATTGTTACTTAAACTTAAACTGGTGTCCCATGTTGGTCCAAACCACCTGTCTTGCTTACCTAACGTTATTATCCAGTTACCCCAAAATGCAGCAAGGTAGCTATTATCCCAACGTTTTTTTTCATCTATATTTCTTTCTTTATCTTGGGAATCTGGGTAATAGCTATAAGATATGTTAGTCGCAAAATTATCCATTAGGGTGGTGCTTTGTATCTGTAAACTATTGCTATCACGATGAGTATCGCCAAAGCTAGAAAAGCGCGTATCATCAGTACCCACTTGCGCTTTTATACGCGTTTGGTTTTTGTTCGCTAGTCTGAATTGATGATTAATATAAAAATAAGCATTTTGTTGGGCATCCGTTAGCTTACTGGTATTAATTTTTTTGATATCTTGATTGATATCGTGCCACATTAGTGGATAGGTCGTTACCGGGGTGATGATATGACCAGAATCAGCAAGCAGCTGAATGTGCGCTTTTAAATAGATATCAGAGGTATCAATCCAAGGCTCAGTTAACGCCGGAAAACTGAAAATAAAGCAATTAAGTAAAAGTACATTTTTAATAGAAAAGTTGAAAAAACGCATGTGAAAAAAGATCCAATTATTAATGATATAGAGATAGGATTGAGAGGATAGAGCATGATATAAAAAATAAGAGTATACGTGTTTTAATTACTATTTTATACAGGTAAAATAACGTGTTTTGTTTAAAAAGAGTAATAGTGAATACTATGGCTACTAAGCGTTATTTATTTTATATTTCACAAAATTATTCTTATGCTATTTTACGGCCGTTACAAGCGGCGATATTAGCTCGGGGAGATCAGGTTGCATGGTTTTTAGAGGGAAATGATGTTTCAGGTGATTATTTACTTGAAAGTGAATCACAACTTTATACTATTAAAGAAATTAATAGCTTTGAACCTGTCGCTATTTTTTATCCTGCTAATATTGCACCTACTTTTTTACCCGGTATAAATGTTGCTGTATTTCATGGTTTTGATGCGGGAAAAGTTGATAAACGAGGTAATAACGATCATTTTAAAATTCGTAATTGTTTTGAACTTTATTGCACGCAAGGACCAAGTACCACAGAGCCTTTTTTAGATTTAGCAACACAGTATAATCACTTTAAGGTAATTGAAACCGGCTGGTGCGCACTAGATAACTTGTATAATGCACCGATAGAAAAAAAGTCAGATAAAAAAACAATTTTGTTATGTTCTACATTTTCAAAGAAGCTTTCTTGTGCCCCTCACCTTTTTGAAACAGTTAAAAGACTTAGCAATACAGGGAAATGGAAGTGGTTAGTACAGTTTCATCCTAAAATGCCTGTTGAGGTGGTTGAGCAATATAAAAGTTTACAAAATGAGCATTTAACTTTTGTCGAAACAGACAATGTTATTCCTTTATTACAGCAAGCTGATGTGATGGTTTGTGATACCTCTTCAGTGTTAATTATGTTCTTATTGTTAGCAAAACCCGTGGTAACCTTTAATAATATTGATCCTAAAGAATATTTACTCGATATAAATGATGCAGATTTACTTGAAAAAACTATTGACTATGCTTTGCAAAGACCGCCGGAGTTAATGGAAAAAATTACCCATTTCATTAATCAAACTCATCCATATAATGATGGTGAGTCTTCTCTTCGGGTTTTAAATGCGGTAGATGAGGTTACCTCTGGAAAGTTTTCCCTTACAAAAAAGCCAAGTGATATCATACGACAATTCAAAATGCGCAGAAAATTAAATTATTGGCGTTGCTAACCGACTTATTATCGAAGTTTGGCAATGTTTTATTGGAGAATAAGTTGAAAATAGCAATTGTAGGAACAGGTTACGTTGGTTTATCTAATGCTATGTTACTAGCACAGCACAATGAAGTGATTGCACTTGATATTGATGAAAATAAGATAGCTTTATTAAATACTAAAAAATCACCGATAGCGGATGCTGAGATAGAAGAATTTTTAAGAAAAGAAACGTTAAATTTTCGTGCGACTTTAGAGCCTAAAATAGCATTGCAAGGTGCTGATTTTGTCATTGTAGCCACACCTACTGATTACGATGTTAAAAATAATTATTTTGATACTTCCTCTGTTGAAACTGTTATTAAATCGGTGATCTCCATTAATCCTGAAGCCACAATCGTGATTAAATCAACGGTTCCTGTTGGTTATACTCAGCGCATTAAAAGCGAATTATCATACGACAATATACTCTTTTCACCTGAGTTTTTACGTGAGGGTAAAGCGCTTTATGATAATTTGCACCCGTCACGCATTATTGTTGGTGAAAAATCAGCACGAGCAGAAACCTTTGCTAATCTCCTAAAACAAGGTGCTATCAAACAGGATATCGATGTTCTTTTTACCGATGCAACCGAAGCTGAAGCGGTTAAATTATTTTCTAATACTTATTTAGCAATGCGAGTTTCATTTTTCAATGAGTTAGATAGCTATGCTGAGGCGCATCAGCTTAATTCTAAGCAGATTATTGAAGGCGTTGGTTTAGACCCACGGATAGGAACTCATTATAATAACCCGTCTTTTGGTTATGGTGGTTATTGCCTGCCAAAAGATACCAAACAGTTGTTAGCAAATTATCAAGACGTACCAAATAATTTGATAAGGGCTATTGTTGATGCCAATACTACTCGAAAAGACTTTATTTCCGATAGTATCATTAAGCGTAATCCTAAAGTTGTCGGTGTATATCGCCTAATTATGAAAACAGGCTCAGATAACTTTAGAGCTTCGTCCATTCAAGGGATTTTAAAGCGCATAAAAGCAAAAGGGATTGAGGTTATTATTTATGAGCCTGAGTTGGATGAAACAGAATTTTTTCACTCAACAGTCTTTAGCAATTTAGCTGAATTTAAAGAAAAATCAGATGTTATCGTTTCAAATAGAATGGCAGATGACCTAACGGATGTGGCCACTAAGGTTTATACGCGTGATTTATTTGGTTCAGACTAGCGTAAACTTACTTTTAGAAAGGATGAAATAGTGAAATATTTAGTAACAGGCGCAGCCGGTTTTATTGGCTTTCATGTAGCTCAACGTTTATGTGAGGCAGGCCATCAAGTTATCGGATTAGATTATTTAAATGACTATTATGATGTGAATCTAAAACTGGCGCGATTGAAAGTATTAGAAGATCATAGTTTATTTAGTTTTGTAAAGTTAGACCTTGCTGACAGAGAAGGCGTCGCAGAGCTTTTTTCACTGCAAAAATTTGAACGAGTCATTCATTTAGCGGCGCAAGCGGGTGTTCGTTACTCTATCGATAACCCAATGGCTTATGCGGATAGTAATTTAGTTGGACATTTAACTATTCTCGAAGGCTGTCGTAATAATAAGGTAGAACACCTTGTTTATGCATCATCGAGCTCGGTTTATGGGCTAAACAATAAAGTTCCTTTTGCCACATCAGATAGTGTTGAACACCCAATATCTTTGTATGCAGCCACAAAAAAATCGAATGAGCTAATGTCTCATACTTATTCTCACTTATATAACGTTCCTACAACAGGCTTACGATTTTTTACAGTATATGGTCCTTGGGGACGTCCTGATATGGCGCTATTCAAGTTTACTAAAGCCATTATTAATGGTGATAGTATTGATGTTTATAATAATGGCGATATGCGTCGAGACTTTACCTATATAGATGATATTGTTGAAGGTATTATCCGTGTTCAAGATATTATTCCACCAGGAAATAAAGACTGGCAGGTAGAGACAGGTAGTGCTGCACAAAGTACCGCACCGTATCAGCTATACAATATTGGTAATGGTAATCCAGTTAAACTGACTGAGTTTATTGAATCACTTGAAGACTCTATTGGTATTAAAGCCAAGCAAAATTTAATGCCAATGCAGCCGGGCGATGTCTATCAAACGTATGCTGATGTGGATGATTTGTTTAATGCCACAGGGTATAAACCTGCGATGAGCGTTAGACAAGGTGTTGATAATTTTGTGAATTGGTATCGCGATTTCTATCAGGTATAGCTTCATCAGGTATAACTTTATCAGATAAAGCTTTAGCAAATAACATAGAGTTAATTTTTATATTTAGGGGGACTATCCCCTAAATATCTTCTAGAAAATTTACTGAATATATTATTTAGCTTTGCGCTAATATTTTCTCAAAATAAGCTTCCATATGTGTCACCGTTTTGTGATGTGACATTTTATCTTTAATAATATCTTGAGCCTGATTAGATAACTTCTCTAATAACGGCCTGTCGGTATAAAGCATTTTTATTTTTTCGGCGATAGCTTGTACATCACCAATAGGTACCATGTAACCATTAACGCCATTTTCTATGGTTTCAACTACGCCATCATTAGCCGATGATACTACGGGCGTGCCACTCGATAGGGACTCTAATACGGTACGTGTTAAACCCTCTTTACTTAACGAAGGTAATATAAGCAGGTCGCATGCTTTAGCTATCGCAGGAACATCACTTCTAAACCCTGGCTGTAAAATACGCTCACTCATACCTGAGTTATTGATTTGATCGATAAATGATTGTTTTTTCAAATTATCGCCTACTAGAATAATGCGTAAATCATCAATATCACTTAGCTCTTTGGCAGCATCAAGCAATATATGCGTGCCCTTATGGTGCCTAGGGCTACCAACACACAGTATATTAAAATACTGTTTATCACTGCCTAGGCTTGCTAAATCAGCGGCGACTTCTTGATACCAGCTTAAGTCATGACCTTTGTAAATGGTTTCAACATTGGCTTTAATCGCCGGCCTGACTTTTTCTTTTACATTGACTGAAACGGCAGTTGAAACACCAATAACACCATTTATTCTCGGATGCAGCATACATAAGTAATTGCTAGGATCTGTTTTATACATACCGCCAGAAGTGCCGCGATAAGCTATCATTTTAGCTTTAGTACCAATGCATGCTGAGGCAGAATTAGGAATACCGTTAGACTCTGTCGCATAAACCAGATCAATATTATGTTTTTTAATGTATTGATGAATTTGCTTGGTAACGGTCCAGCTATACTTCTTTTTATTTTTTAAAATAATAACGGTTAAGTTAGCCTTTTTATATTCTTCGATATACGCATTGCTTGGTACTGTCATTATGATGATTTCATGACCTGCTTTGGCTAGGTCTATATAACACTCAGCTTCGGGTCGTACCGCATTATATGAACGGCCGCGATTAGGGATAACAAGTATTTTCATAGGGTGACCACTTATTACAAAAGGAAAATTAAAGGTTATTGTCTATAGTTATCTTGATTATCAAGAAACCATTGATATGTGAGTGTTAAACCTCGTTCTAACTCAACTGAGTATTGCCACCCAAGCGATTTTAATCGGTCAACATTCATTAGTTTTCGTGGTGATCCATCAGGTTTGCTAGTATCGAAAACTATTTCGCCGCTAAAGCCGACTACTTTGGCAACCGTTTCGACCAATTCTTTAATAGTGCAATCAACACCTGTACCAACATTGATGTGGCTTAGCATTGGTTCAGTGTTAGCGTCATAGGTGTTTTTATCTAAGTTCATCACATGAATAGAGGCATTGGCCATATCGTCAACATATAAAAATTCACGCATAGGTTTACCACTACCCCAAGCAATAACTTGCGCGTCATTGTCTAATTTTGCTTGATGAAAACGCCTTAACAACGCAGGAATAACATGGCTGTTCTCTGGATGAAAATTATCAAAGGCGCCGTATAAATTGGTTGGCATAATACTTCGATAATCTCGCCCATATTGCCTATTATAACTTTCGCATAGTTTAATACCGGCAATTTTAGCAATAGCATAAGGCTCGTTAGTTGGCTCTAACGTATTAGTTAATAGGGCACTTTCATTCATAGGTTGTTCGGCTAATTTAGGGTATATACAAGAGGATCCTAAAAAGAGTAATTGTTGAATACCTGCAAGGTGAGCACTGTGAATTATATTGCACTCAATCATCAGGTTTTGATAAATAAAGTCAGCAGGGTAGGTATTGTTTGCCATGATACCCCCCACTTTAGCAGCCGCTAAATAAACTTGGCTGATTTTTTCAGTTTTAAAAAATGACAATACCGCTTGTTGATTGGTTAGATCGAGCTCTTGGCGAGAGCGAGTAATAATTTCGACATTTTTTTGCTTAGATAATTGGCGAATAATTGCAGAGCCGACCATGCCATTGTGGCCGGCAACAAAAATGTGCTCTTTAGTTGTTGTCATTTTAGCTGAAGTTACTTTATTTGACGTCATGGTTTAACTCTCAACTGTAGCAGCAACGTCAAAACCGCTGTGTTTTAATAAAGCATGCTGCTTGGCTATATTTAGATCATTGGCAACCATTTCTGCACACATTTCTTCAACGGTAATTTGTGGTACCCAACCCAATTTTTCTTTGGCTTTTGATGGATCCCCTAACAATGTCTCTACTTCGGCGGGCCTGAAATAACGTGGGTCAACTTTAACGACAATCTCTCCTACCGTTAAGGCGTTAGCATTATCACCAGTAATAGCGACTACTGTTGCTATTTCATCAAGTCCCTCACCGCTAAATTCAAGAGTAAAACCCGCTTCTAAAGCTGACAATTTAACAAATTCACGTACGCTAATTTGTTTTCCTGTCGCAATAACAAAGTCATCGGCATTTTTTTGCTGTAACATCATCCATTGCATGCGTACATAGTCTTTTGCATGACCCCAATCACGTAAGGCATCCATATTACCAAGGTATAAACATGACTCTAAACCTTGAGAGATATTGGCAATGGCACGCGTTATTTTGCGGGTAACAAAAGTTTCACCTCGTCGAGGAGACTCATGATTAAATAAAATTCCGTTACAGGCATACATGCCATAAGACTCGCGATAGTTGACTACGATCCAGTAGGCATACATTTTAGCAACACCGTAAGGTGAGCGTGGATGGAAAGGTGTTTTTTCTGTTTGCGGAATTTCCTGTACTTCACCATAAAGCTCAGACGTTGACGCCTGGTAAAACTTAGTTTTCTTTTCTAAGCCTAAAAAGCGAATAGCTTCAAGTAGGCGTAAAGTGCCTATGGCATCAACATCAGCGGTATATTCAGGACACTCAAACGATACGGCGACGTGAGATTGTGCTCCTAAGTTATATACTTCGTCAGGTTGTACATTGTGTAAAATACGCGTTAAGTTTGATGAGTCGGTTAAGTCACCATAATGAAGGAAAAACCGTTTGTTTTTTTCATGATTGTCTTGATATATATGATCTACTCGCTGGGTATTTAATGAAGACGCTCTGCGTTTGATACCGTGTACTTCATAACCTTTTTCCAATAAAAGTTCAGCTAAATATGAACCATCTTGGCCAGTAATTCCGGTAATTAGGGCCACTTTGTTTTTTGTCATGAGCACTTTCCTTGAGAGGGAGACTTATAGCGAATAGATTAGCCAATTATTATAGCTATTTTTCTGTCTTAAATCTTGGCTTTATTGTCTAAGAAAGCTAATAAAAACAGTCTTTAATATATTACTACTGCATTGGCTGTTACCGTATAACCTATGATAACTAATAATAGATTGTATGGAACAAGAAAGCAGTAAGAGGTGTTGTGTTTTGGTCATCAGCAGCTTTAGTTAGTGGGGCATGGCTAAATGCTAATAGCTAACGACGTATTGATAAGCCTTAATAAGTGGCTTCACTCAACTGATGCCATGATATATACCCATTACCAATCAAAGTACAGGATTTCAGTGGGAATTAAAAAGAGTTTAGGCAAGGCAAATGATTTAAACATAGTCATTCTATGATTTGATTATTTAACGAAGTATAAAGTCATTTTAAACCCATCGTAGAAGCGCTTGAGCAACATCACTTCATCGTTGCTGTGATTCGCAATGGAATAATCATTATTTCATCAAAGCGCCTTGAATTGAAATTGCTCAAGCACTCTGAAACCTGCATATTGAATGGTAACGCGTATAGTACTTGATGATTGCTTGGAAATTTCAACGGCCTATAAAAGAAAAAGAAATAACAGCAGCGCAGGCGGTTATTTCTTTTTTGCGTTTATTTTAATATCGTCTATTTTAACTAAGGGTATTACAAGGGTTGCAAGAGTTATTGCCAGTTGTCCATATTAGTACGACGACGGCTAAATAATCGTGGTAAAACAAGCCCTAGAATCAAACCAAAACCTAACACAATAGCACCATTAAAAAACCATTCTTTTTTGATATTTGTGTCTTGGCCTTTTAATTTGTCACTGGTACTCGTTAAGGTCTCTTGAAGTTTGTCGGCTTTACTTATTAGCTGCTTATTTGTTCGCTGTAGGTTAGCTATGGTGCTTTTTAATGCGTTAACCTCGCCATCAAGTTGACTGCTAAAGTCGCTTGCACTGGTAATCTTACCGTTTAAATCAGCTACAACAAAGCGCAGACCAGGATTGTCAGTAATATACTTTGTCTCAACCCAGGCTTTTTTGCCTTTTGTATCGATTATTTCACTGTAATCTTTTTCAGACTGACCGGTAATCTTTATTTCTGAACCTGCATTAATGGACCCTAAAATTTTATAATTAGTACCTGCACCCGCATGCATGAAAATAAAGAGTTCATCAACTATAAAGCCTTGTTTTAACTGTGTTAAATCCTCGGCTTGCGCTAACAAAGAGCAGGTGAGTGCCAAGGTAATTGGGATGATGCGGTTAAACAAGCTTTTCATAAGACAGCCGAAAAATAAAATGATATCAAATACTATGTGTTTAGCGCTTTGATGGCAAGGATTTAATAGCAAAATAGTCTTGATTTTATTGCTAAACTTGGACTATTTTCATGTACAGTGTATGCTATTCTCCGCTTTGTCACCTAACCTGAAATAAAATGACAACTGAAATTGAACTTAAATATTTATTATTGCCTAGAGAAAAGGCCGCTTTAGAAATTAATATTGCTGAAAAAATCACACAAATATTAACTGAACAGCATTTTGTCTTTGAAATAGAACAAAAAAAATTATCTAATTATTACCTCGATACACCCGACTTAGCTTTGCGTCAATTAGACATGGGCTTAAGGGTTCGAGGTATTCAACTTTCCGGGCAAGCACTATGTTATGAACAAACCATTAAGACTGCAGGTGAAGTTATTGGTGGATTGCATAAACGTCCAGAATATAATGTTGATATTGAGGATGATAAGGTAAATCTTGCACTATTTCCTGATGAGATATGGCAAAAATATCCAGCTAATACCCTAGTGCTACAAGAAGAAATAGTACGACTATTTAACACGCATTTTGAAAGGGTGACTTGGACGATTAAAGTAAATGATAGTGTTGTTGAGCTGGCTTTGGACCAGGGCACTATTAGTTGTGATGGTTTGGACAAAACTGATGTTATCTATGAAATAGAGCTTGAGTTAGTCAGTGGAGAGCAACAAGCGTTGTTCATATTAGCAAAACAACTACTCGCACATTTAACTATGCGTCCGGGACGTTTAAGCAAAGCGGCTCGTGGTTATGCACTCGCGGCTCAACTTGCTCAGTTAAAAAAAGCACAAGCGAAACAAGCACAAAATCAAGAGAATATTTCAGCTGTCGTTAACACATCAAATAAAACAACAAATTGCCTACCAATAAAAAATATACTTACACAAGAAGAATTGATGTTGGAAGTTATACCTATGCAAGGGCAGCATACGGTAAACGAAGCCCTTCGCTGTGGGCTTGATTTTTCTTTGACAAAATTGCAATGCAAAGTCGACGATTATATTCATAGCCCTTCATTTGCTAGTCTGATCAAAATAAATGAACTATTAGCGTTAATGCGGCAAGGTTTTTGGTTGTTTGAACAAGAATTAACACTTGAACAGTTAAGCATTCGTGATGAATTGAGCTATTTCATTCGACAGTTTTATTGGCTTGATAACGCTAAACACTTGCAAGAATTAATCAGTAAAAGTGGTGGTTACCGAAAAAAAATAGCGCGGAGTGATGAACTTATCACTAAGTTACAGTTAGAGAGGAAACTATTCCCTAGTATAAATGAAGTTGTAATGCTCTTTCATAGCGAGCGTTTCAATAGATTGCAATTATCATTAGTTGATTATTTGTTTAACGTGCCTAAAGTGATTACCAAGGAAGAACAGGTAAAAGCAACACAACAAACATTAAAAGAGTTTGCTCAAACTAAGTTAAGCTCAACCTTAAAGCAAATAACTTGCGAAATCTGCGATGTTGAAGTGTCACCTACCGCTGAAGCAAGTGATAAATATATTCATATCCATGGTTTACTTGTGCGAAGTTTATTAACAGGTAGTTGGTTTAGTTCGTTGTTTGGTGAGGTTAATGATCAGCAACAGATAATCACTTATAGAAGGCCGTGGCTTGATATAAAGCAGGGAATTGGTGAACTGCAAACATTACGTTTATTACAACAACAATTGATGCTTTTACAGCACAGCGAAGATAAGCTTATGGTTTGGTTAAATGTAAAAGTAGAGAATCTTTTACTAGCGATGCAACAGTCAAAATTAACGGCGCTTAACCGAATACCTTATTGGCAAGAGTAAGTGATAAATCAGCCGTTAACTGCTAGCTTTAGTTAGCAGTCTCTTGCTTATTAACATGATTAATTAACTCATCCATTAATTTTTTCTTAATTTCAAGTTGTTGATTGACTTGTAATTGGTATTTCAGAGCTAATACCTCGTAATCACTTGGTGCTAAACTCACGGTGAGGCGAGGGCGCTTTGGTTTTTTATTAATAGGCAAACCTAAAATATCACGTATCTGATCAGAAGGGCTTAGGCCTGCATCAACAGCCTGCTTTCGAATAGATAGTTGTATTTTTTCATCCATATCAAAAGCAACTTGTACGGCTTTTATTGCTTTAACGGATGACTGCCACTTTTCTGGTAATTCTCTGCTCATTAGGGTTACCTTAACTACCTGGGTACATATCAACAATATCACTCAACGGACGAAATAAAGTCAAACAGACCTCGGTATCACCATCTTGCCATACTTCAATATCAATGCCGTAACTTTGATCTTCGTTGAATAAAGCATAAAGCTCAAATTGTTCACCGGCATCGCTACCTTCATAAGAAGAGAGGTTTTCACTACGGTGATCTTTGCGATGGAAAAAACCGACCTTGGCAAAGGTATTTTGCTGGTATTGCTCGCTGCTCCAACCTGAAGTTAACGGGCTATCTGCTCTTTTATCAAGAAAGGCTTGTCCGGGTTCGTCAAAAATCTCACCAAAGTGCTCTAAGTCAAATAAACTTTCAACATCTTCATGCGCTATTTTTAAGGAAAACTTCAACTCAGTGGTATCGTCTACCGCTAATGATAAAAATATTTCAATTTCATTTGTACCAAGTAACGCCCATTCTGTTTGTGTATTGTGCTCGAATTCATAGCTATTAATCGCTTTTACTTGAAACTCTTGTTTCCTTAATGATTCAGGTAAAGCAAAACTATCGGTTAGTACAACAATATCACCCACAAGTAACTGATTAACTTTGGAGAGTTTTCTAGGTTCAGTATTTGACTTACCGCTTAATTTAGAAAAAGTTTTTTTGAAAAAATTCATATAAAGACCTATTTATCCTATCAACTTAACCGCAAGCTTGTTTGATCCAAAAAGCACCAAGCAACACTCTGGAGAAATGTTACTTGATGCTAGTAAAGATTAAGCGATTAATTACTTTTGCTTAGCTTTAATTCTATCTAACACTGAGTTAGCGCTATTGTCTTGTGCGCCAATACCTGCAGATTTTAATTGCGCTTGTAATGAAGTATCTGAATCTTCTGATTCAAGTAATTCTGCTGCTTTCATTTTATCATCAAATTTCTGCTGTTTTGCTTTGATACGCTCTAATGAATCTTTTGCGCTAAGTAACTTAGAATTACTTGAAGAGAAGTTATCAGTAATAGCAGATGTTGCTTTTTGTACACTTTCAGTGGTTTTCACCATTGAAAGTTGACGTTTATGCTCAGCAACTTGGCGTTCACTCTTTTTCACTAGCTCTTTTAAACGTTCGCTGCTTGTTGTGTAGCTAGTTAATGCTTGTTGTTGACTTGCAAATTCAGTTTCTAAACTAGCAATTTTTTCAGCAACAGCTAAAGCTAAGGTTTCATCACCTTTTTCTAGTGCTTGGCCAACATAACCTTCGTGTTCAGTTATTTCTCTCGTTAAACGATCTACATCACGTTTAGCTGCCATTTGTTCAGCCATTACACCCGTTAAGTCACGTTTTGCTTTGGTAAGGTGATTTTCAGCATCACGGATTTCTTGTTCAAAAATTCGGGTTGCGTTAGCGTCAATAATCGCTTCACCTGCTTCAGATGCGCCACCACGAATTGCGGTCATAATTTTTTTAAATATACTCATTTTTTTCTCCTAATTTACTTCTAATAGGTGATTTGTTGATTATTACTTTTTAAATCAAGTAATCACTCATATCGTCAATAACTTCTAAAGCGTTATTGCTCAGCACAGCCAATTCATGTTCAATGTCTGCTAAGCTCGAACCGATTGATAATGCTCCAAAAACAACATACTTATCACCAATTTTCGAGAATGATGACAATGGCATCGGAATATTCATTTCCAACATGCTTTCGTGCATTGGCGCTACACATTCAGTTTTAACTTCTTCAACGCCCCAAAGGTAACTAATACAAAGAATTTGATCATCTGTTACTGAAACAAAAACAGGTAATTCTTCACGTCCTAATATACTTATTTGTAATACATCGACTTCGCCAGATATAGGTTGGCAATCAAAGTTCATGCCGGTACCTGAATTGTCTGCCAAACTATTTAAGTGATCGGCTATAGTATGAATATTCATGTATTCCTTTCCTTCCTTTTACTTCGACTAGAAGCTTGTGAAAAAGTAAGTGACATATTATGTCGCTTGAGTGAAATTTAGCACTCTGACATAATATGTCAAGTGTTTTTTTGTAAATCAATTGCTAACTATTGTTATCTTCTTATATATTATACCCATTACCATTCAAAGTACGTGATTTCAGTGGGTGGTAAAAGTGCTTTAGGCAAGGCATTCATTTTAAACAATGGTCACTCCCTTGTTCAAATGAATAACGTCGCGTAAATCGCTTTTACCCCCATCGAAGAAGTGCTTGAACAACATCACTTCATCGTTGCTGTGATTTATAATGGAGTAACCATTATTTCATCACAGCGCCTTGAATTGAAATTGTTCAAATACTCTGAAACAAGCATCTTGAATGGCAACGGGTATATGCCTAGTTTAAACCTTGTTGATCTTGCCATGCCTGTTGATGAAGCTGATAAATGGTGTGGCTGCCTAAGATATTGATATCAACTTTATCCTTGTGTTGATAGAAATTATTAGGAAATACAAAAGCTGCCTTTAAACTGTCGAGATTTAACCATGAATGTTTAACCGGTAGTTGTATTAATTTGTTCAATCTTGTTAAGGCGCTAGCGCCATTTTTAGCGGCAATGGTCCAGCCCCACTCTCCAAACGTTGGGACGTTATCATGGTATTGTTCAACATGAGCATAGTTAGCTGCAGCCATAGTTTTGCCAATAGAAATAAAGGTGTCCTTGGCATGGTAAGGGCTCGTTGATTGTACTGCAATTAAACCATCACCGCTTAGCAGTTGTTTTAATCTAGCATAAAAATTAACAGAGTAAAGTTTGTTCAAATCTGGGTGGCTAGGGTCGGGCAAATCGACAATAATAGCGTCAAATATTTCTCTATTTTTTAATAATTCATTAATAGCAATAAAAGCATCAGCACGTTTGATAGTGACACGTTTATCTTGCAAACTATTCTGATTCAATTGTGCAATTTGACGTGCTAGTCTGCCGTTAACATGTTGATCTGGTTGTTTGAAGATATCAATTAACTCACCATCTAAGTCGATTAAGGTTACCGATTTCGGTGAGTACTGCAAAACATCTCGCAAGGCCAAACCATCACCACCACCAATAATAAGGATATTGTCGTGGCGAGCTGATGCTGCTAATACAGGTGCGACTAAATAATCATGGTAGATATGTTCATCAATGGAAGAGAACTGCAAACGGCCATTAAGGTAAAAATTAATCACACTTTCTTGTGCTTCACCTAAATTCAAGCCCATTTTACGTTCAGTAAAGGTAAGTTGTTGATAACGTGTTTTATCTGAGTGCACAACTTTGTCTAAATAAAGTAAACTATTCATTTGGTTAAGCCATTGATTACCAAAAGTAAATAATAAAACGATCAGTAGGGCTAACACAATATGTAAACTCACAAAGGTTTTTCGCCAAGTCAGTTTTTTCCAATAACGCAGAATAAAAAAACTACCTGCAATGAGATTTAAACTTGCTGTTAAGGCCGCCGCTTTGCTGATATCAATACTGAGCAAGAATATCACCCAAATAGCAGCACCTATACCAGCCCCGACATAATCGGCACCGTAAATAGTACCTAGATTATTCGCTAAATGTTGCTGATGAATATCTTCTCGAATACGAGCAATTAATGGAATTTCCATACCAATAAAAAAACCTAACAATACACCGAAAAAATAGGGACTTTTTAGTGCTAACCAACTTAATTGCTGAAATAAGCCGCCTTGTGGTTTCATGTCAGGGGGTAAAGACAGCATGTCAGCAATCAACTCAGGTAATAATTGAGTCACGGCGACTAAGCCGCCAATGATTAGAATGGCACTGGCACCTAATAAGGCAATAATCAGTTCTAAATAAACAAAACCATTAAATGCACAACGTACTTTACGCGCGGCAAAAGCACCTAAGCCCATAGAAACTATCATTAGACCTATCATGGTGTATATGGTGCTTTCCATGACACCTAATACACGGCCAGCATAGTGTGAAAGTAAGTATTCGTAAATTAAGCCACAACCTGCGAGCACAGCCATGGCAGTGATGAGTAGGAAGTCATCGAGAAAGTGTGCGTTTTTTGAGGACATGTTGAGATTAAGTTCAAAGAGGGTTGGTGAATAAGTCCTAAAGTCGAAGCCTTAGGACTAGATAATAATGGTTTAATTCGCTAGGTCATTAAACCATTAAGGCGGTCAATATCAAAGCAATAGCAATACTCGTCGCCATTTCAATACTGGCAACGCCAACATTATGCTGCTGATCTACTTCTTCTACTAAGTTAATTCCCCAAAGCACAATGCGTTTTGCTAACGCGGTTAATAGTGCTACTAGTATGGTCATCATTACGCCAAACACTAACCAACCGAGCAAATTAACCACTAATGTTTCTGGGCTATAAATAAGGAAGTGGCTGGCTGCCGTAACGGCAAGTGCAGTACTAATGACTTGACCACTATAACGAATGGCTAAAGCGAGTTGGCCGTTGCTTAACGCTTCTTGCAAACAATCCTCTTGGTTGTTCTTTGCGTATTGTTTTTCACGTAATCGCGTGACCATAACCAAGACTAATTGCGCAACAAAAAATCCACTGGTAATCGCGATAAAGGTGCTGATATCTAGACCATCAACCCAAAGTAATACCGCACGAATAATAATAGCCGTGGCAATTGCACCAGCGGCATCGATAATGCCAATGGTGAGATTTTTTTCTATGATCAGTGCTGTTTTATCTAAACGTTGTAAGGCTACCTTATCGTGAATAATACGGCCTACTTTGATGAGTATTAAACCATAACCGCCATAAGCTAGCATGCCAATCGCTTCCATGGCGTAACTACTTGCCGCTTCTCCGGTAATTGCCCCTGTTAAGACAATCCCTAAGGCGAGTATGCTACCTGCAACACTAATGCCAAAAGCAAAATTATCCTCTTTTGCTAACTCATGAGTACTGTTTACTTTTGCGCTTAACCCCGAAAGAAAGCGCATTGCGCCTAATAGTATTATTGCGATGGAAATATCAATGGCCAAAATAACCAATAACCTAGAGTTAAAATCGGGATCAATACCAACGAGCTCTATCAATGTATTCATAATGTCAATTATTCCTTGTTCTAACTATTTACCACGACGAAAGCCGCGGGAAGTGTTGGTATTTGAGTTTCTGAAGCTAGAGTTTCGGCTTTTAGATTTATTAGCGTAACTACTCTTTTTTACACTGTCACTACGAAAACGTTTAGCGCTGTTTTGTGCTGTTTTACTCTGGCTTGATAAACTTGATGAGCCTGCACGGTTTTTGCTATATGGGCTGGTAAATTTCTGTCCTCGGCTTGCGAACGATTTTTTAGTACGAGTATCAAGCTGAGTTTGTTTTTTAAGTTGTCCAGGTGAACTATAACGGGTTCGGCCATAATCATTATAATAACTGTAATTACGACTTCTGCCCCAGTCATTGTATGATGTACGACGACCAAATACATCGCCCATCATCGAATACATGCCATACCAAGCCCAAAAAGACATGCCGTTGCTGCCCGTTTGCCAATTACCATAATTTGGATTGCCAATAAGCTGTTCGCCTGTACCAAAGTCTTGCGCATTATTGGCTTGTTTACTGGCATTTTTTGATAAAGAATTAATGCGCGGTAATTGCCCGTCTGACATATCAGCAAGTACGTTTAACGGGTCACTTAATGCATCAGAATATAAAACAGGATCGGCTGCTTGGTATATATTAAGGAGCTCATTATAAAGTGCTTGGCTTGACTCAAACATTTGCGGTTGATTTTTTGCGGTATTAATTCGATCAAGTAAGGCCTTAAACATAGGGCCTTCAGTACTGGCATCTTTACGAAATTCAGCGATTAATGGTGTTAAACTAGGCTTAGCTTGCGTGACTTTATCAGCATATTGATTGATCAACGTTGCATTACGCACCTGACCATTCGTTAGCGCTTCAGCTAATTGAGCTACTCTTTGTTCAGTAATGGGAAGCTGTTGTGTTATTTGCTCTTTTACGGGATCACCACAACCTATCAAACTGATTGCGGTAAGTGTGATCAAGAGCATTAAAAAAGCTTTTTTTAGTGTTTGCATTCCTGCCATCATCTCCTCAAAAATGCTATGTTATCAAAATAGTGATTAAGTTAACTTATTTACTTAATAAAATTTACTTTATAAAACTTACATAATAAAAGTAACTGAATAAAGTAACTTAATAAATTAATCACTAAAATGAAACCAACTTAGTAAACTTAATGTAAGTATTTATTTATAACGCTAATTAATAGCATTATCGACATATTATGTCTAGTTTATTAGTCGTCAACTTTTGGAGTGCTTGTGCCTTTATCTTTTTCTCCCCTTTTACAAGAGCAGCAATGTCATAGTTGGCTGCGCTTTAATGAAAAACACCCAGAGGTTTGCCAACATTTAACTGCATTGCAAATAATGCATTTTAAGCAGGCGATGGCGTTGAGCGACTTTATTATGGCTAGTGCCTTACAAGCGCCGGAGTTAGTGGTTGAGTTATTTACCAAAGGGAAAACTACAGAGTTACCTGATTATGAGTATTTATTAACTGAACTATTAGAAAATTGTCAAGATGAAGCAAGTCTGCATCGACAGCTTAGACGTTTTCGCTTGCAACAAATGGTTCGTATTGCACTGGATGATTTACTCTTTGATGCGGATTTAACCTTTTCACTCTTATGTTTGTCTTCACTAGCGGATGAACTTATTTTGGCAAGTTTACGGTGGTTAACAAATTTTTGCCAAGAAAAATGGGGTGTGCCTAAAAGCAGTCAAGGAGAAACACAGCAGTTGCTTGTTTATGGTATGGGCAAGCTTGGTGGTAAAGAGCTCAATTTTTCTTCTGATATAGATCTTATTTTTACATACCCTGAAAGTGGCGAAACAGTAGGTTGTCGTCGCAGTATTGATAACCAACAGTTTTTTGTTCGGTTAGCACAAAAACTTATTGCCTCATTGCATCAAGTCACGGCGGATGGTTTTGTCTATCGAGTCGATATGCGCCTAAGGCCCTTTGGAGAAAGTGGTCCGTTAGTCTTAACTTTTAATGCCATGGAAGATTATTACCAAGAGCAAGGTCGAGATTGGGAACGTTATGCCATGCTTAAAGCACGTGTTATTGGTGATTCGCCTTATCATGCTCAGTTATCGGAAATGCTTCGCCCCTTTGTTTATCGTCGCTATATTGACTTTAGCGTTATAGATAGCTTACGTCGTATGAAGATGATGATTGCTCAAGAAGTGCGTCGTAAGCAGTTAATCAATAATATTAAACTGGGTGCTGGTGGTATTCGTGAAGTTGAATTTATTGTACAAGTCTTTCAGTTAATACGAGGAGGGCGCGTTAAAGAGTTACAACAACGACGTTTGTTAACTGTTTTACCACAACTGGTGTTAAGTGGTGAGCTGAGTGAAAGTAGCAAACAAGTATTAGAAAATGCTTATCTATTTTTACGACGTGTTGAGAATATAATTCAAGCGTTAGCAGATAAACAAACGCAAACTTTGCCTGATAGCGCTTTGGATCAAGCACGAATCTTGGCTGTGCTTAAACTGAATAGTTGGCAAGACTTCCTTGACTTGCTTGCTCAACAGATGAATGGTGTACATGAAGAATTTGAACAGCTAATTGGCTTGCAAAGTCCTAACTATCAAGCGGCTGATGAACATTGGGTTACCTTATGGCATAGTCGTTGGGATGATGAAGAATCGATTGCTTGGCTTGAGCAAGAAAGGAGTAATTGGCCAAGTGAAAATATATGGCGGGTATTAAAAGACTTTCGTGAAGATATTTCCAAACGCAGTTTAGGCAATAGAGGACGACAAGTACTCGACAAACTTATTCCTTTACTTTTGTGTCGATTACAAAAGTCAGCGAAAGCTGATGTGGTGCTAGCACGAGTATTACAAGTATTTAGACAAATAGTGACACGCACGGCATATTTGGAATTATTATTTGAGAATGAAGGCGCTTTTAAGCAACTTATTCATTTATGTCAGGCCAGTAGCTGGGTGAGTGACTATATTGCTAAATACCCTATTTTACTTGATGAATTAATTGATCCTGAATTACTGAATAACCCACCAAAATTATCAAGTTACGCTGTCGAGCTGAGAGAACGTATGTTGCGTGTTCCTGAAGACGATTTAGAAGCGCAAATGGAGGCGTTACGTCAATTCAAGCAATCTCAACAATTGCGTATTGCTGCAGCAGATATAACAAAAATATTAGCTGTAGATAAAGTCAGTGATCATTTAACTGCATTAGCTGAAGGCATTCTTGGTGAAGTGATTAATTTAGCGTGGCAACAAATAAGTGATCGTTTTGGTACGCCGACAAGTTGTCTTGTTGATAACCTCAAAGGTAAAGGTTTTGGTGTTATTGCTTATGGTAAAACCGGCGGCTGTGAATTAGGTTATAGCTCTGATCTTGATTTAGTCTTTGTTCACCATAGCGAACTCAATGAACAAACAACTGGGTGCGCGGATGGTAGTAAAGTCATTGCGGCTAGTCAGTTTTATATGAAAATAGCGCAACGTATTATGCATATTTTTAATACCCGTATGAATAGCGGTATTTTATATGAACTTGATATGCGACTTCGGCCATCAGGCAATTCAGGTGTACTGGTTGTACACCTGAATACTTATGCCGAATACCAACAAACTGATGCTTGGACATGGGAGCATCAAGCACTAGTAAGAGCTCGAATGATTTATGGTAACGATGAATTAACAACTAAATTTTCTGACATACGTCAAAATATACTGCTTAGATCTCGAGAGTTAGTCGAATTGAAAGCTGATGTGATTAATATGCGAGAAAAAATGCGTAACCATCTAGATAAATCAACTGAGCAACGAGTGGATATCAAACAAGGGTTAGGTGGTTTAGTTGATATTGAATTTTTAGCACAGTATTTAGTGTTAGCACATAGTCAGACACAGCCGGTATTGATGTCATCCTGTGATAACTTAGGTATTTTCAAAGCGCTAGCTGAGTGTGGGTTATTAACCCATACAGAACAAAAGTTACTGAGTGATACCTATCAAAAACTTAGAGGGCTAGGGCATCAAGCAGCGATGCAAAATGAAAGTTTATTAATAACAAAAAGAGACTTTTTTGAACAAGAAAATATTGTGCTACTTTGGCAGAAAATTTTACTGGCTTAGGGGCGGAAGGCTTTAAATGAACGCAAGTACAACGTTTGTTTGAAGCCTAGTCTCTGCGCTGCATTTTTCTTTGTTCATCTATCAAAAGAGCATAGCTAAAGTCATCTATAAAGATCAGTGATTGCTTTAGCTCTTTTATAAACTAATAAGCGGTGTCTGAGCCAAGTAAAGTACATTCTTCGTCTAAAAATGGGCTAGTCATACTTTCAATAACGACAACAGAGCGGTGTCGATAACAAAAATAAATTGACAGTCCTGACTCGAAATGACCTTCAATTGCTTTACCTAATTGGTAGGATGTTTTTAATATGTTTTTTTCAATGCGAAAGGGATCTTTTACTATATAATCACGATTGAGCCACCAAATAAGTTCAATGCCATCATTTTTTGAGTATTCTGCTAACTTTTGATAAATAGTTTCGCCTTTTCTAAATGGCCTAGATTCAATGCTACCTCGCCAATTTTTCTTATACGGGCGGACAATCATTTCCCTTGCTTGCAATAATTTTTCTAAGTCACCCTTTGGATCAGGCAGATAGATAATATTGTTGCGAATTTTTGGTCCGTCATCATCCATATCTCCGTATAAATTAGCATAGAATTTTGACAAGCCATCTGCTGCAGCATTACTTTTTTTGCTCACTCTAGGGCGTTTTTCTCCAGCACTTACTGCAAGTGCCGGATCAACCGATTCTGTGGAATTAGCTGTTGGTTTTTGTTCTGGACTGGTTGTTTGGTTTGCAGGGTGATCTAAAGATAGTAAGAAGTCTTGGTTAGCAAAAAAAGCCCAAGCTAACACAACAAGCGCTATTCCTAAGATGATGTTACGCAGCCAAAAATTCATAAGAAATCAATACCTTTTCAATATCTTTCCAATATTTTTGTAATAGCTTTACCAAGCTGAACAAAAAATATACTTAATACCATACTGTAAACAAAGATGTTTATTTATGCAATATTATTGGTAAAAAGACGGGTCGTCTTTGTTCGGTCGAGTTTTGAAACGTCGATGTAACCACATATATTGTTCAGGTTTAACTAAAATGGCTTTCTCTAACTCTTGATTTATCCGGGTTAAATCGTCTTCATCATTATCTGTTGGAAAGTTGTCGAGTGGTGCAGATATCTCGACAGTGTAACCACTATCATCATTATTCCTACGTGGGATTATCATCACTGTTTTTGTGTTTTTTTGCCTCGCAAAAATGAGTGTACCTGTGGTGGTTGCAGTCTCCTTCACTGCAAAAAATGGCACGAATAAACTCTTATTTCGTCCGTAATCTTGATCGGGGAAATAAGCGCACGCTTCTTTCTCTCTAACAGCTTTAATTAAACCTTTAACATCGCGTTTTCCTAGCATGTATTTATTAGAGCGACCTCGTCCTCTATATTGAAAAAACTCCATTAATTGATTGTTATGGGGACGATAAAAAACAACTAATGGGTTTTCAAAACCGGCACCTCTTGCAGATATCTCTAAGTTAAGATTATGCATGCCTAACGCTAACACCCCATAACCTTGCTGTTGAGCGTTTTTTATATGCTCGCCTCCTAGCACTGTAAATTTTCTTTTAATTCGCCAGTCAGGCCACCACCACCCCATACCTGTTTCAAATAGGGCAATACCTGTGTTTTCAAAGTTTTTCTTAAGTAAAGTCTGTAACTCTTCGTCATTTTTTTCTGGAAAACATAACTTAAGATTGGTAAGTGCCACGTGTTTACGTTTTGAAGCTATTTTCATTAATAACCGGCCGAGCATACGTCCCATGAATAATTGTAGTTTGAAAGGCAGCCATGAAATAGTGTAAAGAATAAAGACACCTAACCAAGTGAGCCAATATTTAGGTAATAAAAATGATAATTTAAAATCAGGCTGTAAAACTTTATTGCTACTCACAGTGTTCTCTCTGAGGGGGATTGATGATGTTATACCAACTCCAATAAGTTTCTTCCCACTCAGCGAGAATTAAAAGGCTTAGAGGCAAGGCATTGATTGAAGAGAATAGTTATTCTATTGTCAAAATCAATAACGCGGCATGTAAGCCTTTTAAACTCGCCCTTCGGGAGCTTTCCAACGATTCGATAACTGCACAGAATTTCTTGCATATAGAGTGACTATATGCAAAAAAATTCTATTTGTTCTCAAACCGCTGGCAAGCTCTGAGTGGGAACTAACTTAATGGACTTGGTATTATATTTAGATAAAGGATTATACCTAAGTTACTTTTAAATAGGCAATTAACTTATTATCTGCTTTCAAGTAGAATGGACGGTATTGTTAAATACTATTAATTGCTGGTCGTTATGGCTCAAAAAGAAAGAAATTGCGTTAATGAACAAGAAATTGAATTGATCATTGGTAATTCGAATTCGAATTTTTCTGGCGTGACGTCAACTATGTTACAGGTTTTGTCTCACGAGCAAAATTTGATCAATTTACGGGTGATGGGTAAACACCATTTACCCGACGAGTCATTAGCAATCAGTTTTTGGCAAGTTGCTAATTTATGTAGAAAACCACTCTCTACGGGCAAGTTTAGGATTTTTCACGCCCGTCGAGTTGATGAAATGATACAAGCTTTGTTATTAAAACATTTATTTCGCGTTAAACTGAAAATAGTTTTTAGTAGTGCAGCCCAGCGTTATCGTTCAGGTTTTACGCTATGGTTAACGGATAGAATGGATGCAGTGCTTGCGATGTGCAAAGCGTCGGCTAGTTACCTGCACCGAAAACCTGACGCTATTATTTATCACGGCGTAAAAACGGATGTGTACGAGCCTGCAATAGATAAAAGTAAAGCTTGGCAATCTCTTAGTTTACTACCAGAAAATAGTGTTACAGGTAAGCAGGGTATTGCTATCTTAGGACGAGTACGTAAGCAAAAAGGCGTGCATTTATTTGTTGAATCTTGCATCGCGACTTTAAAAAACAAACCTGATTATACCGCAGTGATAGTTGGTTCTATTTCTTCAAGTAATGAAAGCTTTGTTAAGGAGTTACAAGATAAAATAGCAAAAGCAGGATTGAGTGAACGCATCGTTTTTGCAGGTGAGCAAAATTTTGCTGATATCCCTAAAATATTTAGCAGCTTGTCACTTGTGGTTGCCTTAAGTGAAAACGAAGGTTTTGGTTTGACTATTTTAGAAGCAATGAGCAGTGGCGCGGCTGTCTTAGCGAGTGAAGCGGGTGCTTGGCCTGAAGTTGTGCGACCAGGTGTTGATGGTTATGTGGTACCTATAAATGATTTAGCCGCAGTGACAGAGAAAATGTCGCTGTTGTTAGACAATGAAGAGGCGTTAATGCAAATGGGGCGTGATGGCCGTGAGCGTGTTTTAGAACATTATTCGGTTGAACGTGAGGCGAAAGAGCTAGTGACGTTTTTTAAAGGCCTGATGTAAATAAGCAGCTATTAGAAGTAAGTGACAGATATAGTTATATTCTATCTGTCACTTAATTCTAAACGATTAATTTACCGCGATTAAACCTGAATTAATGGCAGAAATATCTGCATCAGTAATTGTACCTGCAGAACGTTTTAATAATAAAACATTTTGAATATAAGCATAACGTGTTGTCGATAAATTACGTTTAGCATTATACAAATTCTGCGTGCTATCTAATACATCCACAATAGTTCTTGTACCTACTTCAAATCCAGCTTCTGTTGCTTCGAGTGCTTTTTGTGCACTTAGTACTGATTGCTCAAATGCCTTAATAGCTGAAATTGCAGCGATAACTGTATTGTATGCATTTCGTGTGGTACGAACCACTCCTCGATGAGTCAATGACAAGTCTTGGCTAGCAGAAACAAAACGACTTTGTGCTTGGCGAACAGAGCTTGCAATCGCACCACCGGAGTATATCGGTACATTTAATTGCAGGCCGATAGAGTAATCATTTAATGCGGGGTCGTTTGATGATAAAAGGGGGTTAGTACTTTTACGTTCATCATCATTGCTATTGTAATTAGCACCTAAATCCAATGTAGGGTAATGACCCGCACGAGCAATATTAATACTATCCTTAGCAATATCAATACCGACTTTAGCCGCTATTAAATCTAAATTTTTTGCTTCGGCAGTTGCTTGCCATTCATTAGCACTATTGGGTGTTGGTAATGTCGTACTAAAACGAGCGGTATTTAAGGTACTGACATTTTGAGGGTAGGCATTCGTGATTACACGTAATTCCTCTTCGGCTTGAAAAATTGCATTTTCAGCACGAATTTCTTCAGTCACAGCATTGTCATATTTAGCTTGAGCTTCGTATACATCCGTAATTGCGGTTAAACCAACTGAGAAACGCTGTTTCGTTTGCTCAAGTTGACGAGAGATAGCATCTTTTTCTGCGGTCGAAAAAACCAAATCATCTTTAGTGCTTAATAAGTCAAAGTAAGCTTTTGCGACACGAGTAATTAAGTCTTGTTTGGCAACTTGATAAGTTAAGTCACTTTGGTGTGCTGACTTTTCTGCGTTATCCAATCTTAACCAGCTGTCATGATGGTAAATTTGCATATTCAAATTAGCGCCATAACCTAAGCTGGTAAACTCAGTTGTAGATTTACCTAGAGAATCATATGATTCTCTTTCACCGTCACTGTAACTGCCAGTGAAATTTATTTGAGGTAATAATACTGATCGAGCTTGTTCTATATCTTCTTGGACAACCTTGAATTGAGCCTGTGCTTTTAATACCACAGGATCATTTAATAGGGCTTGTTGATAAATAGTTAATAAGTCATCTGCTTGAGCATTTACGCTAGTAACAGCACTGGTAATAGCTATAATTAACGTGCTTAATGTTTTTTTCATGAGTAAGATTCCCTTGAGTAGTAACGCTACCCTTATTCTTGTTCATATAATAAAATGTACTTAGGTGCGATATCCTACAGGTAATTTAAAAATATCCCAATAAAATAAACGTTTGCTAGTGTAACAAATTATTATTAAAAAGTGACTTTTTATGAAAAAGAACGCAATTAACGACAAAACTATTTTGCAGTATAGTGTTGATGATGTTTTTATATCTAACCTTGAAACCAAGTATGATGGCTTCTTTAAGCTTAATGAATATCAGTTTACTCACAAGCTCTTTTCAGGCAGGCAAAGTAATAACATTAAAAGAGAAGTTTTCGAACGTGGTGATGCTGTTGTTGTACTGCCTTATGATGTTAAACGAGATAAAATCTTACTAATAGAGCAGTTTCGCCCTGGAGCTATAAGAAGAAGTACTGGCCTTGAAAATAGTACGCCTTGGCAGTTAGAGTTTATTGCGGGTATGTTTGGAAAAGATGAGAGCCCAATAGAGGTGGCTATTCGAGAAAGCAAAGAAGAAGCTAATATTGATATTAAGGCCAATGATTTAACTCCGATAATGCAATACTTTTCTAGCCCAGGCGGGATGAGTGAGTGCATTCACCTTTATCTAGCGTTAATAGACAGTGATCAAGTTGTCGATGGCAGTGTGCATGGTTTAAATGAAGAAAATGAAGATATCTTGTTACATCTTGTCGATCTAGATGACGCTTTAGCGCTATTAGCTCAGGGAAAAATGACTAACGCAGCAACTATTATCGGGTTACAATGGCTGGCATTGAATTACCAAAGCTTGCGTTATAAATGATGTGCTATGTTTTATATGTAGTATGTACTCGTAATAAAGCTAAACATAAAGCAATCAGTTGAAAGCACATAAGTTGACAGTATATGAGTTTTTTCCCAAGTACTAAAACCGCAGAAAGAAAAAGGTATCAACCTAACCTTGTTAGTTTGATGACCTTGTGTGCGAACAACTATATGTTATCACTTAAATTGCAAGCGAATAAAACCCATACAGGTGACCTAAGACATTTTTTTATCAGCGACTTTTTATCTTATTCGATTAGCGTGAATGAAGTGACTCGTTATACATCATTGATCACTATTGAACAAAAAAGCCTGACAGGACTTCATACGCTGAGTAAAGCGTTAAAATCCTCATTACATCCACGCATGACTATTCGGTTATATCACGACGCTCGTATGGCCGAAGTGATTAGTACACAAGACATACAACAAGTGAAGCCGCGTTACGACTACCCAAATTCACATATGCATCAGCAAGATGAAAAGCAGCAAATTAATCAATTCCTGAATGAATGGTTACATTTATGTTTACAGCTTGGGCAAGTGCACATAGAAATGCCAAGTTAGTTAGCCAAATATTTAATAATTTTAACGGTGTGAATATCAATGCTAAAGCAAGATGAAAAGCAACAATCTAATCAAGTAAAGCAATTTTTGAATGAATGGTTACATTTGTGCTTACAGCTTGGGCAAGTGCATGTCGAGTTACAGCCATAAAAATGTGCACAATTAATAACAAAGCTATTAATAAAGAAACGTTAGTTATTGCTCAATTTAGTGATAGTCACTTGTTTTCAGCGCTTGCTGGATTACATCATGGCGTGAATGTTTTTAATAACCTTAAAATAGTACTCGCCAGTATTGCCAGTAACCCACGGATTGATTACGCCATTTTTACCGGGGATTTAACGCAAGACCATTCTGAACAGTCCTATATAAACTTTGCTAAAGCGGTGCAATTAGCCAATATTCAAATTCCAGTGTTTTTTTTAGCAGGTAATCATGACGAGCCTGCCTTATTAAATAAATATTTAGCTGATGAACCATTTGTTAATGACAAAATAATTAATGGTCATTTTTGGCAAATACAGCTTATTGATAGCAAAAGTGAAACGCCTGCTGGTTTGGTGAGTAATCGAACACTCGAGTCATTACCACAATTACTTAATCGTAATAAACATCAATTATTAATGATGCATCATCACCCGATTGATGTTGGTTATTTCATTGATCAACATGGTCTACAAAATAAAGAGGACTTCTGGCAAGCAATCACCACTTATAATAAAGATAATAATCAGTGCATTAAAGCGATTGCTTGTGGACATATTCACCGAGCGTGTGTTATTACCACCAAAAATAGTAAACAAATTGAACCCGAAGGAGTAGAAGTTCAGGCAAGTGTTGATCTTTATACCTGTCCTGCAACATCAATTCAGTTTGACCCGAGTGCCAACACGGTAAAACCTTTAGCGCAAGGTCCTGCTTATCGACTATTATATTTGCATCAAGATGGTACACTTAGCAGCGATATTGTTCATTTATAATTATTTAATTAGGCATTCAGATAGATATTTACCTCTTATGCGACAAAGTATTCTTTATATTCATGGTTTTAATTCATCCCCTTTATCATTAAAAGCAGAGCAAACCCGGCAATATCTCAGTAAAGAGTATCCAGAAGTTAATTTTTATTGCCCACAGTTGGCCACAGCGCCAGATGAGGCGATTACTCAGCTTGAAGACATTATTCAGAGACAAAACAACCAGACACATTGGTACCTTATTGGTTCGTCTTTAGGTGGTTATTTTGCGAGTTATTTAGCTGGGAAATATAATATTCCTGCAGTGTTAGTCAATCCAGCGATCAAACCTTATGAATTATTAGACGAGTATCTTGGTGAGCAAACTAACCCATACACCGAGATTGTTTACCAAGTAACACACGGGCATATTCAACAATTAAAAAATATAGAGCAAGTTGCGCCAAGTATTGATAGTAAACAAAAAAATAATTACCTAGTTATGGTACAAACGGCTGATGAAGTGTTAAATTATCAGCAAGCAGTAGATAAATATCAGCATTGCCGACTTGTAGTACAGCAAGGTGGTGATCATAGCTTTATTGATTTCGATAAAACACTGCCCGTGTTGGCTGATTTTTTCAATTTACTTAAAAATTACTCCAGCGTCTAAACTAAATAAAGTGCAATAATAATTGTGATTAAATTGAGCATCCAATGACTGAACAATACAACTCCGACTCCATTGAAGTATTAAGTGGTTTAGATCCTGTACGCCATCGTCCAGGCATGTATACCGACACTACTCGCCCAAATCATATCGGGCAAGAAGTCATCGATAACTCTGTCGATGAAGCGCTTGCGGGCCATGCACAAAATATTAGTGTTGTGTTAGATACAGACCAATCGTTAGAAATAATTGACGATGGTCGAGGCATGCCTACCGATATTCACCCTGAAGAAGGGGTTTCAGGAGTTGAATTAATTTTTTGTAAACTACATGCGGGTGGGAAATTTTCTAATAAAAACTATCAATTCTCAGGTGGTTTGCACGGTGTTGGTATTTCAGTGGTTAATGCGTTGTCCACACGAGTGGATGTTAGTGTTAGACGTGATGGTAAAGTGTTTGAAATGGCTTTTGAACATGGCTATAAAGTTGAAGAGCTTAGGGAAACAGGTACAGTCGGTAAGCGGAATACCGGTACACGAGTGAAATTTTGGCCAGATGCCAAATACTTTGATAGCGCTAAATTTTCGGCTCGCCGATTAGTCCATCTACTTAAAGCTAAAGCGGTTTTATGCCCGGGTTTAACCCTTAAGTTTCATGACAAAGTCGAAAATAAAAAATACGAATGGTGTTATGACGATGGTTTAACTGATTATTTAAAAGAGTCAGTGAAAGATTACGTTACTTTACCGGAACAACCATTCGTTGGTGTGTTTACTGCACAAAGTGAAGCCGCAGATTGGGCGGTAACTTGGCTGCCTGAAGGAGGGGAAAGTGTTGGCGAAAGTTATGTCAATTTAATTCCAACAATCGCGGGCGGTACTCATGTTAATGGATTACGCCAAGGTTTACTTGAATCCATGCGTGAATTTTGTGAATTCCGTAATATTTTACCACGCGGCGTTAAATTAACACCTGATGATATTTGGGATAAGTGCAGTTATATCTTATCAATTAAAATGCAAGACCCACAGTTTGCAGGGCAAACCAAAGAACGTTTGTCATCACGTCAATGTGCCGCTTTTGTTACGGGTGTGGTAAGGGATTCTTTTAGCTTATGGTTGAATGAGCATACTGAAACTGCTGAGTCACTGGCTGATTTTTGTATTAACAACGCACAAAAACGCATGCGTGCCAGTAAAAAGGTAGTACGTAAAAAAATCACTTCTGGTCCGGCATTACCGGGTAAATTAACTGATTGTGGTAGTCAGGACTTGGCTAGAACCGAATTGTTTTTAGTGGAAGGTGACTCGGCGGGCGGTAGTGCTAAACAAGCGCGAGATCGAGAATTTCAAGCGATTATGCCACTGCGTGGAAAAATTCTTAATACATGGGAAGTTGACTCAGGACAAATTCTTGCCTCGCAAGAGGTGCATGACATCTCCGTTGCTTTGGGCATTGATCCCGACAGCGATGACTTGTCTGAATTACGTTACGGTAAAATTTGTATTCTAGCTGATGCTGATTCGGATGGATTACATATTGCAACGTTATTGTGTGCGCTCTTTATGCAGCACTTTTTACCTTTGGTACAGCAAGGGCATGTTTATGTTGCCATGCCACCTCTATATCGTATTGATATTGGTAAGGAAGTATTTTATGCCCTTGATGAAGCAGAGAAAGATGGCATATTAGACCGTATTGAAGCTGAGAAAAAACGCGGTAAAGTCAATGTACAGCGCTTTAAAGGTCTGGGTGAAATGAATCCGCCGCAACTACGTGAAACTACCATGGATCCTAATACGCGTCGTTTAGTGCAACTAACCGTGGATGAGCATAGCGAAACCATGGAACTAATGGATATGTTACTCTCGAAAAAACGCAGCCCAGACAGGAAAATTTGGTTACAAAGTAAAGGTGATATGGCAATAGTGTAACTAGTTTTGTTGTCTAAAGCATAAGCAGGAAACAACAATGAAGGCCGCTATTTTTTATGTTTTGCAAACCTAGATTTACTAACCCATGCTCGCTCGGCTTTGTATTAAGCTAAGCGATAAGTCGTAGTTGTACATATTACTCTGTATTTAATTGTGTTTTTACTGCGGCATTCACAAAACGGTAACCTTACTATGTTATTCATTCAAAAGTAACCCACGATTCAATGTTAGTAAGCTGAGCTTGGTCTGCAAAAAAATCTACAGTACATTCAAAAATAATGACAAAAAGTAACGTAATAATATGACAATAAAAATAGGTATTAACGGCTTTGGCCGTATGGGACGATTGATCATGCGGGCTGCATGGCAGTGGCCAGAAGTTGACTTTGTGCAAATAAATGACGTTGCCGGTGATGCACCCACGTTGGCGCATTTACTTAATTTTGACTCTATTCATGGTCGTTGGCACCTTGAAGCGAAAGCTGAACAAAACGCTATGTTTATTGAAGGTAAAACGTTAGCGGTAAGTCAAAATAAAAACATCGAAGACAGTAATTGGTTGGGCTGTGATATTGTTATTGAAGCTTCGGGAGTTATGCGAGATGAAAATAAGTTACAAGCTTATTTTGAACAAGGGGTTAAAAAAGTTTTAGTTACCGCACCAATGAAGGTTAATGAAGAAGAAACTAACATTGTTAATATAGTCATGGGCGTTAATCAGCATTTATATAATGCCCAACAACATAATATTGTTACCGCGGCTTCTTGTACTACAAACTGTTTAGCGCCAGTAGTCAAAGTCTTGCAAGACCATATTGGTATTGCTCATGGCAGCATGACCACTATCCATGACATTACTAATACACAAACTATCCTTGATGCGCCACATAAAGATTTACGCCGAGCACGGGCTTGCGGACAATCATTGATCCCAACGACCACTGGTTCAGCGAAAGCGATTACTGATATATTCCCTGAGCTTAAAGGTAAATTGAATGGTCATGCTGTTCGTGTGCCACTGGCTAATGCTTCGTTGACTGATTGTGTTTTTGAAATGAAACGCGCTGTTAGTGTTAGTGAAGTCAATCAATTAATGTCAAATGCTGCCATTGGAGAGCTAAAAGGGATTTTAGGTTATGAAGAGAGGCCTTTAGTGTCGGTTGATTACAAAACTGATGCTCGATCGTGCATTGTTGATGCCCCATCAACAATGGTAGTTAATGATACGCAGCTTAAAATGTATTTGTGGTATGACAATGAATGGGGTTATGCCAATCGCAGTGCTGAGTTAATGAAACTTATTGCTAGCTCACTTTAATTAATAAGTGGTGGCTTTTGTCACCACTTATTATTCCTTTTACATTGTTACTTATATTATAGCCATGTTACTTCTATGCTATGCCTATGTTATCTAAGATCTCCTCACTGCCCAAGGCGGTAAAACAATATTTAATTATTACCAGTAATTATTGGGCTTTTACCTTAACTGACGGTGCTTTGCGCATGTTGGTTTTATTATATTTCCATCAATTAGGTTATCAACCTTTTACTATCGCCATGTTATTCATTTTTTATGAAGTTTTTGGCGTTATCACTAATTTGGTTGGAGGTTGGCTTGGTGCGCGTATTGGCTTAAATAAAACCATGCAAATGGGCTTGTTTATGCAAGTATTTTCTTTGTTCATGTTAAGCGTACCGAGTGATTATTTAACACTTATTTATGTCATGGTAGCGCAAGCACTTTCAGGCATTGCAAAAGATCTTAATAAAATGAGTGCTAAATCAAGTATTAAGTTGATTGTTAAAGATCTTGATGCGAATGATAAACAACATAAACTTTTTAAGTGGATTGCCTTACTCACGGGCTCAAAAAACACTTTAAAAGGGGTCGGTTTTTTTCTTGGTGGTTTCCTGTTAACTGCCTTTGGTTTTAAATCTGCGGTGCTTATGATGGCCGTTATGTTGGCAGTAATGGCATTAATAAGTTTATCTTTACTCACGACTGATTTAGGGAAAAAGAGTGTTAAAGCAAAGTTTACCGATGTTTTTTCAACTAACTCATCATTAAATTATTTAGCTGCTGCACGAATGTGCTTATTTGCCGCACGTGATGTTTGGTTTGTTATTGCGTTACCCGTCTACTTATCGAGTCAATTGACTTGGTCACATCAAAAAGTAGGTACTTTTTTTGCTATTTGGATTGTCCTTTACGGAATTGTGCAAGCCTGGACTCCGGCTTTGCTTGCTATAAAAAACTCAGTGAAGATAGAGGGGCGACAGATACTGCCTTGGTCACTGTTATTGTGCTTAATTATTATTTTAATGCTTATATCTTGGTCTTTTTTCAATAATAATCCACTGATAATTATTGTCGGGCTATTTTTATTCGGCTTTGTTTTTGCGATTAATTCCGCTTTACATAGTTATTTAATCGTTGCTTTAGCAAGAGAAGATGGCGTTTCTATGGATGTTGGTTTTTATTATATGGCCAATGCATTAGGTCGTTTATTTGGTACAGTCTTATCCGGACTTCTTTATCAGCAGTATGGTTTATTTACTTGTTTATTGTGTTCTGCTTTTTTTGTTTTATTGGCAAGTATCTTTATTAAAAAAGTTACCGTTTAATCATTTATGACTCAATGTAACATTGAATTTTAATTTCCTATTCAATGTTAATTCGTTTTATACTCATGATTCATTTTTGTTTAAGGTATTGTATTTCTTGCTACGAGTGGCTAAAAAAAAATGGTTAGTTAGCGTTTGGTTAACTTGGACTGCGACGCTATTAGTTTGCTTCCCTCTGCATGCACATGCAAAAAATGAAAAAAATCAGCTAACGCAATTTACTCAAATTGCCAAACAAGTGGAAATACTTAAAAAAACTAATTTAGCCTTGGCATTAAAGCAGCTTAGTTTTTTTGATAATCAACTTGATAAATTGAGTGTCGATCAACAACTACTTTATTATAAATTAGTTGCTGAAATATATATTGAACAAAATCAGTACACTAAATCTCACGCAACCTTAAATTCTGGTTTGAGTTTGGCCAAACATCTCTCTAGCCCAAGTATATTAATTAGTGAGTTACTTTATCTTCGAGGTTTTTCTTTTGAAAGCCTAGGCGATATTACTAAGGCAACGCAAGACTATAAAAAAGGCTTGGAAGTAGCGGAATCTCTTCATGATAAGGTGTTAATTGCTTCAGGGTTAGTTAATTTAGGTGCAATAGCCTACCTAACAGATGATTATCAAGGTTCATTAATTTTATTAAATGATGCTTATAATATTGCCGAACAAACGGATGATGATGAACTTAAAGGTAATGTTAATTCGGAACTGGGTATTGTTTATGCTTATGTATATCAAGAGCAGAAAGCAATGGCTTATTATCAAAAGTCGTATTTACATTTTAAACAAGCAGGTATGTTATTAGCGGCTCATAACAGCTTAAATAATATAGCAATTAACCATAACATCAAAAAAGAATACCCAAAAGCTATTACGGTATTGCAAACGATTATTGCCGAATCGAATAAGGATAGTCCTAGCTCACTGATGTATAGTGTTTATTCGAGCATGGCTTGGGCTTATTTAAAAAAAGAGCAAGCCAATGCTGAAGCGGCTTACCAATATTTACTCAAAGCAAAACAATATATTAAAGCGACAGAGCAGCACGATGTACAACTACAGTTTTATATTGATCAAGCGTTCATTTTGTATCAACTTGCTCGTTATGATGAAACGTTAGTTAGCATTAATGCCGCAGAAAAAATACTGGCGAGTCAGCAATCATTAACTCAGTTAAAAAAACAAGCCTACATTAATATTGTTAATTTAAGAGCAAAAGTAAGTTTTAAGCAAAAAACGTTTAAAGATGCTTATTTACTAAAGTCTGAAGTGATAGAACTAACCGAGCTGTTATATGAAAAAGAAGACAGTCGCTCCATTGCAGAAGTGAGGTTATCTCTTGAAAGTGAGCAAGCTGACTTACAAAGTGAAATTTTACAAAACCAGCAAGCTTTACATGAAGCAAGTTTAGTTGAGGCTAAACTTGCCAATGAAGAGCAGCGCCTTTACCTTATTATTACTGCTTTAGTCGCTCTTGCTTTTGCTTGGTTGTTGGTTAAATTAGTCCAAAGTCAGCATAAACTTAAAATAGCGACCAGTATCGACTCGTTAACACAAATAGAAAATCGTCGCAGTTTAATGAAATCAGCTCAATTGGCTTTTAATCAAGCCAAAAATAGACAAAATCATTTGAGTCTATTGATGATTGATGTTGATCATTTCAAATTTATTAATGATAACTTAGGGCACCACTGTGGTGATGAAGTATTAAAAGAGATCGCTCAATTAAGCGCAACTATGTTGCGAAAAAGTGATGTTCTGGGCAGGTATGGCGGTGAAGAGTTTATGGTGTGTTTGCCTAATACACCACTAACTAGTGCGATTGAAATTGCCCAACGAATACGTTTATCTATTGAGCAACATGATTGGAATTTTAGTATTGATAAACTCACCGTTAGTGTCAGTATTGGCGTATCTACTTTGAGGTCAGAAGATAGAGGAACTGCGTCAGTAAATGATCTGTATTCCCTTATTAAAGCCGCTGATGAACAACTTTATCAGGCTAAGTTTGCTGGACGAAATAAGGCCTGCTCAAAATGAATAGCCTTAAATATAGAATATTTAACGTTAAAGCAATGGTATTGAAGGTACTTAGCTATTTTATTCTATTCTCTGCATTCTCTCTATTTAGCGCGAGAACCTTTGCACAATCCTCTTTACCGCTATACTCAGCCCAAGAAGCGACAGCCGAAGTTATCAATAATGATAAAATAAGCACGGTGGCAAAAAAGATAACTTTACCTCAAAAAAAATCATTACCAAAAAAGGTAACCTTAACTCTTCCTAAACCGCAATCAAGTCAACTTGAAGAGTTAGCTAATCATTTATTATTGGCAGAGCAATATGCTGCTGAAAATAAATTTGAGTTGGCTTACCTTGAAAAAAAAGCTTATATAAAAAAATACAGTTTATATAGAAAAGACAAACGTAAAAATATGATTGCCACGTTAACCAAAACTTACGACATTGATGAAAAGAATGCTTTGAATGAATTACTCAAAACTAAAAATGAACTGAAGTTGTTACGTGTAGTTGAAATAAAACAAGAGCAACAAGACCAGCATAATCATTTCATTTTGATTATCGCCACGGCATTAGTTTTTATCCTGCTATTTATTAAGCAACTAACAGTACGTCATAAACTCATTAAACTTGCTCGAGTTGATGTGTTAACGGGGTTGGCTAATCGTAGTAGCTTATTTGAGTATGGTCAGCAATTAGTTCGAAAATATAGCATTGAACCTTATGAATTATCTGTTTTGTTAATCGATCTAGATTATTTTAAGCGAATTAATGATGATTATGGTCATCAAGTCGGTGATAAAGTCCTTAGTAGGATCGCAACACTTATTAATGAAACGATGCGTTCACGTGATATTTTAGCACGCTTAGGGGGGGAAGAATTTGTTGCCTTATTACCTTTTGCGGATGAAAATAAAGCAAAAGCAATTGCAATGCGTATTAATGAAAAAATTGCTCAATATGATTTTTCTCCTTTTGGCGTTAAAGGCAATGTAACCTTGAGTATTGGTGTCGCTTCTATGCAAAAAGAAGAGTGCAGTTTTGATGATATTCTACATGGCGCTGATTTAGCTATGTATCAAGCGAAGAGATTAGGCCGTAATAAAGTGATAAGTTACCAAAGTATTGCAACTAAACAAGAAAGGCGTGGAATTTAGCGCTTTTATTATATTAGCTATTTTTTATAATCCCATAATCAGATAAGCTATTCACTAATTATAAAAAAATAACTCGACTAGTTATTCTAGGAAAATTATTTCATGTCAGATACGCTCGAATACAGTCTTGATGGGGTAGAACAAGTCCCACTAAGGCGCTTTACCGAAGAAGCTTATTTAAACTATTCTATGTACGTAATTATGGATAGAGCCTTACCACATATAGGCGATGGCTTGAAACCTGTACAGCGACGTATTGTTTATGCAATGTCTGAGTTAGGGCTTTCAGCCACAGCAAAGTATAAAAAATCTGCTCGTACTGTTGGTGATGTGTTAGGTAAGTTTCATCCACATGGCGATAGTGCTTGTTATGAAGCCATGGTACTTATGGCACAGCCGTTTTCTTACCGTTATCCTTTGGTTGATGGTCAAGGAAACTGGGGCGCACCAGATGATCCTAAATCTTTTGCTGCTATGCGTTATACCGAGTCGCGTTTATCAAAATTTAGTGAAGTATTATTAGCCGAGTTAGGTCAGGGCACTGTAGATTGGCAGCCTAATTTTGATGGCACCTTAAATGAACCTATCACCTTACCTGCACGCTTACCGCATATCTTACTTAATGGTATTACGGGTATTGCTGTTGGCATGGCAACCGATATTCCACCGCATAATGTGCGTGAAATTGCCGATGCCTGTGTGCACTTAATTGAACACCCTAAAGCCGAAGTAGCGGATTTATTAGCCTTTGTTAAAGGCCCTGATTACCCAACCGATGCTGAAATCATTACGCCTAAAGCTGAAATAGAGAAAATATATCAAACAGGGCGCGGTAGCATAAGAATGCGTGCAGTTTATGAGATAGAGCAGGGTGAAGTTGTTATCACTGCGTTACCTCATCAAGCATCAGGCGGAAAAATATTAGAGCAAATTGCGGGGCAAATGACGGCGAAGAAGTTGCCTATGGTTGTTGATCTGCGTGATGAGTCGGATCATGAAAACCCAACACGATTAGTTATAGTGCCTCGTTCTAATCGCGTTGATATTGAACAATTAATGCAGCATTTGTTTGCTAGCACAGATTTAGAAAAAAGTTATCGGGTTAATATCAACATGATTGGCTTAGATAACCGACCCGCGGTTAAAAACCTACAAGTTATTTTATCTGAATGGTTAGAGTTTCGTCGAGAAACCGTACGTCGCCGTTTGCAATATCGTTTAGATAAAGTATTAGCGCGTTTGCATATACTTGATGGCTTATTAGTTGCTTATCTAAATATTGACGAAGTCATTGAAATTATTCGAGGTTATGACGACCCCAAAGCGGAGTTGATGTCACGTTTTTCTTTATCAGAAACACAAGCACATTCAATTTTAGAAATAAAATTACGTCAACTCGCTAAACTTGAAGAAGTTAAAATTCGTGCTGAGCAAGATGAGTTACGAATTGAGCAAGAGTACTTAGAAAAAATTCTTAATTCAAAAGTGCGTATGAATACACTGATGAAGAAAGAAATTTTAGCAGCTGCCGAGCAATATGGCGATGATCGTCGCTCTAAGCTAGTAGAACGAGCGGAATCTAAAGCGCTGACTGAAAAAGACCTAGTACCTAGTGAGCCAGTGACTATTGTGGTTTCAGACAAAGGTTGGGCACGCTGCGCGAAAGGGCATGATATTGATGCGACAGCATTAAGTTATAAAGCTGGAGATGGCTATTTATGCTCAGCTAAAGGGCGCAGTAATCGTCCTGTTGTCTTTATTGGCTCGGATGGTCGTGCTTTCACGACTGATGCGCATACTTTGCCTACAGCTCGTAGTCAAGGAGAGCCATTAACTGGTCGCTTTAGCTTGAGCCAAGGGGAAATGTTTGTTCATAGCATCATGGCAGATGATGATAAAAACTTTTTACTTGTTAGTGATGCGGGTTATGGTTTTGTTGCTACTTTTGGCGATATGGTATCACGTAATAAAAATGGTAAAGCATTAATTAGCTTACCGAGTGCGGCTAAAGTTATGTCACCTCAAGTTATTAATGACATTGACAGTGATAGTTGTTTGGCTATTACTAGCGAAGGGCGCATGTTGGTTTTTCCGGTGAAAAACTTACCCGTGCTAAGTAAAGGTAAAGGCAATAAAATTATTAACATCCCCACAGCAAGAGCTAAAACGCGTGAAGAATATGTTAATTTATTAGCTATTATACCTTTGGGTGCTTCAATTACCTTACACGCAGGTAAGCGTAAACTTACCTTGAAACCCAGTGATATAGAGCATTATCAAGGTGAACGTGGTCGTCGAGGTAATAAATTACCAAGAGGATTACAGCGGGTATCACAAATAGAAGTTGAAGAAGTAGATACTCAGACTGATACTTCCGAATTGGCAGAATAAAACCCATCTTAGCTTAAAGCCGCTGTAAAAAGAAAAGCTAATACTCTTATCGTATTGGCTTTTTTATTGATTCTTGATTAATAGAAACTTCAAAAACGATTATTTTAATAAAGGTGAGTTTTCAATTCTTTTTATATTTGCCTGCGGGAAGGTTGTACTCGCAAAAAATAACGTTTGTTTTTCGGCTAAATAAGTCAGAGAATCACTCCTATCAAAGGAGTCTAATGGTAAACGGGCAAGGGGGGAATTAATCCCTTTATTCATATCGAAGGTGATTAACTGTTGATGATCGCTAAACTCGGTATGGTAATAAAGATGTCCATCATTATAAGTCCAAGCGTATAAACTCTTGAAACCTTGATCGTTAATAATTCGTTTACTTTTTTGTTTATCATGAATGTTTTTTTGCCATAAACCGCGTTTTAATTTGGTATATAACAAGGTATCGTTAGATGTCATGATACCAAAACGGGCATTATCAAAGGTTAAACGTTTAGTCTCGGCATTGATAATATCAATACTATAAAGATCGGTATGTTGTTCATTATAGATGGCGGAAATTATTTTTTTATCATCAAAAGACCACGTTGGGCGATTATGACGTAAAAAAGGACTATTCAGCAAGGATACTTTATTATCAATAAGCGAATAAATATAAATTTTATCACCTTTGTTTTCACCTAGAGGGGCTAAAAAAGCAACCTGTTGACCATCATGCGACCATTTAGGGTAACGAATGTTTTGTTTTAAATTGGTAAGCTGCTTTCTTTTAGAACCGTCAGGTTTTGCTGACCATAACTCATAAAATCCTGATTCATTTGAACCAAAAATCAGCAAGTTATTACCTGCATGATAATCGGGAGAATTATAGTTAAAGTTTGACTTCAATACAGGAAAGGTGCTGCTGGCAATGCTGTTATTTAGTTGCAAGCTATTGAGGTAAGAGCCTTCTTTACGTTGTTGGTAATAAAGTTGCTGTGAATTTTTAGCAAAACTTGGGTAGCTAAAACCTGTTAAATTAAGCGGTTGACTGGTTTTATTCGTTATGTCTAAAACAAAACCGTGACGAACATCTGCTTGTACAGCACCATAGATAATTTTATCACTATCACTATGCCAGGTAAGACCAACAATATCTTCTTCACCATAAGTGAGCTGTACTGATGTCTTCGTCGTGAGGTCAACCAAATAAATGTTTTCACTGAAACGATTAAAGCGTCGAGATACCGCAATGTATTTCCCATCAGGAGAGAAGGCCATATCGCGATCTTTATACTGACAACCTTTACGGCAAGAAAAACGTACTAAGTTTACTTTTCCGTTATTTTTTAGCACTGTTAAGTCAATAAAATAGATACCTGCTTTAGTCGCTGAGCTATCTTGGTTATATACTGCTAGCGTTTTATCATCAGCAGAGATTGCTACGTAGTAATAGTAGTTACCATCTATTGGGCAATCAGTTAAAAAACTTTCTTGCTGGCTGCTAACCTTCAATTGAACATAGTGGCAAGTGTTGTTTATCTCATCTTTACGTGCAAAATATAAATACTGGCCATCGTTACTCCAGACACTATGTCCTTCAATTGCGTTATCAAAGGTTAATTGTTTGGCGGGTAACTCAGGGTGCAAAGTATCTTGCATGAAAAGGTTCGTTGGCTGGTTATTCGATACTTGGCTATAAACTAAATAACGTCCATCAGGAGAAACGGCAGGGAACAGCTCACTACCGAGTTGTTGGGTGATCTGTGTAATTTTTATCGGCTCATTAGCAATATAAGGTATTGATAAAAATACTATGAGCGCTATTAATGGCAGGATTATAATACTAGGAAATAAATTCAGTCGAATTTTATTTATATAATAATCTGGTTTTCCCCTCTCTTCCCCTGTTACGGCTATTTGCACGTTTACATTACTTACTTCGTTACTACTGTCTTTTATTACTGACTTGCTCAAAGTCTGCTTATCAGTATTTTCATCCTTGGTATTAGTACTATTTTCATCTTGCCATTGAGGTTCTAGCAATAGTCGGTAGCCGGCCTTACGAATGGTCTCTATCACTTCATCATTTTCGCCTGCTTTATCATTTGCTTGCTTTAAGCTTTTGCGCAAATGCCAAATAGCATTGGTCAGACTTTTATCTCCAACATAACTATTGGGACCCCAAATGTTATCTATTAATTCATCACGGGGAATAATGCGTGGGTAATGTTTTGCTAGGTAACATAAGACTTCAATGAATTTTGGTTGCAAAGATTTTTTTTCGTTACCGTCTATTAGAATTGAAAACTCACTGGGTGTGACTTGGCATTGGCCAATGGTGAAGTTGTTATTCAGCATTTTGCTATTTTTATTGATGTCCATTTAACTGATTCAAATATTCAAAAAATAATGACTTTTTTACGATGTTTCATGCTAACAAAATTACCTAACCTTGGGCAGCTTTTTCGGTTGCCGTTAGTTTATTTGTTTGTTTTATAGAATATCTTACAGTGAAGTGTGTCAATTTGTTGCTTTTTGTATTTAGTGTAATTGATTGTTTCTGCTTACTATTTTTAATAATAGACCTTGAATAGATGTACAAATGACTTGTTATAGATTGTATCTGTTGAGTGTGTCTCTTAAAAGTAGAACAAGTAATTTAAATGTTGCATGTGTTTATTGCCTGTTCTGTCAAACATTAAGTAATCACCGCTGCAATTTTAAATCTTCAATATCGGTAAGGGATTTACCACCATCATAATAAAAATATAAAAATTTACTTGAAACATACTCACATTACTAAAGAGAGATAAATGATGAAAAGAAACCCTATCAGTATCGCAATTAATATCGCATTAGCGGGCGGAGTATTAGCTTTCGCTCCTGCCATTTTCGCCGCAGATTCAGCCAAAGAAAGTAATATTAACAAACCTGAAACCCAAAACGTACCTGTAGAACAAGAAGTTAAAATTAGAGCGGATGAAAAAATTACCGTAACAGGTTCACGTTTACGTCGTGATAGCTTTAGTGTGGCAACACCATTAGCAACCATGGATAATGAAGCGATAGAAGATACTGGTTTAGGCTCTCTTGCAGAAATTCTTATTGATGAATTACCACAGGTTTCGGTTGGTAGCAGTAACAGTAACAGTCAATCAAATATCACTGCAACAGGTCTCTCAACGATAGATTTACGTAACTTAGGTACTAGCCGAACGTTAACACTTATTGATGGTCGTCGTGTTGTATCAAACAGTCACAGCAGCAATGCGGTAAGCTTATCAACTATTCCTACTGGCATGGTTAAAAAAGTTGAAATTATTACGGGTGGTGCGTCTGCAGCATATGGCTCAGATGCCATTGCTGGTGTTGTTAACATTATCACTCAACAAGACAAAGAAGGTTTCTCTTTCAAAGCCCGTGGCGGCGAATCAGTTGAAGGTGGAGCAAAAGAATTTACTCTAGATTTAAACTACGGTAGTGAATTTGCTGATGGACGTGGTTATGTTTACATGAGTTCTACTTACGATAAGCAATATGGCTTAACGTATAACGATCGTAAACGCGCACAGCAACAAGAGTCGCACTCTTATGATGATGAAAGAATGTGTAATCAAATGCTTACTGAAGCGCAGCCAAAAGATGGCGAATGTATGCGTGATATCACTCAAGCTGACTGGCGCAGTCTGAACGATGCTATTCCAGGCGGCGTATTTCATGAAGGCAAAAGTAGCATAGGTGGCTTTTGGTATGAAGGCCAAACGTTACGTGATGACTGGGTAGAAGAAAAGTACGGTAGAGACACAGATCAATTTGTTATGCTAAAAATACCAGATGAAGCGATCAATACCGCTATAAAAATCGACTTTGAGTTAACCGATGACATTACTTTTTACGGTCAATTTCAGCACAGTTTAAACAAGTCATTTAATACAAAAGCACCCGAAAGTGAAGATGAAAGCGATAAGGTGATCACTTATGACCCAGTAACAGGTCAATTTGGTGAAGTTATCATGGGAAAAATCAGTAGTAGTAATCCTTATGTTCCTGCTGAAATTGCCGCTGGCGGTGGCAGTTCAATTAAGTGGGATAGATCGTTTGATGAAGTTGGCAATATTTACACTGACAATGAGAGAAATACCATTCGTTCATGGGCTGGTTTACAAGGCACAATGTTTGACGGTGACTGGGATTGGGATGTTTCTGTAGGTTACGGTAAATTTACTCAAGAACAGCTTCGCGGAAATGAAATTAATACGATTAACGCGGCTTATGCACTTGATGCTGAGTATGCTGAAGATGGTGTAACTATTCAATGTGCTGATGAGGCTGCACGTGCAGCAGGTTGTGTGCCAATGAACGTATTTGGTGAAGGCTCAATTACGCCTGAAGCGGCTAATTATATTCGTGCTAACCCAACCATTGATACTGAAGTTGAACAATTAACATTTGTTGGTTACATGGCCGGTGACTTATTTGAATTGCCAGCAGGCTCTGTGGCTTCGGCATTCGGTTTTGAATTTAGACGTGACTCACAAAAGGTTACAACGGGTGGTGGCGCAGTAGAAGGGGGTATTACTTTTAACTACGTACCGCAATACTCTGGAGAAATGGACGTTGCAGAATTGTTTGGTGAAGCGGCTTTCCCATTACTTAAAGATGTTGTTGGCGCTAAAAGTTTAACGGCTGAAGTCTCTGCACGTGTAGCAGACTACAGTGCTAAAGGTGTTGATTTAGTGACCAGTTACAGAACCGGTCTTGTATGGGAGATTGTCGATGGTTATGCGGTAAGAGCTAACTGGGCAAAAGCACAACGTGCACCATCAATTGATAACTTATTATCACCACCTGCAGGCGATTACGATCGCTTTGATGACATTTGTTACGATGTAACTGCAACCTCAACAGGTGCAGGCCATGATAATTGCCGTAAAGAGCCTACGATTGCTAAAGCGATTGCAGAGGACGGCCAATTTGACGAACCCGATAACGGTTATTCACCTGGTGTGGGTAATGAAGAGTTGTTTGAAGAAACGGCTAATACCGTAACTTTTGGTATTACCATGGCACCATCATTTGTTGAAGGTTTACGTATAGCCGTTGATTATTATGATATTAAGATTGAAGACGCACTTTCTACTTATTCAAATGACAATATTATGGAGTATTGTTACAACTCAGATTTAGCATGGGATGAACGTGGCGGTACTAATACTTTCTGTAATGACTTAAAGCGTGATGAAGATGGTACGTTAATAGAAGTGATGCAACGTGATTATAATGTTGATGAAATTAGTACTAGCGGTATCGATTTAGCTATCGAATATGTTTATGATTTTGACAAGTTAGGTAGCCTTAAACTTAAAACGGATTGGACACATGTAATTGATTGGACTAAAACGGTGCAATCGCCAAGTGGTTCAGTAACTGAAAATTATGAAGGATATTACGATAATGATATCTATGATACCCAAGGCTCTGCATCAGTAACATGGTCAATAGATGACTGGCGTGTACGTTGGAGTACTAAGTATAAAGGTCCAATTACAGTTAGCCAAAGTGCTGAAGAGAGCTGGAACGATGATATGGCTGCTAACGATGAGCGTTGTGCTGAAGGAAGTGATGAATGTATCGCTAACCCAGAATCACTTGCATTTAACGACATTGGTTCATACATCACACACAGTTTATCTGTATCTTATTCATTAGCATTACCGAAAGATGGTGATTTACGTGTATTTGGTGGTGTTAACAATATCTTTGATAATCAAGGTGATTACAGCCCTGATGAGAAAGGTCATTACTACAGTGGGTACGGTAGCAGCGTAGGTCGTTTTGTTTTCCTTGGTGCTGAATTTAAGTTCTAAGCTTGAGTTCTAACCTTAAGTTAAGTTAAGTTAAGTTAAGTGTATATTAGCGCGACTCTTGCTGCTTTGTAGTGGCATTTTTCGTGCCAGTATTGCTCCCCGATAAATAACTTGGGGAGGTGCGAAGCAAAAAAATTTCCCACATGGACGTGGCTATTTTGTTATTTTTTAACTCCTTTCTTTGAAGAAACTCTTATGCATTTTCGTCGTCTTATTATATTGATTATCACTATTTTTGTTTCCGCTTGTACCACAGTTCCTTCGGTTAATGAGGCAAGTCATGAACCAAGTAATGAGCCAAGTAACGGAAAATCAGAACAAGAGGCTTTAGCTTTAGTCAATGATGGACCCTATATTTTCTCTGAGAATAATGCTCTTAATTCTTACTGGCTGTGTCAAGGCGAAGTGGTTTCTAAAACATTATCTATAAGTGCAGAAAACAATTTTCCTGTTAACTTTTCTACTAATATTGACGCTTGTAATATGCCTGCCAAGGTACATGGTTTTACCAGTATTGAAAATAAAGTGCTGACTTTTAGTGGTGACTTTCCTGTTGCGGCATTAAGTGATTTTCATGGTAAATATGACTTGATGATTGAATTGCTCATCAATAATAATATTATTGATGAAAATAAAAAGTGGGCTTTTGGTCACGGCCATTTTGTTATTACCGGTGATATTTTTGATCGAGGTGATAAAGTCACTGAAATTTTATGGTTTCTGTATGATCTTGAGCAACAGGCCAAACAAGCGGGTGGTGATATTCACCTAACGTTAGGGAATCATGAGGTGATGGTTTTAAATGGTGATTTACGTTATTTACACCCTAAGTATATTGAAACCGCGACAAAGCTTGATAAGCCCTTTGAAAACCTTTTTAAGAAAGACAGTATTATTGGTAATTGGTTACGCAGTAAACCTGTGCTGGTAAAAGTTAATGATATGCTTTTTGCACACGGTGGTTTTCATCCAACGCTGGCGACAGACAATCACAGCATTGAAGAAATAAATAGTGTATTTAAAAATAGCTTAGTTAAAGCGGAGTTAGATAAACCACGTGAGGGTTTTGCTAAATTTTTACATAAAACCAATGGCGTGATTTGGTACCGTGGATATTTTGCTAAAGATTACCCTGAAGGCTCTAAGCGTAGAGATAATGGCGCAACAAGCGCTGAAATCGATTTATTATTAAAACACTTTGATGTGCAACATTTAATTGTTGGTCATACTTCTCAAAAACAGATAGAAACACGTTATCAAGGCCGTGTTATCGCTATTGATTCAAGCATTAAGCGCGGAAAATACGGTGAGATTTTGTTTATTGAAAACGGTAAAAAATGGCGTGGAAGTTTAAGTGGTAAAGTATTACCGCTTTATCATCAATAAAATATCGATGAGAATGAATGAAAAATATTAGTGATAATATCGACAGACAACCGATAAATTAATGACTGTCGGATGAGCTAACAGTCATTAAACATACCAATAAATCATCAAAAAATGACATGCTGCGCCCGCTAGCACAAATACATGCCAAATAGCATGGGTGAAAGGTACTGTTTTTTTCACATAAAAACAGACACCTAGGCAGTAAATTAAACCGCCTAAGCCAAGTAACTGTAATGCTTCAATAGGAAGTGCTTGGTACAACTCACCTAAAATACCAAATGAAATAAAGCCCATGCCTAAGTATGTTGCGAGTGATATTTTTTTGTATTTGTTAGCAAATATCACTTTGAATAATACGCCTGATAAAGCGAATATCCAAATAAATCCTAATAAGCTATAGCCGAAAGTTCCTGCTAAGGTTATCGCTAATAAGGGAGTGTAAGTACCAGCGATCAGTAAATAAATAGCGCAATGGTCGATTAACTTGAACAGTTTTTTTGTTTTGAGGTTTGTTACGCTGTGATAAATGGTTGAGGCAAGAAATAGTAAGATTAAGCTAATACCAAAAACAGTAAAACTAATAAATCGAACGCTATCATTTGTAGTTAAACTTGTAGGAGTGGCTTTTTGCAACAAAAAATACAGTGCTACGCAGCTTATTAATGCCCCAAAACCGTGGCTGAGTGAGTTAGCGATTTCTTCTGCTTTACTGTAAGTATTGCTATTTTGTCGGGAATTCAGGTTAGGCATAATAACTTTATTGATAAATAAAATCTCAGTGCACAAGTGTACGCTGAGAAAGTATTCAAATAAAGCATATTAGCTGATTTTATTTTTGCTCATTTTTTCTCATCTTAGCCAAAATAAAAGTTATAACGCTAATTCAATAACCATTTCTTTTAATTCGTCTTTTGAAATGGAATTACTATGATTTTTGTCGAAGCGATTAAAAATCGTTTCACACATACTAATGCCTTTGTCTTGCAATAAAACATCAATTAACTCAACAAACTCAGAGCGGCTGATTACACCGTCTTTATCTTCATCGAATACTTCGAACAATTCATCTACCCATTGATTTAATTCCATGAGGATCCTCTACTTATCTGAAACTATCTAACTGACTGTATAAGTAAACCATATCGCTTATTCAGGCATTTGGGAACGACTATTTAAAAAAATATTATTTAATTTAACTTTTTTTGTAATAAAAGAGATTTTATTAAGACTAAGTGGTCAATATTTAAAATGGAAACGTGATATGAAAGCAATGTGGAAAGTAAAAAAGGAAGTAAAAAGGGAAGGCAAATGGCAAAAAAAATTATTGATGGTTTTGTTATTAACATCAAGTCAAGTCTGGGCTGATGAAGGTTCGATTAATGCTACTCATAAAAATATGACCGCATTCGCAATGACATTAAATAATTGCCATTTAGGGGAAATAAGATCACAAGTTAAATGTGGCAAACTTGAAGTACCAGAAAACTACAACAAACAGGACGGTGATAAAATATCTATCAATTTTGCAGTTTTACCTGCAATTGATAATAGTCAATACAAAGAGCCGCTCATGTTTTTAGCAGGCGGCCCGGGCCAAGCTGCAGTTGAATTGGCAACTTTATTAAACCGTGCTTTTAGTGAAGTAAGAAAAACACGTGACATTATTTTGATTGATCAACGTGGTACCGGTGAAAGTCATGCTTTATCTTGTGATTTAGAAGAGAAAGGAAGCGTTTATAGCTTGCTTACGAAAGACTTTAAAGTCAGTGATGTAACTGAGTGTATTAGCCAGTTTACCGGGGATTTAAGTCAATTTAATTCAGAAAATGCCATTCGTGATTTTGACAGTGTTCGTGCCACATTAGGTCATGAAAAAATTAATATTTATGGTGGTTCTTACGGAACTCGTGCTGGTTTAGTGTATATGCGCATGTTTCCTGAATCACTGGCAAGTGTCGTATTAGACAGCGTTGGCCCTATCGAAGTGCCTATTGGTTTGTTCGGACAAAGTGTCGCTCGCTCATTTAATTTAATTCTTGAAAACTGTAAGAAAAGTGACTCTTGTAATAAAGCCTTTCCTAACTTGGCTGATGAGTTTCAGCAAGTAAAATCGCGTTTAGCTAAAGCACCGATAGAACTAGACATTCAACACCCACGTTTAGGTACGCCAATTAAATTCGTACTTGACGATGAAAAATTTACTAGCAACTTACGTATGCAATTATACAGTACCAGAGGTCGCTCTTTAGTGCCTTTGGTTATCAATCAAGCTTATCTAGGGAACTATCAACCATTAATCGGTTTAATGGCCAGTACTGAAGGAGAAGAGCAAGTTTATACTGGTTTACACTTCAATATTGTTTGCAATGAAGATGCACCAAGAATATCAGAAAAAATGAAGGAGATTGATGCTAATAATAACTTTGATGGTGCTACTGGCCATTTTATTTTCGATAATATATGTCCATTGTTTCCAGAATATCGTCCAAGTGAAAACTTCTATCAAGCAGTTACCGCTAACATTCCAACATTGATTTTATCTGGTGACTTGGATCCTGTAACACCACCAAGTAATGGTGAATACTCAGCTAAAACGTTGCCAAATAGCCACCATATTATTGCTAAAAATACTGCTCATATCGTTGCGACGAGTACCTGTGCAAATGAAATAATCAATGAGTTTTTAACGATAAAAGATCCTAAAGCGTTAGATGAGTCGTGTCTTGATGACATTCCAGCAGAAAAATTCATGACTAGCGTTAACGGTATTTAGTCGAACGCTTTACATTTTTTGTAAAGAGAAAAGAATAAGGAAATAATTATGATAGAAGTAAATAATTTACATAAAAGCTTTATTGATAAGAAGAACAAAAAGAATACCGTTAAAGCACTTGATGGTCTTTCATTTACCGCAAAAGACGGCGAGATCACCGGTATTTTAGGCCCTAATGGCGCAGGTAAAACGACTTGCTTACGTACCTTATATGGCTTGCTTTCTGCTGATGAAGGTTTTGCCACCATTGACGGAATTAAAGTCACGGAAAACCCTATTACAGCACGTGCCAATTTAGGCGTTTTTCCTGATAAATTTGGTTTATATGAACGTTTAACCGCTTATGAGCAAATAGATTACTTTGCCAGTCTTCATGGCATGACTGGTAAATCAAAAGCACAAGCCATTGAGCAAGTGATGAAAGATTTAGAGCTTGGTGAGTTAGCACATCGTAAAACTGTTGGTTTCTCACAAGGTCAACGTATGAAAGTTACCTTGGCACAGGCATTAGTACATCAACCAAAAAATTTCGTACTTGATGAACCCACGCGCGGCTTAGATGTCATGAGCACAAGGGTATTACGAAATCACTTAGCTAAGTTTAAAGCCAAAGGACATTGTATTTTGTTTTCATCACATGTGATGCAAGAAGTTGCGGCTTTATGTGACCGCGTGATTATTGTAGCTAACGGCAAGTTAGCGGCACAAGGTACGCCGCAAGAGTTATGCGACCTTGCCGGTGAAACTTTGCTTGAAGATGCATTTGTTAAGTTGATTGGCTCAGATGAAGGAGTGGCAGCATAATGAACTTAGACTTCATACAATTAAAAGCGTTACTGTTAAAAGAATATAAAGAAGCCTTTCGCGACAAACGTGCCTTAATGGCGGCATTAGGTTTTGCTTTGTTTGCTCCCATTATGATTGTGGTCGGCACAAAAATAATGATCGAAAAATCTGTTGACCAACCACCTGTTTATATTAAATTCACCGGAGCTGAATATGCACCTAAGTTAATTACTCATTTCAGTGACAAAAATATTCTCAGTTTTACTGATACCCCACAAAGCGATAAAGCCATTTGGGATGAGCGTAATCTTATTATTGATATACCAGAAGACTATGTACAAAACATGGCGGAAGGTAAACCAATCAAGGTGCATCTAAAGGCGGATTTTACCGACAAAGCTGTGTTAGTCCCTGTTGGCCGTATCAATAGCGCTGTGCGTGAATTCTCACTGGCTATTGGTTATAAACGCCTGCAGTTGCGTGGAGTGGATGTGCGTCTATTAAACCCAGTATCACTAGTTGAACAAGATACTGCTAAACCTGATGCCACATTTATGATGATTTCGATGATCTTAGGCGTTTATTTGATGATGGCTGCTTTCCTCTCGGGCTTATCGGTTGCCATTGATTCGAGTGCTGGTGAGCGTGAACGTAATGTCCTTGAAATGTTGCTTTGCCAGCCCGTAAGCACCTTAAAAATCGTGTTAGCTAAATTAATCGGCGCGTCGACTATTTCGGTAATAGGGGTTGTGTTGCTCCTATTGTTAACGTCAATGTCGGTTGGTTTTGTCGATTTAACCAAAATAGGTGCAACTTTTAGTCTAGGGTTATCTTCTACGCTGACCTTAATATTATTGTTACTCCCAATTTGTTTCTTTGCTTCGGCGATTCAACTTTTTGTCGCTTTCCAAGCTAAAAGCTTTAAAGAAGCGCAATCAACGGTAACCATGATTATTGGTATTCCGGCATTTATACCCTTCTTACTTATGATGATGGATGATAGACCGCAGTGGTTAAACTGGCTGCCAATTGCCGGGCAATCATTAATCATGGAAAATATTTTTAAAGGCGCCGATGTGAATTGGTTAACATTTTTGACAACAAGCGGTGTGACCATAGCCATTACCGTTGTTTTAGTTTTAATATTGGCTAAAAGGCTTAAATCAGAAAAAGTGGTTATGGCATTGAGCTAAGTCGTTTATTAAATTAATAAGTCGTGCAGTAACTGAATAAGTGATGAACCAAAAGCAATTATTATGTTAAATTCTAGCAAATTAATAACATTAGATGCTCAATTTTTTTCTTTAGTAAATGAAATTGAATGCAAGGAAAGCGAATTGGATCATCAGGCAGTGTTTACTCAATGGATGACGGAGCATGAAAAGCTGCTGCGTCATATCATTACCGGTTTTGAAGCAAAAGTTGCAATTCAGGATGAACTATTTCAAGAAATAGCATTGAATATTTGGCGAGCTTTACCTAGGTTTCGCCAAGACTCAGCAGTTAAAACTTTTGTTGCGCGTATTGCGCATAATATTTTAGCTACTCATGTCGCTAAAGCGATTAAAACAGTTAAAGCTGACCATGACTTAACTGAGCTTAGCGTGGAGGCGGAGCAAGATCACAGTCATGCAACACCTTATCAGTCACTTAATCAAAGGCAGCGACAACAAAAATTAGCAGAAGCTATTCGTCAGCTTAAACTTGAGCAACAACAAGTGATAACTCTGGCATTAGAAGGCATGAGTTATCAAGAAATGGCTGATGTTTTAGATATTACTACTAATTTAGTTGGTGTGAGATTACAACGAGCTAAAATATTATTAACACAGCTGTTGGAGGGATCATCAAATGGATAAATTAATATTGGGAAATGAAGATACATCGTCGGTAGAGCCTAGGAAACTAGAAACAAATAATTCTGTTATTGTTGAAAAAAAACCGATTGATGTACTTTCTTTACCGTCCAAGAACACTTTGCCAGAGCCCGACAAAGAATCGCCACTAATAGATGATAATTGGTTGGCACTGAGTCAAGACTGGCAAACACAACCCTTTGAAAAAACAGATATTCAAGCATTGCTTAAACAAACGAAAAGGCGCACTTTATGGGCTAAGTCATTATTAACGCTTGATGTCGTTGCTACCATAGGTATGCTGATTGCCTTTTGTATTGGTTTGTATCAAGGTGATTGGAAAAATGCCACGCTTGTTTATATCGGTGTTGGTGGTTTATTGTCGGCAGTATTTGTCTATTATGAAGTGAAAATTAGGCAACAAACTTGGCAGCATAGCTGTGACAGTCCTGATAAAGCGATAACCAATGCTATTGCTGGCTGTAAATCATCAATAAAATATGTGCTATTAATTAAGTATTCTACTTGGTTAGTTGTGCCTTTAGTTAACGTCTATATATTTGCGATGGTCAGTGAATCAGAGAAGTCCCCGTGGCCTCCCTTTATTACCGTAAACCTCTTTGTGACAGCAATGTGGGGCGTTAGTCATTTATTCCATCTAAAACGTAAGAAAGAATTAAAGCAGTTGCTTTCCTTGCCTGACGATAAAGAAATGAATCAATAGAACATAACTAATCATAGGTTAAATTCTTCCAGAAATAGTCGGCATCACCATTTTAATTTTGTGATGTCGTTTCTATTTTTACGGGGTCATATTTTTCATGTGAGTGATGAAGAAAATGCACTTTACTTTGTGTAATGGTCTTATTTTGTTTATTGTTCTGTATTTTGGTTATTAGTTGTTTTATATTCGTTGAAAGTCACTTTTTAATTGGTTATAGTCTGTTTGACTGCTTCGTTGGAAACTTTTACTGAGCTTTTAGCTAGTGACGTATTAATCATGCTTAAGCGTTTATGCTATAGAACAGTGCAAAATACACTAAAGTGAACACGAAACAACGCAGTTTAGCCGTGTACATTTTGTCTGCATTCAGGCAAAATACTGCCATTATTTTTTGAATGTTTAAGTAAATCCTGTGATTTACTTAAATATCGTTTCAGCTTTGTGCTGACTTTTATATTTGCAAAAGAAGGGAAAAACTATGTTTACTCGTGAAATGAATATTGCCGAATTTGATCCAGAACTTGCTCAAGCAATAAGCAATGAAGTTGTTCGTCAAGAAGAGCACATCGAATTAATCGCTTCTGAAAACTATTGTAGCCCACGTGTTCTTGAAGCACAGGGTTCTCAACTAACTAACAAGTACGCTGAAGGCTACCCTGGTAAGCGTTATTACGGTGGTTGTGAGTACGTTGATATTGCTGAGCAATTAGCTATTGACCGTGCTAAAGAGTTATTTGGTGCTACGTACGCAAACGTTCAGCCACATGCTGGTTCACAAGCTAACGCGGCAGTTTTTCAAGCGTTAGTTTCACCAGGCGGTAAAGTATTAGGTATGAGCTTAGCTCACGGCGGTCATTTAACGCATGGTTCACATGTAAGCTTCTCTGGTAAGTCTTATGAAGCGTTCCAATATGGTCTTCACCCTGAAACGGGCGATATTGATTATGAAGAATTAGAGCGTTTAGCTTTAGAGCACAGACCAGAAATGATTATTGGTGGTTTCTCAGCATTCTCAGGTGTTGTTGACTGGGCACGTATGCGTAAGATTGCTGATAAAGTTGACGCTATTTTCTTCGTTGATATGGCTCACGTTGCTGGTTTAATTGCTGCAGATCTTTACCCTAGCCCATTACCACACGCGCATGTTGTTACGACAACGACGCATAAAACATTAGCTGGCCCACGTGGCGGTTTAATCGTTTCAGCTTGTGATGACGAAGCTATTTATAAAAAGCTAAACAGCGCTGTTTTCCCAGGTGGTCAAGGTGGCCCATTAATGCACATTATTGCTGCAAAAGCAGTAGCATTTAAAGAAGCATTAGAGCCTGAATTTAAAGTTTATCAGCAAGGTGTTTTAGATAACGCTAAAGCGATGGTTGCTGTATTACAAGAACGTGGTTATAAAGTTGTCTCTAACGGTACTGAAAACCACTTATTACTGCTTGATTTAATCGATAAAGATATTACCGGTAAAGATGCTGACGCCGCTTTAGGTAAAGCACACATCACAGTAAACAAAAACTCTGTACCAAATGATCCGCGTTCTCCATTTGTAACAAGTGGTTTGCGTTTAGGTACACCAGCGATTACTCGTCGTGGTTTCGGTGTTGAAGAAACAAGCGCATTAACTGGCTGGATTTGTGACATTCTTGATGACATCAATAATGAAGATGTTATTACGCGTGTTCAAGGTCAAGTTAAAGAATTATGTGCTCGTTTCCCAGTTTACCAAAAGTAGCTATTAACTTGTCGCTGTAAAGCTCACTTTAAGCGTCAAAAGTACTCATTGACTAACGTCAACTCCGTGCTTTTTCCTTTAAATTGAGCCATACAGCTTAAAGTTAAATACCTACTTAACTTGAACCTTGTTTAAGAGAAAGTTTACGTTACCTATAAATAAGTTAGTAACGTATTAGTGTCATTCCCGGAGTCTTTTATCGCCAGGGTTTATGAACATTCAGATTATTTAGCTTAATCACTTTTTTTATATTAAAATGGCCGCCTTGAGCGGCCTTTTTTTGTCCGTAAAATTATTTTTCATTACCCTAGGTAAACTATGTATTGTCCATTTTGTACAGCAAATGACACTAAAGTCATTGACTCACGTTTAGTTTCTGATGGCCATCAAGTTAGACGTCGCCGTGAATGTTTAGCCTGTCATGAACGTTACACTACGTTTGAAAGTGCCGAATTAGTGATGCCACGTATTATAAAACGTGATGGCACCCGTGAACCTTTTAATGAAGAAAAAATGCGTAGTGGCCTTACGCGTGCTTTGGAGAAACGTCCGGTAAGTACTGAGCAAGTTGAATTAGCAATAAATAAATTAAAGTCACAATTACGCGCGACAGGCGAGCGAGAAATTAGCAGTGAAATGTTAGGTAACTTACTGATGGGGCAATTAAAAGAACTAGATAAAGTTGCTTATTTACGTTTTGCTTCAGTGTATTTGTCGTTTGAAGATATTAGTGAGTTTGCTGATGAAATTACCCGTTTAGGTAAAGATAAAAACGGTAAAGCACGTAAAAGAAAATAAAGAGTTTCCTATGTCACATACTCCAGAAGTCGTTACTGAAAAAAAATTCACTTTAGCTGATCATCGTTTTATGGCAAGAGCTATCGAACTAGCCAAAAAAGGCCATTATACAACGTCACCTAACCCTAGAGTTGGGTGTGTCTTAGTGAGTTATGAAAATAGAGAAAGTGGCGAAGGTAAAGTGATTGGTGAGGGCTATCATCAAAAAGCAGGGCAGGGTCATGCGGAAGTTAATGCGCTTTTAGATGCGCGACAAAGGCATGTTGCTTTAATAAAGGGGGCTACCGCTTATGTCACCTTAGAGCCTTGCAGTCACTTTGGTCTCACCCCCCCGTGTGCTCAAGCTTTAATTGATGCCGGCGTTAGTCATGTCATTGCCGCTATGGTCGATCCTAACCCACAAGTCTCAGGCAATGGTTTGAACTTGCTTGAGCAAGCAGGAATTCATACCCAATCAGGTTTATTAGAAAGTGCTGCCGAAGCACTTAATGTTGGCTTTATAAAACGTATGACTACCGGCTTACCTTATGTACGACTGAAGCTGGCGGCTAGTCTTGACGGTAAAACAGCAATGCAAAGCGGTGAAAGTAAATGGATAACATCAGCAGAAGCAAGAGAAGATGTTCAGCGCCTAAGAGCGCAAAGCTGCGCACTTATTACGGGGGCAGATTCTGTACTCGTTGATAATGCCAAAATGACAGTGCGCTGGTCAGAGCTTGGTTCATTACAAAAGAGCTATCCTGAGAAAAAAATGAGACAACCACTACGTGTCATTATTGATTCGCAAAATCGCTTAACACCAGATCTAGCTCTATTTATGCAGCAGTCTCCTATAATACTTGTGCGTACTTTATCTTCGGCTAAAAATGAAAAGCCCCTTGAAAACTTAGCAGTATGGCCTCATTTTGTAGAACAAGTAGCAGTTAAGGCGAACAAACAGGGTAAAGTTTGTTTGACTGAATTACTGACACTGTTAGCAAAGCGTGGCATGAATGAGATATTACTTGAGTCAGGAGCCCATCTTGCGGGGGCGTTTATGGAACAAAATTTAGTCGATGAACTGGTTTTGTATCAAGCGCCTAAGTTAATGGGCGGCGACGGTAAAAATTTAACTGAAATGCCGACTATCACTAAGCTTACCCAAGCCAAACCGTTAGTCATTAGCGATATACGAATGGTTGGCTGTGATGTTAGAATTACGGCTAAATTTGATAACATTGCGATAAAGTAGAGACACATTATGTTTACAGGAATTATTGAAGCTGTTGGCACCATCAAAGCTATTGATATCAATGGTCAAGGTGCTAGGTTGAAGATAGCAACCAACAGTTTAGATATGAGTGATGTTAAGTTAGGCGACTCTATTGCGACCAATGGTATTTGTTTGACCGTGGTTGATTTTGACCAAACTAGCTATAGCGCCGATGTTTCTAATGAAACGTTACAGCGTACAGGTTTTAAAAACTACCAAGCTGGTATGCAAGTTAATTTAGAAAAAGCGATGTTGGCTAGCACCCGTTTTGGTGGTCACATGGTGTCAGGGCACGTTGATGGCATTAGTGAAATATTGTCGATTACCCATAACGGTAATAGCATTGAATACTGGTTCAGTATGCCAAGTGATTTAGCGCACTATATCGCAGAAAAGGGCTCTGTGACCATTGATGGCACCAGTCTTACCGTCAATGCTTTAGATAATGGCTCTGCAAATGAAAAATTTCGTTTAACTATTGTGCCTCATACCGTAAAAGAAACTATTTTTGCGCATTATCAAGTAGGGACTAAAGTTAATCTAGAGGTCGATTTAATCGCCCGTTATTTAGAACGCTTGCTTACCAAAAGTACAAGCCAGCATAACGCTGAAAAAACATCAAATTTAACGGAAACCATGCTGCAAAAAGCGGGTTTCATTAAATAATAAACTAACACACTAAAGAACCAAAGAGAGCACCATGAATTTACATAGCCCACAAGAAATAATCGCTGATATTGCTTTAGGTAAAATGGTTATTTTAATGGATGATGAAGACCGTGAAAATGAAGGTGACTTCATTATGGCGGCAGAGAAAGTGACAGCTGAAGCCATTAATTTTATGGCTACCCACGGTCGTGGTTTGATTTGTATGCCAATGAGCCGAGAAAAATGTGAAACGTTAAAGTTACCGTTAATGGTTGATAAAAATGATGCGCAGTTTAGCACAAATTTTACCGTATCTATTGAGGCGGCTACCGGTGTAACAACCGGGATTTCAGCGTCCGACCGTGCGACTACTGTGCTAGCCGCAGCAAATAAAGGTGCTACTCATCTTGATATTGTGCAACCAGGACACATTTTCCCTTTAATTGCCAAAGATGGTGGCGTGCTTAACCGAGCGGGTCATACTGAAGCTGGAGTTGACTTGGCACGCATGGCAGGTTGTGAATCGGCCGCTGTTATCGTTGAAATCTTAAATGAAGATGGCACCATGGCCCGTCGAGCTGATTTAGAAATTATCGCTCAAAAACATGATATTAAAATGGGCACTATTGCTGATTTAATTGAATTTAGAAATTCAACAGAAACCACAATTGAACGCGTTTCTCAATGTAAGCTACCTACTGCCTTTGGTGAGTTTGATTTAACGGTATTTAAAGATACTATTGATGGTCAAGCACATTTCGCCTTAACTAAAGGTGAAATTAAAGCTGATGAGCCAACGCTTGTGCGTGTTCATTTAGAAAACACCTTTAGAGATTTATTGTTTAGCCAACGTGAAAGTATTGCAACTTGGCCTATGGCAAGTGCATTAGAAAAAATAGCGCAAGAGGGTGGTGTTCTAGTCTTACTTGGTAAACATGAATCACCTGCAGAGCTTATTAGTTTAGTGGAAAAATACGCTAAAATAGATGCGGGTGAAACAGTAAAAGACATTAAACGTCATATCGGCTCTCGTAATGTTGGTGTTGGATCGCAGATCTTAGCTAACTTAGGTGTGAGTAAAATGCGCTTACTTAGCTCACAAACCAAGTACCATTCATTGTCTGGTTTCGGCTTAGAAGTTGTTGAGTATATTGCAGATTAACTACTGCTACATCATATATCCCCGTTCCACTTGAAGATGCTCGTTTCAGGAAACCTGAGCGAATCATAATCAAGTGGAGCGGTTATAGACAGTACCGCAGTTATGGCGCTATATCTTGTAAAGATATAGCGCCATTTTTATTTGAATCGAGCGATCTCTATACCGAAGTAAATTTACATTTCCAAACACTTCACTATATGATTAGCTTACTGATTTTTAAATAAAACGTTAAGGTTTAGCTATGGTTCATATGAAGCAGCCGTTACTTATTGTACTGATTTCTTTCTCTCTACTTAGCTTTAGTACCAAAGCTACTGAGAGCTTTATTGCTATAACCATTGAAGAACAGCGTGTTAGTGAAGCAAAGCAAGCTATGCCGATGTTGAAGCACAACTTTGATTGGCAACCGTTTAAACAGAGTTGGCTTAAAGTAGAAAAATATCAGCAAGCGAAATTAGCACTGTTAAATCTTGGTGATGAGTTATGGCAATACAGTAAAATACAGGCGCAAAGTGGTCACTTGGTTGATGATAGACCCTTATATTGGTCACGTTTGGAAATTAAAGCCTTTATTAAGCAGGCTGAGAATAAATTTACCCTAAATGAGCTAGCTATATTACTCGAAACTTTTGAGAACGCTTCTCGTGGTCACAGTGATCTAGCTTACACAAAAACTACCCACAAACGAATTCTATTGACGGGATTTGATCCCTTCTTCCTTGATAAAAACATCAAACAAAGTAACCCTTCAGGTTTAACTGCATTGCTGTTAGATGGTGTTGTGATTGACTTTACTGGTGCTGATGGAAAAATAATCACCGCTGAAATTAATACCGCTATGATTCCGGTACGTTATGAAGACTTTGATCAAGGTGAGATTGAAAAGTTATTAGCGCCTTTTTATTCGTTAAACAGTGTTGATATGATCGCCACTATTTCAATGGGGCGCACTGATTTTGATCTTGAGCATTTCCCTGGTCTTAGACGTAGTGCTGCAGCACCAGATAACTTAAATATTTATACTGGCGCAAATAACCTAAACCCAATAGTTCCTCATTTATTAGCCAACCTTTTAGCAGGAAAGCAAGATGAGTTTGTTTTATTTAGTCTGCCTTATCAGGCAATGATGAAAGCCAAAGGCCCTTACAAGATTAATGATAATCGTAGTGTGACTGTGCTCGAGTCAGGTAAAGCCAAAGATCTAACGGTTAATAGCCTAACAGAGCTTGTAGGAAAAGTTTCAGTGCAAGGTGGTGGAGGGGGGTATCTTTCAAATGAAATATCATACCGTAGTATTTTATTACGTAACAAACTTGGCTCTACTATCCCTACTGGGCATATTCATACACCGCGCATCAGTGATTTTAATGTAGAAACTAACCAAACGATCGTCAACCAAATTCAAGCCATGTTAGAAAAATCACTTTCGGTATTATAAAGTATAAGAGATGAGAAAAGGCGTGAATAATCAGGAAGAGTGAATATGTCATGGCACAGAACAAGTAGAAAATATCACAAATGGCTAATGTTATTTATTGGCGCTCAATTTGTTATCTGGGCATTTTCTGGTGCGTATATGGTACTGATGGATATTGATTATATTCATGGCGATAGTTTGGTTGCAAAGCAAAATATGTATCTTGAAGCTAAGGACGTTAATTACTCCGTTAAGCAGTTATTAGTCGCTTATCCTCAAGCAAAAAGTATAGCGTTGGCTTTGATGCTTGAACAGCCGGTATATCGCTTTAATGATGCTAATAAAATTCAGCTGGTATCGGCTAAAAATGGCAAATTGTTATCACCTATTAATAAACAGTTAGCAATTGATATCGCAAAACAAGCGTATGCAGATAAAAAAATTACTTTGAGTGATGTCAGTTTAATAACAGATAAATCTCAAACATCACGAGAGCTAAGTGTACGTTATCTTCCGGTATGGCGTATTGATTTTGACGACTTTGCTAGTCCAACTTTTTATATTAGTGTTAACTCAGGAGAGTTAGTAACCAAACGACATAGTTTTTGGCGATTTTTTGATTGGATGTTTGCCTTTCATGTTATGGACTATATTGATGAATCACCAGATAATAAACTGTTATTAATTTTTACTTTATTAGCTTTGCTTGCTAGCATTTTTGGCTTGGCACTTACTTACTTTCGTATTATAAAAATGAGTAGGAAAACTAAACCTAAAGCCTATCAAGTAGCTCGTACAGTGCAAATTGCTAAGGGGGGTAATGGTGAATAAAACTCCCGCTATAAATAGAAATAAAAAGAAGTCATTAATAAAGCTATCAACCATAAAGATGTTACATAAATGGCTATCACTATTGGTTTTTATTCAGCTTTTTATTTGGCTTGGCAGTGGTTTGTTTTTTAATTTAATGGATCATGATAAAGCACGTGGCAATCAGTATCGTCAAGCAATTCCAACAAGTGAAATCGATGGACTGCTACTCGTTAATACGTCAGAGGTAATAGCGCAAAGTAGTAAAGCTATTATATCTATTGATTTAGTACAGCGCTTGTCACAACCCTATTATTTAGTAAGTCATGAAAAGGGCTTATATAAACATTTTTATAGTGACAATAGTCTGATTGATGCTTATACAGGACAGGCTAAACAGGTTGATAGTGTCATGGCTCAAACAATTGCTAAAGCAAGTTACAGTGGTTTGGCAAAAGTTACTAGCGTGAACCTTATGCAGCCACCTATTGTCGACCTACTCAAAGAAAAAAATACCCTATGGCAAGTTAACTTTGCTGACGAAGTGAATACTAGCGTTTATATTAATGCTGATTCCGCACGATTAATCGCTCATAGTAATGATGATCGCCGTTTTGTTGATTTTTTCTTTATGTTGCACTTTATGGATTATGCATTATTAAATGACGACAGCGGTTTTAATAACTGGCAGATAATATTCTTTGCGTTAATTACCTTATTGTTTTGTTTAACTGGCATGATTTGGACGATAGAGCTTGCTGTGAAAGGGCGTTATAAGCTGAGATGATAGTTAAAATTGAGGGGATAGTTATAAAAATCTAAATATGTAGCAAAACACTAAATTTTAGGCACAAAAAAACGAAGGACGAGTTGAACTCATACTTCGTTTTTTTAGATTAGCTTATAAGTTAAACTTATACAGCTAGTACGTTTTCTGCTTCAGGGCCTTTTTGACCTTGTTTAACAGTAAAAGTAACTGCTTGACCGTCAGCTAGAGTACGGAAACCGTCTCCAGAGATAGCGCTGAAGTGAACAAACACGTCAGGACCATTTTCTTGTTCTATAAAACCGAAACCTTTAGTTTCGTTGAAAAATTTAACTTTACCAGTAACTGAATCAGACATACTAACATTTTCCCGTATTCTTAAATATAATTGTGTGCTTTTCTTTAATCATTGTAATTAAAAAAATAACTGTTTTACCCGAGTAAATGCCCTCTACCATAAAAAGTACAGGAAGAGGAAGGAACAAACTATATTCGGCACAAACATCGCTCCAAACAAATAGTTTGCAGTGTCTAAATCCGTTTGTGTAGAATATTCAAGTACGTTAGTACACTTCAGTTCATTAAAAAATTAATAAAATGATAGTTAGAACAAAAGAACTACAACAAAAGTTAGTATAAACCTTCATCTGCAACGCAAAAACTCAATGCCGAAAAATTATAGCATAGTTATTTTTAAGTTGCTTTATAAAATTTTAGAAAAGTTCAATGTTTCTTCAATCTAAATATTAAAGGATAGGTTTTTGGGGGGGATTTACGAAGCACAGTTTCTATAAGTCATTAAAAAACTACAAGTTATAAAAAGTAATCACGTTATTATAACTTGTAGTTTGGATCTATAACTTTTTATAGAGCAGCTATTTGATCTTTTTGCTCTTGCATTTTAACAAGTGCAGATTCAGCTTCTGCTAGTTTCGCCTTTTCTTTGTCAATAACTGCTGCGGGAGCTTTACCAACAAAATTGTCATTGCTAAGCTTGCCACGTGTTCTCGCCGCGTCTTTTTCAAGCTTGTCCATTGCTTTATCTAAACGAGCCAGCTCAGCTTCTTTATCAATTAAACCTGCCATTGGTATAAGCACAGATAAGTCACCTACGACAGCAGATGCTGAGGCTGGACCTTGCTCATGCTCGGCTAACACGGTAATGCTTTCAAGTTTTGCTAGTGAACTTAAGAATTGTTCATTTTCATCTAAGCGACGTTGATCGTTTGCATTAACATTTTTAAGCAATACCGGTAATTCTTTACTTGGCGATATGTCCATTTCACCGCGAATGTTACGAATAGCAATAATGAATTGTTTAACCCACTCTAGATCGTCGATAGCTTGCTGGTCACAATTGTTTTCGTTAAATTGTGGGAAAGCTTGAATCATGATTGAATCACCATTTTTTTCAAACTGACTCATTGGCTGAACACGTTGCCAAATGGTTTCAGTAATA